>Ga0114974_10004823_pt1 | contig 10083 bp, 3 predicted proteins | sample S_130206_EF_Meta_FD_87318 | JGI IMG/M metagenome (GOLD analysis project Ga0114974, IMG submission 87318) | Freshwater microbial communities from Lake Simoncouche, Canada to study carbon cycling - S_130206_EF_MetaG | ecosystem: Environmental > Aquatic > Freshwater > Lake | place: Lake...
AATGGCTGCGCCGATCGCAAAGCGAATGCCCGTGAAGAGCAGTGGCCCCATGTGTTCGGTGGCAAATTTTTGCGCAACAAAGGTAACGCCCCAGATCAATGCTGCCGTCAGAAGGAGCGAATCAGCGGCGAATATCCCCAGTCGGCGCGGGGCCGGAGAGGATGCAGCGTTGGTCATCGCGCGGTCTCCGGCCAGCGCACCTCGCGCGAGGCCGTCATCCGCGAACCATCAACGCCCTCAAAAGTCGCTTGCAACACCACCACGCGTCCTGGCAGCGGATCAATCGAGAGCGGAATGCGCATCGAGTACGTCTCGGTCACCGAATCCCAGGCACGGGCGTGCCCGCCCACGCCGGCCAGGTCGGCGGATTGGCGCCCAATTTCATTGCTATCGAAGCGAACTATCACGGTGAGTTGGCCGACGGCCTTGGTCTCGTCGCGGTCGCTGTCAAAGAACTCAACGCGCGCGTCGATCATGGACCCACGCCCGGCGCGAGCCACCATCGGTGTTGAAAGCGCGCTGACTTCCATCTTCTCCGCGCGCCAGCGCCAGGTGGCACCGGCACCAGCACTTGCAACATCCTGGCCGGCGTGTTCGCCGCATGCAGAAAGCATGAGGGACACAACAGCAAGCAGTAAGGGGAGCCGAGGGGGCGTGGGCAATGTGGAGAGCGTGGGGAGCATGGGATCCATGGGGTTCAGCGAAGGAGGAAGATAGTCGCTGCGATGATGCTTGTATCATGGTTCTTTATGCGCGCCACCCTGATCTCAACGTGCTGTATCACCCTCGCACTCGCCGGTTGCGCAAGCACCGAGCAGCCAACTGAGCCATCGATGGCCGCCGACGGCGCCGAAACATCGGGTGCAACGTCGGTTTCTGGTGCGTCCGGTGAGTCTGGTACTTCCAGTGCAACCGCTGCGCCAGCGGATGAGCTCGCCACCGCCGTGGAACGGCCCGCGACCGAGCCGAAGCAAATGACTGCCGACGCGCCAACCGCGGTTGCACAGAGCCCAACCGATACGCGCCCAACGCGCGATGGACAAGCGCATCGCTGGGAATTGCGCGCGTTCAGTGGTGACCGTATTGAGGTCTTCATGGATTCGCAGCCCGTTCCGGCGGACCATGTGGTGCGCAAGGGCAATCATGTCGCTGTGATCAATGAACAAGGAACAGTGATTGAACGCCTGGATATTCCAGATACGTGGACACCAGAACATGGAACGAAGGTTGATGCGCCGGGCGTCTACCGCACGCGCGATGGTGCCACATTGACGGCGCCCAAGACGATGCTTGGTGGTCGGCTTGAAGCAGTACCGCCGGCCGCTCTTGCACATCTTCACGCTGAACACACCACGCCTTCGGGCGCGGACTGCGCCTATGTAGCGCAGGTCATTCCTGGTCTTGCGCTTGATCAAGCAGGCGTCATGCCACACGATGTGATTGTGGCAATCAATGGATCAAGCAACGCTTCACCGGAAGCGATTCGCGCCGTGGTTCGCGCCGCTGCGCCAGGCGAACATGTGAAGTTCATGGTCGTTCGCGCCGGTCAAACGCGCGAAGCAGATGTCACGCTCCTTCCATGGGAAGCGAAGCACATGCTGCGTGCCGTTGGGCAAGTTGACGCGGTAGCTCCCGCAAGTGCATCAAGCGCGCCAGGGCCTGACTCTGCTGCGGCAGCGGCAAGTGCGGCAGCGAGCGCTGCGGCAGCCAAGGCAGCCGCGAACGCTGCAAGCAGTGCTGCGGCGGCGAAGGCGGCTGCCGCCGCGGATCCGGCGACGCAAGATGAACTGTCCAGGGCGCGCGCACGCATCACGGACCTCGAGCGCCGAATGCAGGCTGACGAAGCAGTTCGTCGCGCCATTCGGCCGCAACCGATGCCCGCGCCAACCAGTGGCGCTACGCCCGCGGGTTCGGACGCCAAGCCCGCTGCGGGTGCGGCGCCGGCTGCAGCTACACCCCCAAGCGTCTAACGGATCGCGGCCGAAAAGATGTGTGGTGGACGCTGCAAGAGCGTCCATATTGGCCTTATCGGCATCGAACAGCGGCTTCCCCCTACGGCATGACCGCGCTAGAATCTTCGGTTCACGATTTGGGAATTGGTGTAACGGTAGCACAACTGACTCTGACTCAGTTTGTCTAGGTTCGAATCCTAGATTCCCAGTTTGACGGTCTTTGATTGCGCACAGAACGCCCGGTTCATCGCCGGGCGATTTCGTTTTTACTGGCGAACCTCACCGGATGCCATGGGTTCAAAGGCAATGGAACGAACCCCGTCCGACCAGATGACCGTCGCACCCGATGATGGACGAAACCATGTGACGAAATCGATGGCCGTACCTTCAATGCGATCGTTGCCGCCATCATCAAGGAGCGAGACCTGGAAGCGATATCCCTCGCCAATCAGGCTGCGAAATCTGCCAAGGTCGAGATCGCGGGTCGGAATGCTCCACACGTGAATGGGGTGGTCGCCGGGTGCCGTTGCTGAACCCGCGGTGCCCATGCGATACGCCGCAACATTCAATGTGCCTTCGCGCCACACCGGCGTTGGGTACGGCCGCGCAAAGAGGTAGAGCTCAATACTGAGCCGATCGGGGCGACCGTTGGCGTCGCTATCGGTTGGTTTCGGCGCGTACAGCACACTCATCGCGTTGATTGCCACGCCATCAGGTGCCGATTGCGGCACACGCGCACGCGGAGGCATGGGACGCCCGTCCGACGTCTCCTTCGTCACGGTCTCACAACCAGCGAGACTGAGGAAAGCACCGAGCGCAAGGCAGATGTATGGCGAAGAATTCATGGTGCCTTTGGTGTAATCGGATCAGTCGATGGCGAAGGTTCTGCGCTTGGGGCTGGCAACTTGGGACCAATGGTGATGCTGCCGTTGGGCTGCTTGGTGGTGACTTGATCGCCAGGCTCTGACGTGACGGGCATGATCAGCGTTGAGTCGCCCTTTGTTGGCATCGGTGCGTCGCCATCGGCGGCTGGGCCTTCGGAAGGCGCACCGATCGGATCGACCCACTCGCCCTTGTCGTTGTACCTGCCTTGGGTGCCCTTGAGTTCAGCCTTGCGAATCTGTTCCTTGAGGCCAGGCTGCAAGGACATACGACCGACCGACTCCTCGGTGATCTGTTGCATGCGCTGCGGCGTGCGCACCACGTGCGGTCGCAAGACGATGAGCAGTTCCGTCTTCGCAGTTGTCTCGGTCTTTTGCCGGAATGCCAGGCCAATGATGGGAATGTCCCCAAGAATTGGAATCTTGCGGTCGGAGCGCTCGTAGCGATCGTTGATGAGACCGCCGATCACCACGGTTTCTCCGTCACGGACGGTGACGGTGGTGTTGGCACGGCGTCGCTCAATGATTGGACTGCGGAAATTTTCCGAAATGTCCACCGTCTGCTTACTCAGTCGGCTGATTTCTGGCTCCACAGCCATCTTCACAAATCCGTCCGGATTGATCGATGGAGTGACCTCCAGAATCACGCCCACTTCTTCTGCACTGACTGCGCTCTGCTGTCCGGCAGCACTGACAGTCACCGCGTCAGGAACTCGAATGGTTTCACCAACCTGAATACGCCCGCGCGTGTTGTTCGCCACCATGACGCTTGGGTTCGAAAGCATCTGCACGCGGTTCTGTGATGCTAACGCGTTGATCAACAAGTCAAAGTCCGGTCCGCCCACGGCAATGTTGGGAATACCGATACCAGAGAACAGTGCTGGAGCAAGACCAACCAGCCCGGGCGCCTTCGGCTGCAACGTGCCAAATCCAGTCTTATTCAGGCCAAATCCGCCCGCCGAGTAGTAGCCATCGCCATAGTCAATGCGTGAAAATTCAATACCAATGTCCTCATTGTCAACCAACGTCACCTCGGCCAGCATGACCTGAATCAACACCTGCGGCGGGTCCACGTCTAGTTCCTTAATCACACCCTTCAGCTTCTCCACGTAACGCGGGCTGCCGGTCAGCAGCACCGAGTTGGACTTCTGATCACCAACCACGGTGACCTGCGCGTCCAGAAGGCGACTTGAGGCGGCCTGCCGATTGTTTCCGTACACCTCCAACAGTTTGTTGCGCTCGCCGTCTGCAAACTTGGTGAGCGTCTGCGCTACCTCGTCAGCCGTGGCGTTCTTCAGATGCACAATGTGCTGATCGCGATTGCCAAACTGATCCGTGTCGAGTTCTTTGACTACCTTCTCCACCGCACTCAGGTAGTTCGGGGTACCGCTCACAAGCAAGCTATTCGTGCGCGGGTCAACAGTAATGGAGAGCTCTTGACGCTCGTCCGGCACCATGTTCAACTCAAGGCCGGCGATCGTGGTGGATCGTCCGGCGTTCTCTGGGGCAGTTCCGGGCGTTGCGCCATCGGCAGACGGTGGTGTTCCGCCATCGCGCGGCTTCAGAACGTAGAGATTCCCCTGCTTTTTCAAGCGGAACAGTTCGTTCAAGATTTCCAAGATGCTCTCCGCCTCCGCGTGAGCCATGCGGATGACGCGCACATTCTGGGCGGAGCTGTCGTCGTGATCAAGGTCCTCGATCATCTTCTCAACCAAGTCCATGGAGTCCTTGGGCGCACGAACGATCACCGTGTTCGACCGAATGTCCGGAGTCAGGCTGATGGACTGCCGCACGGCGGCGTTGATTTCCATTTCCGCGCTCTCGGTATCGACGCCCGGGATTTGTTTGAGATAGCGAACAATGGTTGCCTGCTGAGTACCGCGTGATGCCAGCGAATTTCCAGAGAGGACGCTGTCAATCAGGCTGATGAGTTCCAGCACGTTGGCGCTCTTCAGCTGGATGTACTTGATCTCCACCACTTCCAGTGGCTTGGTGGCTTCTAACTCAGCAACAATCTTGCTCATGGTGGTAATGTCGGAACCAGCACCTGAAAGAATCACTGCGTTGGTTCGGCTATCAACAATTGCGCGCACGCTGTCGTTGCCGCGGCGGCGATTCTCTTCGCGGATGTACATGTTCTCGAGCAACTGCACGATGTCGGTGGCGCGGCTCTTCTTCAACTGGATCGTCTGGAAGTCCCGGGTCAGCGCGCTGTCATTTCCTACCGATTTCAGGCTATCGATCAGCTGTTTGATGATCTCCGCGTTCTCGTGGCTTGAAGCAACAATCAACGTATTGGTGGCAAGGTCGCTCTCGATCGAGATACGGTCCGATGGACGCGCCGTGTCACCGAGCGTGGCCATGCGTTCACGCATCACGGTCTGCAAGCGCGGGGCAATGGTTTCCACGCGAACACCCTGCACGGGAATGACATGAAGGGCAACCGCTGGATCTGTTGGCTGCTCCTCAATGCGCGCTACCAAGCCTTCAATGTCTTTGAAATCGGGTTCGGTTGCGGCAATCAGCAAGCAGTTGGAACGCGGGTCGGTCATCACCAAGGGGCGCGCGCGCTTGGCCACGGTCTGCGGCATGTCTGCGTAACGGCGGTCCATGATTTGATTGACGGCGGTAGCCACGCGATCAAGATTGCCGCGTTTCATGGGCAACACGTGCAGCGGCGCAACATCGGTTCGCTCCAAGGTGTCCAACTGCGCAACAATTCCCTTGATGACATCAAACGCATCGGCGCCGCCGGATACCAGCAGCGCATTGGCTTGTTCGTCAGCCAGTACGGTCACTTTCTGCAGATCAGCAGCGCGTGGTTCCGCGGCACGCACGCGTTCAAGACGCGAGTCCATGAGTTGCTGAATGAGTGGGGCCAAGCGTGTGGCGCTGGCGTGCGTCAATTGCACCAGTTTGAGTTCGCGCAGATCAGCGGGGATTTCGCGGTCGAGCTGCTTTAAGAGTTCCTCAAGTACTGAGAAGCTTCGCTGTGAAGTGCTCACTACCAGCGTGTTGGTGCGGTCATCAGCCACCATACGCACCTTGTCTTCTGGGCGGAAGTTCTTCTGTTGTGCTTGGGCGTTGAAGAACTGCTCCAGTCGCTGCGAAACCGCCGTGGCACCCGCGCGAGTCAGTGGATAACTACGAACCGCTGAGGCCGCCGAAGCATCGGTGGTGTCCAGCCGCTGTTGCATTGCTTCCACCAACGCCACTGCTTCGTCGCGACCAGCAACGATCACGGTATTGGTGCGCTCCACCACGGTGAGCGCAAAGTCATCGGCGAGCGCGGTTCCAACATCACCCTGTGGTGCGCCGGTGAGCGTCGTGCCGGGAATCTTTCCAAGCGCCTTGCCCTGCGTGAAGAGTTCACGAACGACCGTGGCAAACTCTTGCGCGTCAATGTTCCGCATCGGCAGAATGCGCATGGTGACCGATCCGGTCATCGGGACGTCATCGAGCATGGCAATCAGTTCGCGTGCCGCTTCTACATTTTCCTTGGCACCAGTCACCATGATCGAATTGGTCTTCTCGTCAGCCACCAGTTTGAGTGGCTTGGTGAGGTCCAACATCAAGTCTGCGGTCAGCATGCCGCTGCGACGGATTCGTAAACGCCGCACTTGCTCCTGCAATGCTTTCGCGAGGCTATTAGCTCCGGGAGTTGCCGCGGCATCAATCATCTTCTGCAGCGAAGCTGCAACGGCAGGAGCTGCCGCCTTACTGAGGCGCACCAACTCGCCTTCGCTCTGCGCCCAGGTTGGTTCGGTATCGATGCCCGCGACCAGATCTGCAATCAGTGCTCGATCTTCTGGGAGTGCAGCAATCGCTAATGAGTTACGACCAGGCACAGGAAAGACTTTCACTGGTCCACGAACCACTCGGCCTTTCGGGTCGGTGGCGCCAGCGGACGTCAGGCCCAAACCGTTGACTGTTTGCGCAGCGGCATCGGCAGAGAGATGCTTCAACTCCACCATAAAGAGCGAACCGCTTGCTTCTGGGCGCATGCCCTGCAGCGTCGCGGCCAGTGCTGCCATGTCTTCGTAGTCCTTGTCCTCCGCGCGAATGATGATGGTGCCCGCCGTCTCGTCCGGCACGATGCGCGGCGAATTCAATCCCCGTGGCTGGCCATCCGCTGGCGCAAACACCGTGCGAAGCGCTGCGGCAATCTGCGTTGGGCTGTGACCTTCAAGTACAGGAATGAGACGCGGCGCCGGAAGACCGGCCACTCGCTCTGCATCCAACTGCTGAACGATCGCCTCAATCTTGCCAAGGTTTTTGCGGTTTGCACTCACAATCACGGAGTTGGTCACTGGATCCGCCACGGCGCTCACCCAACTCTCGCCCTTGACGAGATACGCAGGGGCTTGCCGCGTCGGTCGACCATCGGGGCCAGCGGGCGCTACCTGCTGCCGCTCTTGCGGATCGCCCTTGAAGGCGGTGTTGATGGCGGTTGCCACGCTCGTTGCCTGCGCGTACCGCAATGAGAAGACCCGCAGTTGCAAGTTGGAGTCATAGTCTTCGCTGTCCAATTTGCTGATCATGGAACGCAAGCCGTCCCATTCTTCCTTTGGGGAACTCACAACCAGCGAATTAGTGGCGGGGTCCGTCACAATGCGCACTGCGCGCCGGCCGGGTGTCTCGGCATCAACCGCATCGGGGCCATAGAAGTAGTTAAGCGCCTCGCGAACTTTTTGCGCTTCCGCGTGCTTCAACGTCAGGAACTCGGTGGTGCGAACCACATCCGACGGACGATCGAGCTCTGCCAAGAGTTGCGTTGCGGTTGCAATCTGGTCTGCACTGCCTGCCACAATCAGGCGGTTGCTGGCGCGGTCAGCGTCAAGACGAATTCCCTGCGAGTCGGTTCGGGCCGACAAAAGCTGCCGGAGCGTCCACACCAATTCATCTGCTTGCGCATGCGCAAGAACGAAGGTCTTCACCTGAACGTCTGCAGCGGGTGAACCCGTGTCAAGCTTGGCAACCAACTCCTCGACTTCAAGAAGTGCTGTTGGAGAGGCGGTGACCATCAGCGTGTTGGTGCGCTCGTCGGCACTAAATTGTGGCGCGGCAAGCGGATTTGCACCACGGCGGCTGCCGAACAATTGCTGCAGCGTGTTCGCCAACTTCCCCGCCCGAGCTTGCGACAGTGTGAACGTACGAAGGACCGGCTTGTTGGTGGGCTCGGTGCCCTTCGCGCCAGCAACGATCTTGGCGGTGGCATCAAGAATCTGATCAATGTCACGCGCGGGTGCGGAAATCACCAGCGTTCCACCTTGCGGATCAGCAACCACTGACGATCGCCGGGCGATGTCACCAATGCGCCCACCCGCGGGGGTCATCACTGCAACGGTTTGCAGCACTACCTCGCGAAGCGCTGCTGTATCGGCACCAGCCGGAAGCTGCACCACGCGGACCACGCTGCCAGCCGGAGCGATGGACTGCTGCGCTTGCTGAGCAAGTCGCTGCGCGCGCTCCACGGCGCGCTTGGAGCCAACGATCACCAAACTGTTGGTCTTTGGATCAACCGTAATAGTGACACGCGTGTCATCATCTTGGTCGATCGTTGCCGCCTGATTCATCCCGCCGCTCGACTGCGCAAGCGCAGTGGCAAGAAGCGCGGCTGCAAATCGCGGCGCGCGCGGAGTGGCTTGGGAGCGCGCGTTCGGCTGGGGAAGCGGAGCAGCGCGCTGTGCTGGAGTGCTCGGATTTGGAGTTGCGGCGGGCGCGGGAACGGCAGGAGCCGGCGGCGTGGTTGCCGGTGCAGCAGTTGGTGCACCAGTCGAGGCGGGCTTGGCCTGCTGCGCACGCTTCATCAACTCTTCCATCGTTACTACTTCAGCGCCGCCGCCACCTTCGCGATTCAATGATCGCTCCAACATGCGTGCAAGCTCAGAGGCATCGCCACGTGATGGATCGATGGCTACTGTGCGCATCTCCCGTCCAGACACGCCTGCTGCGGCGTCCACTTGCTCAATCACGCCTTCAATTTGCGTGTGCTGTGCCGCAGTGGCGCGGACAATCAAACTGTTGGAGCTGGCGTTGACGGTGACCAATGGTGCAGCCGCGCCGGATGGATCGTTGGCAAACATCTGCGTGATGGTCTGCGCAATTTCTGCCGCTTCTGCATTACGCAGGGTGACCACGCGCACTTCTTGCGCGCCGCCTTGCGGTACCGATTCTGCATCAAGCTGCGCCACCATCTGATCCGCGGTTTCCAATACTGCGGGCGGACCGCTGATGATCACCGCGTTGAGCCGAACATCAGCCGCAACACGCACGGGTGCCCTGTCAAGGCCGCGGCGCAAGTATTCCTGGCGAAGGCTCTGAGGCATATCGCGCAAACTCATCATGGCGCGGTCAGAGAGGAGTTTCTCCACCAGCGGCGCAAGCGTTTCTGCGCGCGCGTGCTTCAGCATGACCGTCTTTACTTGCGCAGTATCCGCTGTCCCATTCTTATCAAGCGGATCGATCAGCTTCTCAATGGCGTCAAGATCCGGGGCGATTCCCGTAAGAATCAGCGCGTTGGAGCCAGTCGCAGGGACAATGGAAACCTTCATCGGATCTTGGGTCGCTGGACTTGGCATCGCAGCAGAAGCCTGCTGCAGCGCGGGTGCCAGTTGATTTGCATCCGCGAATGTCAGTGCATGAACGCGGACTTGCTGCGTGTCGGCGCCGGCAACCGCCGGAGCTGCGTCCAGTTGGGCCACCAATTGGTCAGCCACTGCAATCAATGAATCCGGTGCGCTGACAATCAATGTTCCAGTACGGCGATCGCTGGTCACTTCGACTTGACTCTCGCCACCAGGAATATCGCGCCGAGCGCGGGTAGTGAGCACCTGCTTGAGCAGCGAGCTGACCTGATCAGTGCGGCCACTCTTCAGTACATACGTCTTGAAGCCTGCAGCTGGCACACCTTGCAATTCCTTGACCACTGCGTCAACCTTGGCAAATGCCGCCTCATCGCCTGTGACAATCAGCGTTCGGCTCGCAGACTCCACTTGCACGGTGACTTCTGGGCTCTTGCGACCGGCAACCGACGGAGCAGCCAACGCGCCACTCTGCGCAAGACCACGGATACTCGCGGCAATCTTGTCGAGGTCGCCACGATCGATACGCCAAGTGCGCACCCCTGCTTGCGGCGGCGCTTCAATCCGGTCAAGCTGTGCAACGATTGCCTCAAACTGCGCTTTGCGTTCGCCTGGGCACTCAACAATCACCGTATTGGTTGCCGCATCAGCGCTGATGAAGATGTC
>Ga0114974_10004824_pt1 | contig 10083 bp, 5 predicted proteins | sample S_130206_EF_Meta_FD_87318 | JGI IMG/M metagenome (GOLD analysis project Ga0114974, IMG submission 87318) | Freshwater microbial communities from Lake Simoncouche, Canada to study carbon cycling - S_130206_EF_MetaG | ecosystem: Environmental > Aquatic > Freshwater > Lake | place: Lake...
GACGCCGCGTTGATCCAGGCGACCGATGCCAATCAGTCGGCCTACTACGTAAACAAATATGGTCAGCTCGCGACCCGTGAGCAAATCGGTAGCAGCGCAATCAGTTCGAATACGACGACTCAAATGTTTGTATTGGATAACCTGACCGATAAACGGGTTTCTGTGCCTGCGTCGGTTGCCGGTAACAGCGTTAGTGCCAGCCCCGACAGCATAGTTCCCCCTATTTCATGGGATTTGAGTGCAGACCATGGGTTAAATTTTAAAACCTTGACTACGGACCAGAAGCTTGCGCTGAAAGACCTCTTCAAAGTTGATATTGATGGTTCCGGTAACCCGATTACCGTTGATTTGAGCGGTCTCGCGAAAATCGATAAAACACTCAATGGTAATGCGATCGCAAATTATATGACGACTGCGATCAACCAAAAAATGGGCGATGATAATTATTTTGATTTTAGTACTAACAGTAGTGCGCAAAAATTAACGTTCAATATTGACCTGCCTGCGACGGCCACAACGTCGGCTGCCAAGGAGGAATACGGGATTGATCTTGCCGCTCAAACCAAGCAAGTAAAAATGACTTTCTCAGCAGTCGCGGCGGGCGCAGGAGGTACTATCGTGATTGGAGCAAATCCGCCGATTAACGTTGCATTGACGGGTGGAATGTCCGCAGTAGAGGTTGCGGCAACAGTAAAGGCAGCCATGGATGCGGCACTTATAGGCAATCAAAATCTAGGTCGTAGTGTTAAGGATGCGGGGGCTGGAGCGCTGACTTATTCTGGCAGCACAAAGGATGGTGAGTTTGACAATGCGGCGCTCGTAACCGGCACCGCTTCAACCGCTACTTTGACGACCGTCCAGGGCTATATGTCGGCACAGCAGAAATTGGTCTTTGGTAACGCAAGTGCAGCGGGAACCATCACCGTAGCGGGTGTCAAAGTCACGACTATCGGGGCGACAGATAAAGCGGCCGACATTGCGATAAAAGTCAAAGCTGCACTCGAAGCGGATAATTTTATTACCGGCAATCCGGGGCGCAGTATTGAGAACAAGCTAGACGGCACGCTCGTGGTTCACTTCGCGCAAGTAGACATAAACCCTGATGCGCTTACTTACGAGGACACGGGCACAACCGGGGTTACTGGACATGCCTATATTGCACAAAAATATTTCGGTCTTCTCGACAAATTATCGAAAGAGGATGCTGCTGCCCTAATAGCGCAAAAAATGAACACGGCTTTGCAGAATTCGACCAATACAGTCATGAAGGCTCGCCATATCAGCGCGGAGTATGACGCTGTGGGAGAGGGTTTTCGTTTCAAGGAGGATTCCGGCCTGGTGATTCCCTCTACACTGAGTCTGCATGGGGGCACGCCCTCGCAGGCTACCGGGAACAGCGTTTTGGGTTTGGGCGGCGAATATGTGATCAGCGACCCTTTGACCGGTTCTTATACACAAACAAATGAAGTGCTGCCAAACGGTGGACCTATTCGACTCGCCGATGACACGCGTTTCGGTGCAAAAGTTGTTTTTGATTCGGTGAACCTGAAATTTGCAGTGCAGTCAGGGACGACCGGGGATGCTTCCAGCGTTCAACTATCCGGAGTCACAGATTTTGCAGCAAATGCATTCGGCTTGATCAATGACAAAGCGGATGTGGTTACCACAGATGCCTTGCGCGGCATACCGTCCAAGCCTGCGGTGGCGGCGGGAACGCAGATCGCCATCAACGTAAACAACAACTTCGGGGTCGATGAGACCACCAATTCGTTTGTGGTGACCGTTGATGGCGTAAAAGGCGTTGTTACGCTACCCGTTAATGCCAACTACACCCTGGATGGATTTATTTCGGACTTGCAGAAACGCATTAACTTGCTGGCCGACGAGAAGGGCACCGCAGTTTCCGGGGTCAAGGTAACCTACGACAGGATTACAAATAGCCTTAAATTTACCAGCGGCACCACCGGCGCTGATTCTTTCATTCAGGTGTCGGGTAGTGCGACCTGGGGTTTGTCGAGTGGGCCGAGTGGTCGTGGTGAAACGACTTCCTGGATCAAGCCCACTCAATACACCGACTATTCGACCGGCCAGCCGCAGAAAAAATACATCAACAACCTCGGTATCGAGACCAGCAGCGCCGATGGCTATGCCGGGCTTCCCGAGTGGTCGCCGATTTATCTGGAAAAGGGCGAGTTGACCTTCGACACCTCGGGAAAACTGCTCTCGCCTTTGAGCGGTGCCCAGTTGGATACGGTCTTCCTACCGGATGGTAAGGGCTCTTTGACCATCAACATCAACTACTCGAAGTCGACCCAATATTCCTCACCCTTTGCGGTGCTCTCGCAGTCGCAGGACGGTGCGCCTGAAGGTGAAATGGTCGGTGTGAGTATTGGTGACGATGGTCTGGTTAATGCCAGTTACTCGAACGGTTCGCAAAAATCACTCGGCAAGATCGTGCTGGTGAACTTTACCAACCCGAGCGGATTGCGTCAGATCGGTGGCAGCAGTTATTACTCAAGTTCGTCGTCAGGCACCGCCAAGTATGGCGAGGCCGGTGGCGCAGGCTTCGGCACTATCCGTGCGGGTGCGACGGAACGCGCCAACGTGGACTTGACGCAGGAACTGGTTGACCTGATTACCGCCCAACGTAACTTTCAGGCCAGTGCGAAAGCGATTGAAACGAGCTCGTCGTTGACGCAAACCATCACCAATATCCGTAACTAATAGTTCATAACCTTAACCCGGACTGCATAACATGGACCGCTTGGTATTTTCATCACTGGCCTCTATTTCAGACCCTTCAGCGCGTACTCAGCTGAATAATGAAATCGCCAATATGTCGACGACGGGCTTCAAGAAAAGCTTCATGAATGCCTCATCCGCGATGAAAATTTCCGGTCCGGGTTTTGATACGCGTTATCAGCCGACCAACAGCAATCAAGACCGTATCTCGCTGGCCAGCGGCGCCGTATTGCACACCGGAAACAAGCTCGATGTTGCGATGAGCAACCAAACGGTGATGGCGGTGTCCGGTGCCAATGACGAGCTGGCCTATACGCGGCGCGGTGATTTGCGCGTGAATAGCAAGGGCTTGCTTGAGACTGGCGCTGGTCAGGCGGTGCGCGGTCAAAACGGTGCGATTTCAGTACCGCCGGGTTTTAACATGACCATTACCGAAGACGGTTCGGTCTATGCAACCAACCCAACGGGACCTGCTACCGCGGCACCGACTTTGGTCGGGCGCATCATGTTGCGCGACGCCAGTGAGACGAAATTGCAGCGGCGTCTGGATGGGCTGTTTGAGCCGGTGGGGGCCAAGGGAACTGAAGGGCGGGAGATTACCAACGGCAAAGAGACGGCCGCATTGATTCCGCAAAGTCTGGAAGGAAGCAATGTGTCGCCCTACGAGTCGATGGTGCGCTTGATGGAAATGAACCGTAGTTATGAGCAAAGTATCAAGATGATCGAAGAAGCAAAATCGGTCGACGAATCCGGAACACAAATGCTGAAGGTAGTTTGATCGGTTTTCGGTCATTGTGAGTCATCAGTAAAGGAGTGCCGTAATGGATGCATCAATGTGGGTCGCGAAAACAGGTCTGGATGCGCAGCAAACGCGTATGACGGTGATTTCGAACAACCTGGCGAACGTTAATACCAACGGTTACAAACGTGACCGCGCCGTGTTCGAAGATCTGCTCTACCAGCGTGTCGTGCAGTCCGGCGGCCAGACGTCCGCAAATTCGAATTCGCCGACCGGCTTGATGCTGGGTACCGGTGTGCGGGTGGTCGCCACTGAAAAGATCCACGCCCAAGGCAATATGGTGATGACGCAGAATGCGTTGGACGTTGCCATTAGCGGTGATGGATTTTTCCAGATCCTGCAGCCGGACGGCACCATGGCCTATACGCGGGATGGCAGTTTCAAACTGTCTGCGACCGGCCAGTTGATCACGTCCAACGGCTCGCTGTTGCAGCCGACGATACAAATTCCGGCGACCGCGCAAAGTATCACGATCGGTAGCGATGGTACGGTTTCGGCGGCGATCAGCGGATCGACCACACAACAGGTTCTGGGCAACCTCACGGTGGCCCGTTTTATTAATCCGGCGGGTTTGGAGTCGATCGGACAGAACCTGTTGCGGGCGAATGCCGCCAGCGGTGCGGTGCAACAATTAAAGCCTGGTGTCAACGGCGCCGGGATGTTGGTGCAAGGTGGCGTCGAAGCCTCGAACGTCAACGTCGTCGAGGAAATGGTCAACATGATCGAAACGCAGCGTGCCTACGAGGTGAACTCCAAAGCGATTGCCTCCGCTGATGAAATGCTTAAATTTATTAACAACAACCTCTAAGGTTGACTGATATGTCTCTCAAAACTGGAATCGCACTGTCGTTGGTGGTCGCACTCGCCGCGGGTTGTGCGCATGAGGCTCCGCTCGGACCGAGTGCCGCCTTCGCGCCGGTGTTTCCGGTTGATCCGCCGAAACAGTCCAACCTGACTGGGGCGATTTACCAGGAACTTTTGAGTGATAACTATTTTGGTCGCAAGCGTAACTATCAGGTCGGCGACATCATTACGGTGGTGCTGAACGAATCGACGAATGCGACGCGCAATCAAAACACGACGACAAGCCGGGCCACGGTCAATACGGCCTTTCCTTCGATCCAGGCGGGTGTCGCCAATGCATTGAGCAATACGGGGATCGGGATGCCGGGCCTGGGTTCGCTGGCCAAGAATGCCAGGGCCGATGCCAATACGATCTCTAGCGATGGCAGTGAAAAAGCGGGCCAGTATCAGTCCTTGACCGGTTCGATTGCCGTGACCATTGTTGAAGTGTTCTCCAACGGTAATCTGGCGGTGCGCGGTGAAAAACATCTCGCTTTTAATGAAGGACCTGAAGTGATCCAGGTCGCCGGCATCGTCCGCATCGAAGATATCGCGCCGGACGGCACAGTGCAGTCCAAGCGTTTGTCGAATGCGCAGATCGCATACCGCGGTAGTGGCGAAGGTGCGGATGCATCGCGCGCTTCGTGGGGCACCCGCGCACTCTATAAATACTGGCCGTTTTAGGAGCTTTGCAGTGATGAGACATCTATTCAATAGCCTGTTGCTTGCATTGCTCGCCGTGGTTGCCATGCCGGTGGCTCAAGCCGATCGTATTAAGGACCTGGCCTCGGTGGCGACGATACGCAGTAACCAGTTGCTTGGTTACGGGCTGGTGGTGGGCTTGCAGGGCACCGGCGACGGCAGTGATGTGCCGTTCTCGGGGCAGAGCCTGCGCTCTATGTTGAACAAACTCGGCGTCAGCGTCGACGGTCCGCTGGCGGATTTTGATAACGGCAGCACGGCGGTGGCGAAGCTGGACGTAAAAAATATTGCAGCGGTATTAGTGACCGCTGAATTGCCGGCACTCGCCAAGCCAGGCCAAAAGATTGATGTCAATGTGTCAGCGATTGGTAAGGCGAGCAGCTTGCGCGGTGGCAACCTCGTCATGACGCAGATGCGTGGTTCGAATGGTCAGATTTATGCGCTGGCGCAGGGCTCATTGACGATCGCCACGGTCGAAGCCAGTGCCGCAGGTTCCAGTGTTTCGACCGGCCCCACCAACTCCGGACGCATCCCCGGCGGAGCGACGGTCGAAAAAACGGTAGAGACCGCATTTGAGAAATCCGAAACCGTGGTCTTGAATGTGCAGACCCACGATTTCACGACTTCCAACGCGATCATGAATGCGATCAACGGCAAATTCGGTGCGGGTACGGCCACTGCGATTGACGGCATCTCGATTGGTTTGCGCGTGCCGCAGGATATTAGCCAACGCATTTCTTTCATGAGTATGGTCGAGAACATCGATGTCATGCCTGGTGAAGCCACTGCGCGCGTCGTCATTAACTCGCGAACTGGCACAGTGGTGATTAGTCGTAACGTCCGAGTGACGGCTGCTGCGGTCACCCACGGCAGTATTACGGTTCGCATCGCAGCAACCAATGAAGTCAGCCAGCCCAATCCGTTTAGTGGCAATGGTGGCGTTGGCGGTGCCGGCGCCGCGGGTGCTGGTGGTGCAGGCGGTGCGGGCGGTGCGGCGGCAGCGGCGGGTGCCGGTGGTGCGGGTGCGGTGGGTGGCGCTGGTGTTGGCGGCGCCGGTGGTGCAGGTGGTGCAGGCGCCACGACGATGGCCGTTCAAAACGCAGATATCTCCGTGAGCGAAGAGAAAAAACCGATGTTTATGTTCAAACCGGGTGTCGATTTACGTGAAATCGTCGACGCCGTTAACCAAGTCGGTGCGACGCCCTCGGCGTTGGTGGCCATCCTGGAGGCGCTCAAGCGCTCGGGTAGCCTGCGCGCCGAGTTACTGGTGATCTGAGATGGCGAACGACGCAACCCTCGCAACGGCCAGTTCCTCGCTTGATTTTGCGGGTCTGGCGCGACTGCGCAGCGAAGCGCAAAAAAAGAGCGGTGCCGGCAACCGTGAGGCGGCGCAACAGTTCGAGGCGATGTTCGTGCAGATGATGCTGAAGTCGATGCGTGACGCCACTTTCAAAGGCGGCATGCTCGACTCAAAAACGATGGATACCTATATGGGCATGCATGACCGCGAGTTGTCGCTGCAGATTGCACGCAACGGTTCCATGGGTATCGCTTCGATGCTGGAAAAACAATTTTCGCAAACTCAAACCACCGCCGCCGATGTCTTGGCGCAGCGCCAGAAATCCGGAGAGGACGCCGCTGGGTTGCCGATGGTTAAGCCGCTGCCGGGTCCGCTGCCGCTGGGGGCCGGGCAACCGGCCTACGAGGTCAAACGCCCGGCTGCAGCAGGTTTTGATTTGCAACGCGAATTTACGATTAATTCCGCTCCCTAACGCGACACGACGATAGATTAGCGATTTGTTATGAGTGATATCCTTTCGATTAGCGGTAGTGCGGTTGCTGCTTATCAGCGGGCGCTGGGCACGACCAGCAATAACATCGCCAATCTGAGCACGGTTGGCTATTCGCGTGAGTCGGTGGATCTCGCAGCCGGAACGCCGCAGGCGATCGGTCAAATTTATGTCGGCACGGGCGTGCAGGTCACCGGCATAAAACGCTCTTATGATCAGTTTGTCGAAGGCACGTTACGTAACGCCTATAGCGGGTTGAACACCCAGGGCCCGCTGGTCCAATACGCCAATCGTATTATCGATGTGATGGGCAGCCAGAATGTCGGGCTGACGTCAGCACTTGACCAGTTTTTTGCCTCCGCCCAGTCCCTGTCGGGTGATCCGGCTTCGATCGACCTGCGCGGGCAGTTTCTGCGCGATGCCGGCGGTGTGGTCGGACGTTTGCATGAATTAAATACACAACTGGAGGCGATTCAGGCTGATTCACGCGGGCAGATCGAGGCGGATGTCGGCAAGCTCAACGAATTATCCAAGCAGCTTGCCTATGTGAATTCGCAGTTGCAAAAAAATGCGACCTCTGCAGCGCAGCCGCCGGAATTGATGGACCAGCGCGACAACTTGCTGCGTGAGATGTCCAAGCTTGCCAGCATACGTGTGAGCACGCGCAACAACGGTATGGTTGACGTAGGTGTTGGTAACGCCGGCGGCAGTGGCCTGGTTGTCGACGGTTCGGCGTCTCACAGCATCGGTGCGAGCTTCAGCGAGGAGTTTCCTGGCAAGGTTGATATCGTTCTCGACCCCTATGGTCATCCGGTCAGTATCCCGGGGATGTCCAGCGGCAGTATTGGTGGTTTGGTCAGTTTTCGGCAGCAGGCGCTGGGACCGGCCTTTAGCCAGCTCGATACGTTGGCCTCGAGTTTTGCCGGTGAGGTCAATCAGATTAACAAGCAGGGCGTTGATCTGAATGGCGATACCGGGGGTAACCTGTTTGTTGTGCAGCCGCTATTCAGGGTAGAGGCGCTGACCTCGAAGACAGATATCCAGGTCTCAGCACAAATTGCCGACCAGGCGAAGTTGGTCTCGCATGATTTGCAGCTACGGTTTGACGCGACCAACAAGCAGTGGGTGGCAACCGATATGGTGACGGGAGCCACGGTTGTGAAGCCGCTGTTCCAGGTCCAGGCGAATACTTCTGATATTCAGGTGTCGGCGAAAGTAACGAATCAGGCAAGCTACGCACGCCACAATCTGCGTTTAGAGTTTGATGCGACGAATAAGCGTTGGTCGGCAACCGATATGGTTACGGGCGTGACGGTGCCGGGCACGCCGAATCTGAATACGATCGATGTCAATGGGCTCCATCTGGATGTCAGTCGTCTGGGGCAGAATGGTGAGACCGTTACTTTGCTCGCCAACAACGGTGACAATTCGATCGATATTAACGGTATCCATCTGGATGTTAGCCGCAGTGGCTGGGATGGTGAAACCGTTAATCTGTATGCGGCGCAGCACGCGTCGGCCAGCATACAGTTGGCGGAGACTGATCCCCGTAAAATTGCAGCGGCAGCCCTGTTCAGTGTTAATCCGCAACCTGCCAATACCAGTGGCGTCGCGGCCGCGGTGATTCTGCAGCCGGCGCCAGTGGCGACTACCGCGCCGTCCAGAATTGACACGATCATCACCAATAATCCGAGCGCGGCGGCCGGCGTCGGATTTACGGCGGCTGGTTACAAGGGCTTGTCGACCATCCCCGCTGGCTATAAGGACGTCGCGTTGTTTCTCGATGGCGTTTCCTCGGCAGACCAGAATTTGCAGGTCTTTACCAAGGACGGCCGCCAGCTCATCGGTAAAAAGCTGACCCCAGAACAGTCGGCGACGATACTGCGGCCCGAAAACGGTTTTATGGCAGGCGCGACGTATTCCGATACCTATCTCAATCAAAGCGGTGCAAAAGGCTACCGTGGTCTGGATGTTTTTTACGGCTTGCGGCAAGCGGCGGGCAATGCCTCGATTCCGGTGTATGACAATGCTCATAAAATTACCGGGTACCAGTCGGTCGCCAAAATTGATGGTGCCGCCATTGGGCCATTAAATAATGCGGCCGGTAGCACGGTGGTGGGCGATGGCGCGTTGTCGGTAAACGGCAAGACGCTGGGTCCGTTGGTGATGCCGGCTGGCGGCAAGATCCAGGCGACTGATATTGCGAATTGGGTTAATACGGTGTCGACGGCCTCGGGCGTGACGGCGACCGCTTCGAACACCCTTGAGATTCCCGCTGCAAGAATTATTCCGAGCCGTGGGGTGATCATTAACGGTCAAACCATCGGCGGCAGTGGTAGCGCTGTTGTGGACACGGATAGCCTGGTCAAAGCGATTAACCAGTCAGCCGCCGGGGTGAGCGCCTCCCTTACTGCGCAAGGCTCTATTGTTCTGAATTCGAAGGTGCCTGGTGCAGACATCCGCATTGGCCCCTCGACGAATAATGGGGTTCTGCAAACCCAGTTCAACGCGTTGCAACTCAGTGATGGCGTTTATCGTGGCCACATCAGCCTGACGAGCGCCGAGGAAATCAAGATCGCGGTGACGCCATCCGGCGGCGCAGCTGATCTCGCGCGGATGGGCTTGCGCACCGGCGCCTACGTCGACGGTGCGGCGCCTGAAGATCTGGTGGTGTTTGCTACGGGGACCGGCCCGGCCTCGGTCGCCGCTTCCTACCAGATCGCCCCCTTCGATGCGATTGCGAGCGCGCGTAAAGAGCAGCTCAAGATTCAATTCACCAGTCCGACCACTTACACGATTACGGATCTGGCAACCAATGCCGAGATGGCCAACCGCACCTATGACCCGGCAGCGGGTATCCAGATCGGCGGGCGCTTGGTGCAGTTGTCTGGAAAACCGGCGACCGGTGACCAATTCATCCTTGACGGTAATCAGAACGGTGTGGGTAACAATCAAAACATCGTCCGCATGGTTGATTTGAAAGATGCCGCTATTACGCCCGACGGTAAAACCATCGGCGTTGCCTACAATGATTTGGTGAGCACGATCGGCAATGTTGCCAGCCAGGCGACAGTGGCCCAGCAGGCCATGCAAGCAGTGACCCAGCAGGCAGAGAAAACCCGTGATACAGCCTCGGGTGTCAATCTCGATCAGGAGGCCGCCGATCTGGTGCGCTTTCAACAAGCGTATCAAGCTGCGGCGAAAACC
>Ga0114974_10004826_pt1 | contig 10082 bp, 5 predicted proteins | sample S_130206_EF_Meta_FD_87318 | JGI IMG/M metagenome (GOLD analysis project Ga0114974, IMG submission 87318) | Freshwater microbial communities from Lake Simoncouche, Canada to study carbon cycling - S_130206_EF_MetaG | ecosystem: Environmental > Aquatic > Freshwater > Lake | place: Lake...
ATTACCAACCTCAGTTAAAATAGATGCGGTTGCCGAATTTGTATAAAATTGGCTTCGTATAGATGCATGTATTACTTTTTTAGTGAATCCTTGACTTTTAGAATCATATTCAGAGTCTATAAAAGTACCATCACCATTTTCTCCAAAAATTGGAAAAATATCATTTTCATCTAATGTCCATTCTTTATAAACCTTAATAGGTCTTACAATAATATCAGATTTTGGAATTTCTTTAATCATTTAGTCTTCCGATTTGTATATAAATATTGGTTAAATGAAAAACCCCCAATGAAGGGGGTTCTCTTTATTATGTTTCTAATTAATTTAGAATGATAATTTAACTTTGATTAAAACTTCCTTATCAAAAGATTTAACAATTGGTTGCGAAGTCTTAGCTATTGCAACTAATTCGTTTGAATCATTTAATAAACCTACAGTTGTAATATAAGTTTGAGGGTCAGTATTAAATGAAGTTTCAGTAAATGTACCATCAGCTGCTAAGTAAGTAGGGTTGTTAGAATAGTTAAATTCTCTATTTGTTGCTCTTACAAAGAAATGTTGTGTAGATACATTTTCAGTTCTTCTTGCTTCAAAATCACCACCTTTCTTAATTGCGTAGTATAATAACTTATGATTGTATGCATCATGTGTTGTTGCAATTCCACCCTGTAAACTACCGGTATTTGGAAATCCAACTTCACCAACATTACCAACTACGTTTCCTATTGCCTTAGCGTTAAGAACTATAATACCTCTATCAGGATAAAATTCTCCAAATCCTTCTCCTGTTGCTGAATATCCTGCTTTTAAATCAGTAGCTACATCCGCAGTGTGTTTAACTGTTACATCGGATTGGCTTCCTAAATTTAATGAACCAGAAACCACCTTAAATACATTACCACTCAATCCTAAAGTATCACCAAATTTCTTGCCACTATTATCAATAAATGTAAATACACCATTAGAACCAGAAACTTTTAATGACCAGTTACCAGCATCCATTTTTTCTCTATATCTATTTCTAGCTACATTAATGAAATAAACTCCGTTTGCATCGGTTGAAATTGTAGAACTATTATCAAATTTGAATTTAGAAACAGTTGGTTCTAATAACATTGATTTATACTGAGCGTATGTTGATTTAGTTGGTAACAATGCGTTATCATCTAAATCCAATCTAACAGAACCACTTCCATCAACATGTCCATATGCCACAGCGAATTGAATTTCTTCATTATCTGAAAGAGATGGGTCAAGATCTAATACATTGTAATAATATTTCCCACTAGCTGCTGTTGTTTGAGATGATGCTGTATATACTGATGTCAATGAACCAGAATCATTACTCCATAATCCTGTTGTTACTACTTCTATTTTAGCGTTTACTTTATCAAATTCACCAAATCTTTTGTAAAGACCTGTACCAGTTGTTCCAGTAGTTGCAATTTGCTGAGTAGCTGGTAGAGCTGAATTTAGTAATTGTACTATCGCATTTGAATCAATTGTACCAGTGTTAGCCAATGCTGCAATCTGCGAAGTTATATTTGGGTTTGTTATTTGTGCCATTTTCTTATTTCTATTTTATTTTATACAGATTGTTTGTATGTTATGATTACAGGTATAGTTTGAGAACCTCCAGTTTCATTACCAAATACAGTTATTGTTGTTGATACATCAATTGTTAAGTTTGGATTTGGAGTAAATCTAAATTCTAAACCAGTAACTACTTGCGCAGTTGTTGTAATTTCATCGCCCAAAAATACATTTGTAGTAGTAGCAGATGCTGTTTTACTTACAGTCAATGTACCAGCTCTTTGGTCTGCCAATACCATTGTGTATCCACCATTTGTATTTCCAGCAGGAGATGTTGTTGGAGTTAATCCCACACCACCTTCTAATTGAGTTGCACTAACTTGAGTTACACCTAATTTAACAGTTGGTATTTGAGTAGTTCCTTTTGGAAGGGTTACTAACTTATATCTTAATACTTGAGTTTCATCAGGTGAAGCTTCCGTAATAGGAATTGCTCTGATTGCTGAATCATAGTATGCCGAACCCTTTGGATGTGCTGGTTCATAAAGCGTATAATCAATTTCATCATCACCTAAAGCGAACTTTGTAATGTTTAATGATTGTCCAGATGCTAATTTTTGTCTTCCTTTTTTTGTAAGGATTGCATCTACCGTAATTTCTGTGTTATCTAAATATGCCATTTGATATTGTTTTTTATCTATATTCTATAAATATAACTAATTTTTATTTTCAAATTAATCTACTTCAAGTATTGGTTCACCACTACCTCTACCAGTCTTAGCCACCTTAAGGATATTAGGATTGGTAGTAAATGTTTCTACTGGGTCTAAACCATCAGGTGTAGTTGCTGCTGTTTGTTGAGAACCTTTCCAAAATGAACGAATCATACCCTCACCTAAATTATTTTTGTATCTATAATGTGTTGGGAAATATCCATTTAGTGCAGTAACTTCAACTACTTCATTACCAATAGATATACTACCACTATAAGGTAGTGTTGATACTTTATATTTGTAGTTGATAACTGATACCTTTTCATATTTTTGAGCTTCACCTAAAAGAGCTCCATTAGTTGGCCAGCCTTTTACTAATGTATTTATTTTTTGAGTGTATTGCTCTTTTACTAAAAAAATACTTTTTCTACTTCCAGAAGTTGGATGATAATTTCCAAATAATGGGTCATAGTTACTAACTATACCAGTACCATGTTTAGCATATAATCCAAATCCCCTATTTGCTAAAGAATCTTTATCCATACCAATTTCAGTAAATGTAAATGAATCAGCTTCTCCAACCAAACTTGCTCCAGTAGGACATTGAATGAATGTATCATAAAAAGGAGCGCTTGATTCAAATGTAATTATTTCAGATGTATCTATTATTGTATCATAATTTGGATTAGTTCCTTCAAATACGATTACTTCATTTGCATCAATTGTAGTTTCTTCATTACTAATATCACTTGTGAGTAATACTACTTCTTCTGCGTTTATATGTGCATCTTTTGGAATTGATTCACTTTCTAATATATAATTTTTATTAGTATCTATTGAGGTTTCAAAATCATTTCTTAAAGATTCCGGTTTAGTCCAACGAGTTTTACTTCTTTCTAAATAGTGAGGTTCTATTAGTAAACCTTTAACTATATTTGTTCTAGCCGGTGCTAAATCCGATAATACCTCAAATAAAGATTTATCAATGTATTTAATTAATCTTATATATTCATAGATATCTCTATTATCTAATCTTTCAAAATAATAATGTCTTAATGTATCTAATTGAGAATATGTATCTTTATATTCATCACCAGCATCTCCAATATAGTTATCAATATTAAAATCACCAAATGCTTTTAGGATATCCATATTCAACTCTTTAATTGGAGAGAAGAATAATCCCAAACGATTTGAATCTATTGGAGCTCTATCAAATGATTTTTGAGTTGCTCTAACTTTATAAGATAAATCTCTACCAGGCATTAAACTTGATGATTCAAAACGAATTTTATTAGAATAATTAAATCCTAAAGATGGAACAGTTGCTGTTACAGTTCTATCATATGGTACATACTGATATGGATACGCCGATGCTGAATACATATTACTTGCAAATGCAAATGGTTCTCCATAGTTATCACTTATAGCAACATTTTTAATTCCTATATTTTCAGTTATGGTTCTATTTTTTGGATATTCAAAATCCAATCTGAACATTAAATCTTTTGTTGATGAATCAAAATCATTACCATTTATTGCATCAGGAAATAAAGTATGGTTTTCAAATTTACTTCTTTGTAAAGGAACAGTCCAAAAACGAAACTCATCCAATTCACCAGCATATCCTTTACCACCCACTACTAAATTTGGCTTTGAACCCGTCCATTGAGAATCATTATACACCATAGACATACTAACCGAAGTTATAATTCTATTTCCATCGGATGTACCTAACCAAACCTCATACCAAGAAGATGAATCAGGATTATTGTGTCTATTGATTGCTACGTTTGAGTAATGTTCATTTGAAAGTGGGAAATCTAAACTTCCTGTTTTTAAATCTGGACCAAATGCATACACACCATCTTCACCAGAATAATATACACTTGAAATTATCACAGATGGTGTAAATGAACTTGTATAATTATATGTGAAAGGACTTCCAGTTACAGCACTTACAAATGGAATCGCTGTATCAAAATATGTACTATTGGAATCATTACCACCAAAATTTAATTCTAATTTATAAAAAGAACCAGTTGTATTAACCAAATCTAAAGTAAATTCACTTCCAGATATTAATGTTGCTACAGAATCAATACTGCCAGAAGGTCTTATTCTAAATTCAATACAATTTGGATAATCCAATGTTGCACCTACACTATGCCAAGGTACTATTATACTAGATTCCTCTCTTAATAATATTGCGGCCGTTCTATCATCAAAAGTAAATTTTGAACTGCCACCTTTTGTCGGGTCTTGAGGTCCACCAAATTCCATTATTGTCAACATAGATTGAGGAACACCATAACAAGCCATAATAGCTTTCATAGCTCTAGCAGTACCTTTATGCTTTAATAGATATGGTAAGTTATTTAAAATTCTTCTCCATACTTCATCATTAGCATCTGCTAATGGCATTCCATATTTTTGGAATCCTTCTTTGTTTGTACCAAATGCATATTCCCATATTAATTCAGAATTAAATGCTCTTTTAGCATTCCAACCAAATGATTCCAATAAAGAATGAACCAAACTATTTGAAAATCCGTTTATTTGTTTATGCTCTAACACTTTGGTCTTTGATAAATTATTTATATAAACCCAAAGAATATCAAAGTGGTGTCCTATCATATCTAAAAATACTAAGAAGTCATTATTGTTATAATCTTCTTTTATAAATTCAGGTATATTGTTTACTAAATAATTTGGGTTGTATTTATCATATTCTGAAGATAAATCTATTAATGCATTATACCATGCTATTGTAATTGCATGTGTTGTTGCTCTTAATTTATAATATGGTAATCCAGTTATTGGATTCGCTTCTGCTGTTTTTGGGTATGCTAAATCGTTTGTTGATTTGTATAAGAAATTTTCAAATCCATCAAACCCTCTAATTAAAGAATTTATAGTATCCAATACTTTTTTAGCTTCCCCTGCTTGCGATACACCTGCAAATTGTGCAATTTCCCATTGAATATCAAACAGGCCATCTTCGGTAATAGTTTGATATCCATCATTTGTTAATAAAAATTCAGATGATTGAGGTCCCAATAAATTGTTAAATTCATCATATGCATTTGGATTTACTTCAGTTAATAATCCACCATCATACGCACCATATGGTGGAATAAATGTTGGTGATATTAAACCTTCATATTTTTCTTTATAAGTTTCTAATAATTGTATTTTATAAAAGAAATTGTTTGCTCTTTCTTCTACAGAACTAAAATTTGTAAAATTTGAAAATGTATAATCAGACCCACTAACATATTGTATATTTAATTTAGTAGTATCTATACCACTACCTTCTAAAAATCTAGTTACTAAATCATTTGATGTAGTAGAACCACTAGCTATTAAATCATCATAAACTTGATAAGCAATACCATTACTTTGTTCTAATGTAAAATTAGGTCCTTTTAATGGATGACAATATATTTCATCAATACCATTAATAGTTATTGTTTCAACTATTGGTTGTGATTGTAATTTAGAAATCCAAACTTGTTCATTTGGTTGGATTGATGTAGGTAATGGTTCGTATAACTTTAATATCAAAGAAGCTTCACTACCAACCCAAGTTGTAATTACTTTTGTATCACCATTACCAATATGTAATAAGTGCGTTAAATATTTTGATGTTTCGTTTTCAAAAATTTTAGAATCAAATTGAGAAATAAATCCATCTGCAATTCTACTAATAGCAACATTTCTTGGTATTGTTAAATCTCCTTTATCAAACTTAATATTAATAAATTCCTCCTTACCAACTACAACTTTATATCCACTTTCGTTGTATGGTACTAATTTTAAAGTAATATTTATTAAATCATCAGTTTCAGAAACTTGAGTGCCATCTAATTTTAATAACTCTTGAAAATTTAAATTTACTACACCAGCTGCAGTTGCTCTTATAAATCTATCACTACCAACTTTATATATCTTTACATAATCGGTATTTACAGATTCATAACTTATTACAAAATTTACATCAGTTCCAACAAAATCTGGTCCTTTTAATAATGATGGGTATTTTATATTTCTAATATCAGGTACACCAACATACTGCTCACTATTAACATTTATTGTCAATTCAAGCTTCTCACCATCACCATCCGCATCTGAAGGTACTAATATTAATTTATAGTTTCCAATTGTAGAAAATGCTTTAGCTGGTATAATAATTACTGCACTTTTTGATTCCGCTGATGGACGATTGAAAAGAGATACTCCGGATGTAGCTAAGTTTGAAAATGTAAATGTTTGATTATTTATATAAGCAGTAATCTTTGATGTATTACCACTTTTACTTAATCCTATCGGATAATCTGCTTTTGAATTTAAATTGTATTTTCTATTTGGCTCTGCATTATTTAATGCTAATGTTGGTTTAGTTACTATTTTTGTTACAAATATTTCAGAAATAATACCAATATTATAATTTGCATTATTTAAATCAATTGTGGTGGATAAACTATCTTCATTAGATTTAGCCTCCAATGTTTTTGGTTTATATATATCCGATTCTACATTTATAGTTTTAATTCTATAATTTTTTAAATCAGATGATTGTATAATAGCTTTACCCCCATCAGGCATTGCTATTTTATTATTTCCACTTTTTAATACTATTGTTTCTCCAACAGTTAATACACCTTCGGAATTTACTATATTAGTTATTACACTAACAGATGCATCAGGACCATTTAAATCAATTACAGTAAATTTTAATAATGGTTCATCTGGTATTATTTGTTTTTCTAGTTTAAATAAAATATTATTTGAATATTGACTATCACTAAAAGTTTTATACGATTGTTCAAAATCATTTATATAGTGCTTTATATTTATTGTATATAATGATTCTTTAGAATATTCTAAACTAGCTATTGGAGTGTTTGGTAACGAAGTATAAAGATTTTCGGCATCCATACCACTATTATTTCCCAATACCTCAGCTGCTGTATTATAATTTGGATTTCTGTTGTAATCTGGATTTGTTACTAGAGATACTACATATCTTTCATTAGAAACATATCCATCTTTTTTTAATATAATTTCCGTATCACCATTTAATAATAAATCACTAATTGCTATTGTAATAGAATTATTTGTTTTTTTAGATACAGATTCACCATTTACAAAAATATCCGCATCTTTTACATTTGAATTTACATTTATAATATATGATTGATTAGATAATACAGTATTTGGTATGTTTGTTAATATTACATTTCCATTACCAGCAGACGTTATACTACCACCACCACCTCCGGTTACAACTTCATCATCAATTATTATATCTTCTACTGCTCTCATTTTTTTATTTTTGTGCTTTACCTCTTTCAACATCGGACCTAATTCTACCATCATTTCTATCATATCCATCATCTAAGAAACCACCACCTCCACCGCCAGTTCCACCACCACCACTATCAGGTGGAGGTATATAATCCGGCTCGCCATCAGGTGTTATTATTTTAATATCTATTGGTTCTTCTGGTAATTCTTTTTTAATTTCTTTTTCTAATTCTAATTCAACATCCGTTTGTGTTAATTTTTTTGATTCACCTGCAGTTACAACCGGAGATGCAGTATCTACTAATGTATCAGATTCTAATGATTGTAGTACATTTCCCACTGTATCCATAGATTCATTTATTCCAGAATCAAATGTTGTTGCTGTTTTAATATCTTGTTTTGACAAATAGTATTCTATTGTACTAACTAAAATCTTTTTACAAATTTCTATAATTTCATTTTTTGATAATTCAATTTTTGTTTTTTTATTACTAGGTTTACCATAATTTATATTTTTTAAATCAGATATCCTATTTGTAAATTCATATGTTGAAGCTTCTAAAAATTTATTATGTATTGTTGTTATAAATGTATCAAAATTTTTTATTTTAAATTCACCAATCATTTTGTTCAACCACTTTTCAGAATACTTTCTTTTCATAAATGAACTTATTGTAGTTGGCGTAATTGCTTCTACAAAATTAAAAGAAGAATTTATAGTATCATCTCTAAATTCACCACCCATCATAAATAAAGAAAATCTATCTTCCAATTCTTTGTTTATATTATTTGCATCTCTTATAGGAAATAATCTAACTTCTGTTCTGGATGGTGATATTTCAGATATCCAAAGTTTATCATTATTTATCTCACTTCCAACTCTTTTATTAATAAGAGTTATTTGTGTTTTAAAATTTCCATTATTATATCCAGCTTCTCTTAATAATCTTTCAACATCTATAAAATATTCATTTGGCAATTTATATTTTTGAAATTCAGTACCTTCTGCTATTAAAAAATAATCTTTTATATTATCAGTTGTCAATGGTATATATCTAACTAAATTACCATCTTTTTGCGGTAGTTGATTATCATTTATATCATATATAATAAATTCAATACAATCGTTTTGTCCTAATCCAAAAAAAGACTGAATATCTCCGTTTTCAAATATTTTTCTATCATTTGAATTAACACGATATCCTTTGTTATCTAATATTTCTTTGAATGTTTTTATTGCCATTTTTTATTTATTAATCATATTTGTATATATGTACAGTAAAATCTTTATTTTCAGTTTTAGTACCATCGGATACTATTATACTAAATGTAAAATCATATTCTGATGGTTTTGATGCGGAAAATAAACCAGCACCATATGAACCTTTCAACCCTTTAAAATATGATGTTGGGGTTTTTAATTCAAATCTTTTAGTTTCCCCAGCTTTTATTTTAACAGGCAATACAAATCCAAAATCCCAAATAGGTTGAGTTATTCCTCCTGTAAATTTAATATCCACAGTTATTTCTTTATTACCCGTTAATCCAGATGATGCTATTACTTCAAAATATGTTCTAAATGTATTTGAATAATCATTACCAGGAGCTGCGAATGTTCCAGTTGTTGCTTTTGATTTTCCACGTGCACCAGCACCATAATCCATACCAATCATTTTTGGTGTGGTTGACTTGGTTGGGTCTCCTTTATCAAATAATATACTTGCTAATTGTCCAGTTGAAACTGCCCCAGCTGCTAATGCCTGCTCTTTTGCAGATGATGCAATTCTTAATGCATTCAACTCTTGCTCTAATGATTGGTTTCTAGCATATAAAGAAACTCTTTGAATTGCTTCGGATGTTCCTTTTTGTATTGAATTTTGCAATTCAGTAATAGTACTTGATATCTTTGTTGTTAATTGTCCAGTTTGATTTTGTGATGCTGCTAAATTTAAATCTTTTAAATCCAATTGTACTTTTAAACTTTCTGATACAATTTCTACATCTTGAACCTTTGCTCTCAAATCCAATACAGTTCTATTTAAAGTAACTACTTGTACAGTCAAATCAATTACCGATTGCGTTGCTTCATTGTATATTGGTCTTGGAACTCTATCATCAAATGGTGGTGGCTCTGGTGGTAATAACTCAAAAATTCTAGTATCAATAGATTTAACTAATTCTACTTCATTGTATTTTGGTTTTACTAATTTTCCAGAAATAACACCATCTTCATTATTAGTTTGTTCAAATGTATGGACACCAAAAGGATTTTTACTAGTAATTGCGTTTGAACCACTAATTAAAAGTTCACTTATTAATTGTTCATTTTGTAATCCTGTCTTTGCCATTATTAATTTTTAACTAAACTAAATGTAGTATCATTATCAAAGTATTCAACAATTCCGTTATTGTCTATCTTAAATTCTATTTTGTAAACTCTATTAGCTTCCCAATTTGAAAAATTAACTTTTATATAATTTCCATTAGAGTCACAACTAACTTTAGAATAATTACTAAATGGAATTA
>Ga0114974_10004829_pt1 | contig 10079 bp, 4 predicted proteins | sample S_130206_EF_Meta_FD_87318 | JGI IMG/M metagenome (GOLD analysis project Ga0114974, IMG submission 87318) | Freshwater microbial communities from Lake Simoncouche, Canada to study carbon cycling - S_130206_EF_MetaG | ecosystem: Environmental > Aquatic > Freshwater > Lake | place: Lake...
CACCAGTCATCACCAGCATCTCGCCGTCCACGGCTCCCGCCGGCACTTCGGTCACCATCGCCGGCACCGGCTTCGGCACGAGCGCTACAACCAGCATCGTCTCGTTCAACGGCACCACGGCGACCACCACCGCATGGACCCCCACCAGCATCCAGGCCACGGTACCGTCCGTCTCGCCGGCCGGTCCGGTCACGGTGACGATGGGCGGCGCGCGAAGTACCGGCTATCCATTCACGCTGCAGGTTCCGGTCATCACTTCGCTGGAGCCCACGAGCGGCGCCCCAGGCACCACGGTCACGCTGACCGGATCGGGCTTCGAGACGCAACAGGGCGCCAGCGCCGTCAGGGTTGGTGGAGTCGTTGCGACGCCAACGACCTGGAACGACAACCGCATCACCTTCGCGGTGCCGGCACTCGCAGCAAGCGGCACGGTCGTGGTCGTCGTGAACGGCACGCCCAGCGCCGGCGTTCCCTTCGCGGTGACCGGTCCACCGGCAATTGGCAGCCTGACACCGGCCTCCGGCCTGCCCGGAAGTCTCGTCACGATAGCGGGCACCAACCTCTCCACCGCCGGCACGGTGACGTTCGCCGGCACGCCGGCCTCGGTGAAGTCGTGGACCACCACCAGCATCGTGGCGGCCGTCCCTCAGACGGCAGTATCCGGCGGCGTGGTGGTCGATGCCTTCGGTGTCCTCAGCAACGGTGTGCCGTTCACGGTATCGGCAGCACCTGCCATCACGGCCGTGACTCCAGCCACGGGCTCTGCCGGACAGGTTGTCACCATCAGCGGCAGCGCCTTCGGCGCCTCAGAAGGGACCAGCATGGTCACCTTCGACGGCCTGCTGGCTCGAGTGAACAGCTGGTCCGACACCGCGCTGTCCGTGGTGGTGCCACGCGACGTCTCGAGTGGACCGGTCGTGGTACGCGTTGCCAGCCGGCCCAGTAACGCCGTGACGTTCTCGGTGCCGACGGGAACGCTGGCCGGAACGGTCACCCGCGTCTCAGACAATGCCCCGATTGCCGGTGCCGCCGTGCTCGCGCAGGCCCTGACCAGCAACTCCCGCACGACAATCACCGCACGGGACGGCACGTTCGTGCTGCCGCTGCCTCCTGGCACTTATGGCGTGCAGGCCTTCGCGGCCGGATATCAGACAGGCAGGTTCGCCGGACAGACGATTCAGGCAGGCACCACCACCAATCTGCCGATCGCGCTCGCAGCCGAGCCAGACGCCGCCACCGTCCGCTACCAGTACGACGCGGGCGACCGCCTGGTCGGCGTGATCGCCCCAACCGGTGACTCGGCAGCCTATCGCTACGACGCCGCCGGCAACATCATGGCGATCGAGCGCGCCAGCAGCGCCAGCGTCACCATCACCGCGGTGTTTCCACTGCAAGGCCCACCTGGCACAGCGGTCACGGTAGCCGGCACATCCTTCGATCCCACCGCAAGCCAGAACGCCGTCTCACTCGGCGGGCTGGCGGCCACGATCACCGCCGTCTCACCGACACAGCTCACCTTCCTGGTTCCGGCCTCGGCCATGAGCGGCAGCATCACGGTGACGAACAGCGCCGGCGCCGCCACCAGCAGCAGGTTCGTGGTTACCACCTCATCGGGGCTGCCGACGGTGTCGTCGGTCACACCAAGTACGGTCACTGCCGCGCAGGCGGTCACGATCGCCGGTTCGAACTTCTCCACGGTGACCGGCGGCAACCGCGTCACGGTGAACGGCGTGCTGGCGCAGCTCGCCAGTGTCTCGCAGGCAGCACTCGGCATCGTGGTGCCGGCCAACATGGGCGGGCGGGTGTCGGTCGAGACATCACTGGGGTCGGCAACCAACCGCCCCGACCTGTTCATCACGCCGCGGCTGCCGTCCTACTACACCGTAGCCGACGTGGCGTGGACCGGTCGCACAGCCATGAATACCAGTGTGCCGGTCACCATCAACACCGCCAACAGGATCGGTCTGCTGCTGGTGGACGGCACGGCTGGCGACGGCCTGTCGCTCCGCGTCACCGGCTCGACGATCGCCTCGGCGCACTACTGGGTGTACGCGCCGGACGGCACCATCCTCGGAGGCGGCGACTCCTACCTACCAGACGGCACCGGCTATGTCGACTCGGTGGCTCTGCCGAGCACCGGCACCTACACGGTGTCCATTGCGCCGTCGCCGACCGATACCGGCACGCTGTCGCTCACACCGGTGCGCGATGTGGGCGGCACGATCACGCCGAACAGTGCGCCCATACCAGTGACAATCACGAGCCCTGGACAGAACGCCCGCTTCATCTTCAGCGGAGTCGCCGGCTCGCGCGTCAGTGCATTCGCGCAGGGCTTCAGCGGCTGTTCGGACTTCGGACTGAGCATCCTGAAGCCAGACAGCACCCCACTGGTGAGCGGCAGCGCCAGTTGCATGCCCTCGGCCTTCATCGAAGCCGCGCTGCCAGCCACCGGCACCTACACGGTGGTGTTCGATCCCGCCCTGGCCCTCGTCGGCACAGGGGCAGTCAGCCTCTCCGCAGAGACCTCGTCGGCACTGTCGCTTCAGGAGGCGCCGCAGTGACGACCTCGAGCCAGGTTCGCGTCCTGCGACCCGGGCATCGCTTTCGGTGTGACCTTGCACTCCTCTGGAACCCACACCCTGCTGTTCTCGCCCGAAGGTGCCTTCCCCGGCACCGCCTCGCTGCGGCTCACCACGCCGTAGCCACACAGCACGTGTCTTCCACATTCACTTCGAGGAGCAAGCAATGCGATATCGGCTCACGGCCCGGCTGGCGCTGGGCCTCGCGCTCGTCACCTGTCATCTCTCATCGTCAGTGCACGCCGCACAGCAGTCGTCGCGGAGCCGTGACATGCGCGAACGCAAGCGCGGCGAATCACGCACCATGTTGCCCGACGGCCGGGTACTGCACCTCGGCGGACGCGGCCGCGACGGTGCGCTGGCAGAGGCGACACTCGAGGACCCGGATACGGGTCAGGTGTTCAGCGTGGCTTCAATGATGGGCGTACCGCGTGAGGGGCAGACCGCGACCGTTCTGGCGGACGGAACGGTGGTGATCGTGGGCGGCGTCGATGCGAACGGGCGGCCGGTCGAGAGAGTCGAGCTCTTCGACCCGGTGCTCGAGCACTTCAGCGACGCGCCGTTCACCGCCGTCAGACCGCGCACCGGTCATGCAGCGGCGCTGCTGAGCGATGGCCGCGTGCTGGTGGTGGGCGGCGATGGTCGAGCGGCAGACATGACGCTGGAGGTGTGGGACATAGTGCCTGGCACGATCACGCTCGTGCCAGGCTCGATTCGCAGCCGGCAGCCACTCGCGCAGTTGCAGCCCGACGGCACGGTGCTGGTCGGCCGTTCCCGCAGTGACGCCTTCGACGTCGACCTCTTCGACCCGGCGACCGGGAGGGTCGTACCGCGTCACGTCGACGGCGAGGTCGTTCCCGCGCAACCGGCACACGTCGCCGCCTTGTCGCCATCCGACGGCTCGAGCGGTGTCGCGGTGGATGCGGTGATCGCGCTGCGCTTCTCGCGTCCACTTCCGCCTCGCCAACTCGACTCGACCGCGTTCACCCTGGCCGGGCCGTCCGGCATCGTTGGCATCCGCGTGATCGGCGCCGCCGACGGGCAGCTCGTGTTCGTGCGTCCGAATGATGCGCTCGACTTCGACAGTGCCTACACGCTGCGGGTCCGCAGCCTCGAGGATTCGGATGGTGCAGCGGTCACCATCGCGCCGCTCACCTTCACGACGGCACCAGCGCGAGACACCTCGGATGCTTCCGACTCGCCCTGGGGGCCCGATGCACAGTCCGGCTGGCAAGTGAGCGCCGCCCCGTCGCCGTGGGAATCGATGAAGCCGCTGATGGCGCGGCCCGGCGAGACCGCACTATCCGGCCGGACACTCAGGCTCGACGGCACTCCGCTCGCGGGCGTGTCGCTGACGATCGATGGTCATCAGGCGCGCACCGATGGAACCGGCCGCTTCCTCATTCGGCTCGAGGAGGCCGCGTCGGGGCACGAAGAGCTGTGGGTCGATGGACGCACCGCCTCATACGGGACGGCCACGTACGGCACCTACGAGATCGGCGTCGACCTCATCGCTGGCCGCACGACGATCCTGCCGTTCACCATCTGGATGGGGGCGCTCGATACCGAGCATGCCGTCACGATCGAATCGCCGGCGCGCAGCGCGTACCGTATTGCGACGCCGCTCATTCCCGGTCTCGAACTGCGGCTTCCGGCCGGAACCGTCATCCGCGACCACGAGGGGAAGCCGGTCACCCGTGTGTCCATCACACCGGTGCCCTTGAACAGGCCGCCCTTCCCGCTGCCCGCCGGCGTCGAGGTGCCCATCTACTTCACCGTGCAGCCTGGCGGCGCATACATCTACGTGCCGCGGTCGTCGGGTGTGCGCGGCGGACAACTCGCCTATCCGAACGGGCTGCGCCTGCCGCGCGAGTCGACGATCGACTTCTGGCAGTACTCGCCGGATGGCGAGGGATGGCATGTCTATGGTCAAGGCATGGTGACGGCCGACGGCAGCCAGATCCTGCCGAGTCCCGGCGTGGTGGTCTACGAGTTCACTGGCGCCATGGTCGGCCTCGGCCCTCGCTTCGCTCCGTCCGTCGGACCCAGGGTGGCCGACCCCTACGGCAGCGACGGCGAACCTGTCGACCTGAGCACCGGCCTGTTCGTCCACCGCAGGACCGACCTCACCGTGCAGGGCGTCATCCCGATTCATGTCGAGCGCGCCTACAGGCCGGCCGACACACGCGTGCGTCCGTTCGGGGTCGGCTCGAATCATTCGTACGACGTGTTCCTGATGGGCAGCGCCAACCCGTGGACGTATATCGACGTCGTGCTCGAAGACGGCGCGCGCATCCACTTCGACCGGACGTCGCCCGGCACCGGATGGGCCGATGCCGTCTACACCCACACGCAGACACCGGGTCGGTTCTACCAGTCGAGCATCCGCTGGTATCCCAGTACCGTCCTCGGGCACTGGCGCCTCACGTTTCCGAACGGCGACGTCTGGATGTTCGCCGAGAGTTCCGCCGCAACATCGCCGTCGGCGGCCGGCCTCATCGGCGTGTTCGACCGCTTCGGCAATCGCATCGACATCGAGCGGTCGCGGAGTGACCAGGCCGTCACGCGTGTCGCCGCGACGAATGGCCGCTACATCGCGTTCACCTACGACAGCAGCGGCCGGGTCATCGGACTCACCGACAACGCCGGCCGGACGGTCTCCTACACCTACGACAGCCTTGGCCGCCTCGCAACGGTGACGAATCCTGAGGGCGGCGTGATGCGCTACACCTACGACGCGGCCCACCGGATGACGACCATCACCGACGAGCGCGGCGTGCGGTTCCTCACCAACGAGTACGACGCCAGCGACCGCGTGTTCCGGCAGACCCTGACAGACGGCGCCGTCTACACCTTCGCGTACACCACCGACGCCAAGGGCCGCATCGTCCAGACCGATGTGACGAACCCGAGAGGCATGGTCCGCCGGACTCGCTTCAACACGGCCGGCTATTCGACCACTGTGGTCGAGGCGGTGGGCACAGCGTTGGAGCGGACGCGTCACCAACTTGAGCGGACGGCCGGGTCGAACCTGATAACGGCGGATACCGACCCGCTCGGCCGACGGACCGAGACGATGTTCGACGCCGTGGGCAACGTTGTCCAGTCCATCCGGCTGGCTGGCACTCCGAGCGCCGCAACCACGCGGTACGAATACGACCCGATCTTCCAGGAACGCACGGCTATCGTCGACCCGCTCGGCCACCGGTGGACCTGGGACTGGGATCCGGTTGGCACACCACTCGGCTCTGTCGATCCGCTCGGTCATCGCACGCGAGTCCAGATCAACCGGTCGGGACAGGTAACGCAGGTGACCGACCCGCTCGGGAACAACTGGACCGCGTCGTACGGGAACGGCGACCTGGCCTCGATCACCGACCCGCTGGATCGAACCGTGACGCAGTTCGTCGATGCGGCCGGACGACGGCTGGCGGGGAGCGACCCGATGGGCGCACGCGCCACCGTGTCGATGGATGGACTGGGTCGGCCAATGACATCGACCGACCACAATGGCGCCAGTACCCAATACCGGTTCGACGCGGCCAGTCTGCTCCGGACACTGACCGACCCCAACGGGCACGATGTGTTGTTCGACTACGACGACTCCAACCGTCTGACGCGTGTGACCGACCCACTCGGCGTCTCGGAACAGAACGAATACGACACGAACGGGAATCGCATCACGCAGACCGACAGGCGTGGCCTAATCACGCACCGCGAGTTCGATCTGCTCGACCGGCTGAGCCGCGTCACGTTCGATGGCGGCTCCACCGTCACGTACAGCTACGATCCGGCGGACCGCCTGCTGCGGGTCACCGACTCACGCAACGGCACCATCGAGCGGCTGTTCGACGATCTCGACAGACTGCTGTCTGAGACCACCCACGAGGGCACCATCAGCTACACCTACGACCTCGACGGTCGACGCACGTCGATGACCGTCGAGGGGCAGGCCACGACCGCCTATTCGTTCGATGCGGCGCACCACCTCGTTGGTGTCTCGACTCCTTCCGCGAGCCTCGACATGACCTACGACGAGCTCGGGCGCCGGACCAGCATCACCTACGGCGACGGCCTCGTTCAGACCTACACGTACGATGCAGCCGGCGAGCTGACACGGACCGGCGCAACGCAGGGTGGAGCGGACTTCGGCTTCGTGACCTACGACTACGACGCGGCGGGCCGGCGCACGGCGGCGAACGGCCCGTGGGCCAGGGTCGCGCTGCCGGCAGCTGTTGGCGTGGCCTCGTACGACGCGGCGAACCGTGTGGTGAACTGGAGCGGCAGGAGCTTCGTGTACGACCCTGCCGGGAATCTGCTGTCCGACGGTGTCCGCTCCTACCTGTGGGACGACCGTGGCCAACTGGTGAGCGTGGCCGGAGGCGGCGGGGCCACGTATGAGTACGACGCGCTCAACCGGCGCCGCACCACCACGGTTGGGGCGAACGTCACCAGTCACCTGTTCGACGGCGCCGACGTCGTCGTTGAAGCCGCAGGCACCAGCATGACGCAGCGGATCAATACCGGCCTCGACCAGACACGTGCCACGACGTCAGGAGCGGCGACCACGGCGATGATCCGCGATGCGCTCGGCAGCACACTCGCTGACGTTCGAGAAGGGACAGTGGCGGCCGAGTACACCTACGAGCCGTTCGGCAGGACCAGTGTGAACGGCGCCACCAGTAACCGCGTGCGGTTTGGCGGACGGGACCAGGACGCCGACGGGCTCTACCATCTGCGGGCACGGTACCTCGAGCCCGACACCGGTCGCTTCATCTCCGAGGACCCGATGCGCTGGCGCGGCGGCGACCTCAACGTGTACAGCTATGCCGCGAACTCGCCGACGAACCTGATCGACCCGACCGGCCTGATTCCCGTTCACGGCAACTGGTGCGGACCGAGCTGGACGGGCGGACAGGTCGGCCTATACAACCCAGCGATGGATGATGTCTACAAGGCGCCGGTGGACGTGCTGGACGGATTCTGCCAATCGCACGATCAGTGCTACGGAGACTGTCGCCGTGACTTCCCGTGCGGACCTGCCGGGCGGACGGGCTGCATGAAGGACTGCGACGCCACGCTGCGACGCAACTACCTGTCGTCTATTACGTTTGCTTTCAATGTGGTGCAGGCGACTCTTGGCTACTGGTCACTTGGGCTGCCTGGTCCGGCTGTGGTCGAAGCCGTCTATCGCCACGACCCATCAGAACCCAATGACCCCAAATGCCGTTGCACGCGCTGAACGCGCTTTGGTGCCGACGATGATGCGTGGATTCTCGGGACGCGTCCGCCTCTGGACGCGGAGGGCTGTCCTGTATGTTGCGACCGTCTGCGCCGTCGCTGGCCCATCGACAGCGACGGCGCTTCTCGCGCCTGCGTGGATGCAGGACGCCGATACGCTCGGCCTTGCCGGGATTCTGCAACGACTCAGCGCCACCTACGCGGCGATGTCGGACTACGTCGACCGCGGCCACGTCACGACGAAGCATCCAGGAAAGGCGTGGTCGGAGCCGCCGCAGACGTTCACGACGCACTTCACGCGCTTCACGGCATTCACCTGGACGTCGGATCTGGGACGTGGCGACGAGTACGGAGTCGTCGTCGATGGGGCAGGCGTTGTCCACGTCTGGAATGGCACACGAACGACTATGACCAGCGTCGGAGACGCGATCGGTCGTGGCGCCGGAGTCTCTCACCTGTCCTCGGTCTGGATACCCGCACTGCTGATGCCAGACGCGCTTCAGGGGCGCGGCTTACTCGGCTTGATCAGTCGTGCCACGAGCGCCTCGCGGCTGCCCGACGAGGCGATCAATGAGCGGCCATGCTTTGTGATCGCGTTCACAGAAGACGGGGCAACATTTCGGGTCTGGATTAGTAGGCGAGACTTCCTGATCCGTCGCATCGAGCAGCGATACGCAAGGTACAACTCGATCACCACCACCGACTACACGCCGCAGACCGACATCTCGCTCACTCCGTAGCGCGAGGCCAGTCGGCTCGGCGCCGTCACCCTGATGCGGCTTGTTGATGTGGAGAACCCGGCTGCCGACGTACGATCAGCAAGCATGGTTCCTGTCGAAGACCTGATCGCCTTCGTCGCACGTCACCCGCGCCTCCTCGTGCTCACCGGCGCCGGTTGCTCCACCGATTCCGGCATTCCCGACTATCGCGACACGAACGGCGACTGGAAGCGCGCCCAGCCGGTCACCTACCAGGCGTTTACCGGCAGCCTGCACACACGCCAGCGCTACTGGGCCCGCAGCATCGTCGGCTTCCGCAAACTGCGCGGCGTGCAACCGAACGACGCCCACCGCGCCCTGGCGGCGCTCGAAGAGCAGGGGCGTGTCGACCTGCTGGTGACGCAGAACGTCGACGGTCTGCATCAGGCTGCTGGCAGCCGCAACGTCGTCGACCTGCACGGCCGCATCGACATGGTGCGCTGTCTCGCCTGCGATGCACGCGTGTCGCGAGATACCTTCCAGGAAGTACTAACGCGCCGGAACCCGGACTTTGCTGAACTGGATGCGCTGAGTGCGCCCGACGGCGACGCCGACCTCGAGGCGGTGTCGTTCGACGCCGTCGCGGTGCCGTCGTGCGACGTCTGCGGTGGCCTGATGAAGCCGGACGTCGTGTTCTTCGGCGAAGGGGTGCCGGCCGAGCGCGTGCAACGCGTCACCGCCGCGCTCGAGACAGCGGACGCGATGCTGGTCGTCGGTTCGTCGCTGATGGTCTACTCGGGATTTCGCTTCGTGAGGGCGATGGCCGAACACGGCAAGCCGGTGGCCGCCATCAACCTCGGACGCACTCGTGCGGATGATCTGCTCGCGCTGAAGGTGGAGGCCAACTGCGCCGAGGCGTTGCGCGCGCTGCCAACGTGAAAGCGCGGCCCGTACTTTCGCCTGACACGCCTGTATCAACACAGACATCCGCCCACCCTGCGATCGCACTCGCCGCCAACTACTGGCGGGCGCCGGCGACGGTCGCACACGGGTTCAACGAAGACTTCGGCTTCCCGAACAACCTGACACTACCGGTGTCGCCGAACAGCCTGCTCTCGCCCGACGAACGCGTGCTGATATCGGTGGCCGGCATGCTCGAAGCGATGAAGACCGGCACAACGACGATCATCGAGAACGTCGGCGACATCGAGCGTGACGCGCAGGCGCTCGCCGACACCGGGCTGCGCTGCGTCTTCGCAGAATCGTTCAACGACCAGGAGGGCGACGGCGCGCATCGTCGTCGTGAGGTGAGCGTGAGGGAGCGGTTGCGCCGGCGCGCCGCCCCTCGATCGGCATCGAGCCGTCGAGAGGAACGAGCGCGCCGCTGCAATCCGGACAGAGCTGGCGGGACTACTTCTTGGCCAGCTTGAGCTTGTTGACGAGCTTGGTGACGCCCTCGACCTTCATCGCCAGTTCGGCGATACGGGCGCGGAACTGCACGGTCGGGACCGTGCCTTCCAGCGTGACAACACCAGCCGCACCAGTGACGGTGACGGCATCA
>Ga0114974_10004830_pt1 | contig 10077 bp, 8 predicted proteins | sample S_130206_EF_Meta_FD_87318 | JGI IMG/M metagenome (GOLD analysis project Ga0114974, IMG submission 87318) | Freshwater microbial communities from Lake Simoncouche, Canada to study carbon cycling - S_130206_EF_MetaG | ecosystem: Environmental > Aquatic > Freshwater > Lake | place: Lake...
ACCTATAAAATCAGACTGAATAGTATGTTTCAATCAGAAAAAAATAATAAACAAAGAAAATGCACTAAATACTTATTACTTTAATAAAAGAACTAAGAAAAATGATGACAATTCTAGCAATAAGAAAAATAAGAATTGTATTAAATATAATGTTAAAAATAATGTTAAAACTAATATACCAAAAATACGTATTTTAAAACGCCACGAAGTATTAACACATACTCTAAAAAATATGTTAGGTATCACCGGCATAAATAACACTTCCGAATACAACGATTATAATGATGAACTAGAAAGTGTGGTAGATGTCGAAGAAATTATCGATATGGACAATGAATATTCAGATAATACAACAAATGAATTAGGAAATAACCTGAGTGCAGGTAATAGTGAAGGTAAAGAAATTATTACTGAAAAGATAATTATGGTACAACGTAGAAATACCATTGGTTTTATTGAATTTATACGTGGTAAATATGATGTTGCTAATCACGAATATATAGTTAAATTATTTAATATGATGACTTTTAATGAAAAGAGGTTATTCAGAGAATATGATAATTTTGACATTATTAGAACAATTATCGGACTGAAACGAGATATTAATTATAAATCCGAATATGACGATGCCAAGAAAAAATATAACGACTTACGCACCCATTCCGACGGCAATATGATCTTTAAATTATTAGATAAAAGTTATACTAAATGGACTACACCAGAATGGGGTATTCCAAAGGGCCGACGCAATTATAAAGAATATGACATTGAATGTGCAGTTCGCGAATTCGTAGAAGAAACTGGTATTAAATATAAACATATTAATGTATATCGTAATGTAAAACCATTAGAAGAAATATATAAAGGTATCAATGGTGTAGTTTATAAACATATCTATTATCTAGCAAATATTAAAGAAAATGATGAAGCTAAATCTAACATCGAAATTATTGAACGTGGTGGTCAAATTAATCACGAAGTAAGTAATGTAAAACTATTTGGATTAAGCGAATGTCAGAAAATCATAAGACCATATTATATTAGTAAATTAAATGTAATAAAAAAAGGATTTCAACTCATCAATAGTATGAACTACTATTTCGATGTTAGTTCATAATTATATGAATACATTATACTTTTACAACCGACTTTACACCTAAGCTACAAAAGGATAGACCAAAAGTATAGACCAAAAGTATAATTATTGCCATCTGTTATAAATAACAAATAGACAGTTAAAAAATATGAATACATTTTTTTGCATTTATATTCTAATTTTGTATTATTCTAATTTTGTATTATTCTAATTTTGTATTATTCTAATTTATTTTTTGCTCTAACTTTTTCTAATTTCTCAATTAAATTCAGCATTATATCACTGTCAGTATCAAGCCAATTACATTCGCATTTTAATTCATTGTTATAAATATTATGATAATAATATTCAAATTTAAATCCACCACCCTCTTTTTCATACGAAAACTGAATTGGACTAATTACCTTTGTTTTACCATCTTTGTATTCAAATACACCTTTCATATGATAAATACAATAAACGTGTGTTTCAGATGTATTGGGTTGCGGTGAAGCATAACATAAATTCAAATATTCTGGCTGATTTAAAATTTGTTCTTCACTCATATTATTTATTTCATCAACAGAATAATGGATTATACAACCATCATCATGAGTGCCACAATACCAAAACACGTATTTTCCCTCCATATCCTCAGATGTTTCTGTGGTTTTTCTAATAATTAAAACATTATTAAATAATTTATTTCAATTTTTTGAATAGTTATTCTAGATTGAATAGTTATTCTAGATAAATTGAAAAATTGAAATGTTTATTCTTTAATTTTTTATATAAAGAATAAAATATTTTAGTATCTAGATACTTATATTACTTATATTCCAAAATGCCAAATGTTGTATTAACATTAACATTATGTTATTTAATAAATGCAATGCCTTTTATGTCTTATACACCCCCTGAAGAACATATTAATTATAATAATTTAAATGATGATGGTATTAGTATTGAGGATAGTATTGAGGATAGTATTGAGGATAGTATTGATTATAATATACCTTGTTATGAAGTGCAAAATTATTATACAACCGCAGTGATTATTAATCATAGTATTATGTATTCTAAAAACATTACAAATGCAACTGCAACTGCAACCGATACAACGATTGAAAATAAGCAATATATGAAAATATATAATCTCCAGAATGATAGTATTAAAACAGAAAAAAATATAACATTTCACGGAATAGTACAATTGGACTATAAAACATTACCTTATTGTATTTATAATTGTAATATGCTAGTAATTACAAATCAACGAGATAGTGATTTTATTAGTAAGCATTTTTATAAATATTTCCGTATTGGTGGTGTATTACATATAACGTGTAATAATACTATGTGTACTTGGGGAAAATTAACTTGTGAAGTCAATACTGTTCGAGATGAACTCTAAATATTACAAATTCTAGAAACCATTTATTCTAGAATAGATAGTTTCTAGAAACTAATATTTTCTAATAGTGTTTGTATATTTTCTATATTTTTATTATTAGTATTTTCTTCTTGTAATAAATTTTTATAAATATTTGTTATTTTTTCTTTTATCATATAAAAACTATAATCATTTAATCCAGTTAGTAATCTAGAACTATGCATTTGCCCTTTGTAAAATAATGCTTTTACTGGCTTACCATTTAATCCTAAATTATCAGTAATCCAAATTGGCATATTATTTTCCTGATTTAATAGATTAAATAATGCTTGTTTGCAATCTGTTGTAAGTAAAGTATTTATATATAAACGCCATACTAATTTTCTAGATACATTTATACAACTAAAGCAATAATCACATTGTACCCATTTATATTTTCCAATAATATATTTATAATTTTCTTGCCCAATTAACAATTCCACATAATCATCTTTTGAAATAGTATTATAACAAATCCTACATTGCTTCATATCAAAATAATTTGTATTTTAACTTTTTAATTTTTTAACTTTTTAACTTTTTAACTTTTTACTTTTAACTATAAATCATTCTAGCATCAATTTTTTTATATTATTATAAAATTATTTTAAAAGTTTTATAAAATTAGATCTTCTAGAATAAAAACTTATCTCAATATTTGCAAAAAATACCTTTCCTAGGCAAACCGATTACCGTCCTTATAAAACCTTCAGAAAACTCTCGCGGCTGATACACATATAAGGGATTTTGGACTTTTTAATATTACAATTTCACACAAATCCACACTCCTTATCAGTTTGTCCATAACGATTTCTATCGCTGTGCTAATGTGTCTGTCGCCTGTAAAAGCGATAGACTTCTTCCTACAATTTCGATAGACCGGTTCCGAATTGTTTTGGAATTTTGCTATTTTTAAAGATTTTATATATTTTTCATATTTTCATATTTTCATATTTTCATATTTTGTTATTTATATTAATGTTAACTATTCTTTATTCTAGCTACTGTTAATTTTACTTACTCTAGATAATATTATTATAAAATATTTATAAAGTTAAGTAAGAGAATATATAATTATTAAAGTTAGTAATAGTAATAAAAGTTGTAAAGTTATAAAGTTATAAAGAGTAAAAACAAAAGTTATGTGGTGATAGTATTGTAAGTGTTATTGTTTGTGTATTCTAGGTCTTTGCTAAATTTGATACTTCGTAAATGTGATAGCATATTATCATTAGGTTGTGTAATAAGTTTATCTCTAACTTCTGAACCTAGACTATCATTGTTATATATTTTGTTAATTCTGTCTATTTCTGTTTTAGCACGTTGTAATAATATGCTACGGTATTTAATAATGTTGCCGATGGATGCGCCATGCATATCAAAGTATTCAATTTCTTCTGTGCGCATATCGTTAAAGAATTTGAAACGAGGAGTATCTTCTATACGTACTAAATCTAGATTATTTTTAAGATCATCTTCATCTGCATCTTTATTTTTGTGTTCTTCTTGGCTCCAGACTTCAGTACGTAAAAAATCATCATCAATTGTTATATTAGTTTTATCTTGATTAAATCTTTCAAGTTCTATAATTAAATTTTTTATAATATTTATTTTATCTTTTCTATAAATTTCTTCTCTAGATAGTTTATCACTAAACTTTTTAAAGATATCTTTACTTATAGGATCTCTAAAACAAGTTTCTATCAAATTAATAATATTTACTAAATAATGTTCAAAAGCTAATAACTCTCTATTCTGCTCTATATTATTCCAAATTAATAATTGGTCATTAAATGCTAATCTATTTTTACAAGAATGAAACATCCTTTCCATCAATAATATTCCTTTATTTAAAATCTGTTCATTAAATTGTTTTACATTTTTAATCTGGATCTTCATATCCTTTCCTAGAATAGATATATTATCCTTATTAGCATTCTGACGATAAAAGTTTCTATTCTCCGGCTTTGAGTAAATCTTTTCTAATGCCTGTTCAACTCCATTAGAACTTGTTAATATATTTAACTTCTCGTCATCTGTTATAAAACTAATATCCTCATAATCAAACGGATATATAATATTTGGTAAATTATTATTAACTATATTATTCTGAGTATTTTGAATATTCTGGATATTCTGAATATTATTTAATGTATTATTTTGTGTTTGTATATTTATATTACTTGTATTATTATTTATTGTTGGATTTAAAATATTATTTAAAGTATTTGCTGATTGTATAGCTGTAATATTATTTATATTAGTATCTTCATCAGTATCTTCATCAGTATCTTCATCAGTATCTTCATCATTTGAATTTGTAGCATTTTCAAATTTATTTAATATTTCTAATACTTTTGGATTTCTAATATCTCTTTTACGTGTTTTTTGATATTCCATTAAAAAGTTTATTATTGTTTCATTTTTCTCTGTAATTCTTTCTAATGATTTTATGTATTTCTCTTTATATTCTTGTGCATCTGCTTGTATATATCTTTTATTATTAATTATTATAGCATTATTATTTTGTTGTACATCTAGTTGATTATTATTATTTGCTTGAGCTTGAGCTTCAATTTTTTTCTTACATATATTTTGATGTCTATTAAGATTTTGTTTATTTGAATAACTAATACTGCAATCATTACAAGTATATAAATTAACTTGTGAATTTTTTGGTTTGCATTTACGTTTAGCTAATATATGTCTTTCTAGATTACAAGGAAAATCAAATATTGCTCCACAAGTACCACATGTTCTGTCTGACATTGTTTATTAATTTATTTATATTATATTATAATTAGATAAAAATACTTGAGAAATTAACGCGTGATTATAATATGATTATCAATCTAACATCTAATATTGTACAATATACTACATTATTCACTCAAATGATACAAATCACATAATCTTATGTAAAACATACCATATGATACATATTATAATACATACAATGTATTGTTACAAATTCAAGATATAATATTCTATACATATATATATTTACATACATTATGTGAATACATACACATAAATACATATAAAGTTTATATATGATTATATTTAACATATGATTATTTACATAAGGATTAAAATAGAGGGGGGGGGACAATATGTCATATCCAAAATTTTGAAACACCTACTACCCATAATAGTCCCCCCTTGTAGAAAATAGTTTCTATCGATTTTACTTATATATGTACCTACTACAGACCATAAATAATAACAAAAAATGTTCAGAGAAATCTTAAAATCTCAAAAAGTTTGCAATGTAATAATTTTCAGAAAAAGTAAAGAGGGTACTATTATAAAAACTATTTTCTAAAGAAATTGCTTATGTCATATAGTGATAGTGATTGTAAATAATAAATGAAAATTCAATAAAAAATGTAAAATATATTAAAGTATATATTTTAAGAAAATACGGATTTTGTAAAGGGAACACCCTTATGAAAGTTAAGTAATAAGGGATTTACTATATGGTATAGTGTTTTTATCATATTACATTATCTCTAATTAAATTATATTTAATACTTTCTAATTTAAGTATTGTATTAATATAAATTTGTAATAAGTTTTGATATTCTTGCAAAGATTCAGTATTTAGTTTGTCTTCTTTCTTACATATATTTACGTGATTTATTAATTTTTTATAAGATTCTTTATGTGAAATAATATTATTATCAATAACATCTAATATTTGTGATGTTAAATTTTCATAATCTATTGTTTCACATACTACATTATTAATATCTCTATCCTTTGGTAAAATATACTTGTTATTTTCATCAACTGTTTTTATAATAAATGGAGTTTTACATATTCTAAAATTTAAATTCAAAAAACAGACATAATTATGAATTAAATCAATAATAATGTCTTTATCTAAATTAAAAAATTCATTTCCATAGTTTAATTCTGGTTTTATACATTTTTTTACACCTTTGCACATTTAAAACGCCGATTTTATACAATGTTTTAAAACAAAAGTTTAGCATTGAAGCTAGTAAAAACAACTTATCTACTGTCTTTTACCATAGGTTGCTTGATAACCTAATGACAGTATAATGGTTTTTTACATTTTTATTATTCTATATTCATGGTATTTCATAAATTATTATTAATGATATACTAACGATAGCCTATTAAGTTTTCTAAACTCCTATCATTATTACATCTAGTATAAATTTATAAATGTTTTTATCTTAATTACTACATCAGTAACCTATAATACCTATAACAATAAGTTTAAGATAGACTGCACATCGTTAAATATGCAAGGTAATACTAATATAAAACTAAGACATTTATAAATTTATTTAGAATATAGTATAATATTATTAACATATCAATAGATATGGAAGACATATAAAATGCTAAATTACATCTTACTTATATAAAAGTAAATATGTTTAAGTTGTTTTAATTAACAATATAAAAAATTTAAAATAATCGGATGGCATCTAAAGATGCCATACTTTTAAGCCCTATGAGCTTTCGGTGTTTTAAATGTGCAAAGGTGTAATAATTTAATAATTTTATTTTTGTATTTTATAGGTTCTAAACATTCAATTATATAAAAAATCTTTGAACCATTCGGATATTTTTGAAGTGCTTTACCAATATTTTTACTTTGACCTATTTTATATATATTATTATTAGCATCTACACATTCACGTGTTTGTATTACATATATTCCTTTAAAATTTAACGACGACATTCTAGATATCTATATTATTTACACAAGATATATTATTATTAAATTTAACTTATTATAAAATTTTAATAATTTAACTTATTCTAGAATCAACATTATTTATTAAGTTGTAAAAAAATTCTATCCAAGGTGTATATTTTCCAGAATATTTTGCATTTTCGATTTCTGGTATATATTCCGCCTGCCATTTAAAAAGGCTTCTCTCTGGATGCGGCATTATACAATAATGATTAAAATTCTTTCTCTTTAATCCTATAGCATTCTCATCAGACCCATTAGGATTAAAAGGATAACACTTATTTTGATATGTTCCTAAAATTTCATTATCATCAGCCCAACCAGCATCCAGAATAAATCGACCTTCCCCGTGTGCAACCCATATTCCTAACTTAGCATTCATCTTGCTAATTGGTAATCTATAATTTACCGACAACCATCTACATTCAAACTTACGTGAAAGATTATGTGTCATATGAACATTTGAACCAAATAAACCATACTCTACTAATATCTGGCAACCATTACACACACCTAATACAAATTTATTACTATCGGCAAAAATCTTATCAAATATATGTGATAATTTTATTTTCATTATTAATGCTGTTGCAACACCAGAACCCAACACATCACCATACGCAAATCCACCTACAAATACAAAACCATTACATCCCATAAACTCTTTTATCTTATCAATTCCTTCACGATTACCATTACTAGATGCTTGTATTAATTCATTAATGGTAAAATCTTTACAAATAACACAGTTAATTTGCATAAAAGCAGATGCCATTTCCGATGTGAATTGCTACCTTCATCTCTAATGATGGCAATGTTTATTCTCTTCAGGGCAAATTTATCTAATGATATGCAAGTGGCAACATCAGGCCAATCATATTGCTGTTGGACATATAAATCTACATCATAAGGCACAATACTCTTATCCAATTCAATAGATAGTTTCATCCGTTCATCAAATATGTCTTTAAGCATCTTAGTATTGCATAATAAATAAGAATATTGGCTGGTGGTGGCTATGTGTTGCCATAGATTATGTATAAAATGGCAATGTGCAATAGGAATTTGGATTACTAAATAATGATGTTCAAATATGCAGTTTGTTTTTTGTATATGGTTTAATAATAATGTGTTAATTGAAATACCAGTATTACTTGCCACACACATTTCCTCTAGAATATCCAATACATTACCACCATCGTGAATTGCATACACCACATTATTTTTAACTAAGTCTTGTAAATTGTGCCATACTTCGAAAAATATATTTAAATCATTCTGGGAAATTAATTCTAGAATATCAATTGCAAATATTTTACTAGGGGTATCCTGTTTTAATAAAGGTAATACCCGTTTCTCTATATCCTCTTCCATAATATGACTATATGATGTTAAAACTAATGTAGGCGGGGAAATAATAGTACAGGTTGGTGTATTCATTGACATTGAAAGACTATCTTTTCCACCATCTATCGCAAATCCCAACATCTTCAACAATACTGTTAACCTAGCAACACCATTATATAAAATATACAAACATTCTGGCGACTTCGAATAAGTCATCCAATTACCACTCAACTTCGTCGCGGCGAATCTTATATTAGGAACACCCGCCAAATTGCATATTAATTCTGAAACAGTTTTCTCTATCCATAGGTCAACAGTTTGGCCACAATAAATATTTTCGCCGATGGCAGATACTATACCGCCGCTAGATACAGGTGATGGCCGGATAATACTGTAATTCGCGAGTGGGATACTGAATGGACCGATGCAGGATTGTTGTACTACGCAACCGGATACGCATCGATCTATTTTATTTGTAAGGTGGCATTTGAATGTTCTTTCTAGATCGTGTTCTCTGCAAACGCCAGGGTGTACTTCTTTATTTGGGCAAATATGATATGTTGTAAATATAGATGTTAGTATATCAGGATTGCTAGATACAATATTTTGTAATAATGTACTATATTGATGTAAATGTTCGTATTTATTTAGTGCATTATAATTGAAAGCATATAAATTATCTTTTAGTGATATAATGTTATTAAAACCTAACTCTAGAGTTTGTATTGGTTGTACAATTTTTTTCTTTAATAATATTCTACTTTTCTTGGTTTCTAGAATAGTTCCAATACGATATATAATAATTCCTTCCCTTTTTGCAATCTTTTCTAACTGTAGAAAAAATAACGGTGTACAAATAAATGCCATTTGCTCTTGATATTCACTTAACCAACATTCTAGAGTATCTAATCCCATAGCAGCCGGCAAATTTTCAATATCAATCTCACAATCCCACCCATCTAATAATTCAGTAATGACATTACCTAATCCACCTGCACCCTGATCGTGGATTTTCTTAATAATAGGTTTATCCATCGTGGAAAGATATTCTAGAAATCTTGTTATTTTATTACCATTATATGGATCTCCGCGTTGAATTGCCGTCATATCTTTATCGTCAGAATTATTATTAACGGACGACTGAATAGAACCACCAAAGCCAATTTTTAAAGCAGGTGGACCTATCTTTATTACATAATCACCTGGTTGCGGAGTATGTAATTTGTTATCTGGTGTAGTGGAATAAAGATGGCTGTTGTTAATAAATCCCAGTCCGGCGGAAAACATAATAGGTTTTTCAAATTTATTATGATAACGTAAATATCCACCGATGCATGGTTCACCTAATTTATTAGCATAATCACTTGCACCATCGCTAGCATCTTGTAATAAGATGAATGAATTGACTGAATAACCACATAATGATGCTAATGACATTGAACCACAACCGGTTGCTAGAGAATCACGTATTCTGCCTCCAATACCAGT
>Ga0114974_10004832_pt1 | contig 10075 bp, 10 predicted proteins | sample S_130206_EF_Meta_FD_87318 | JGI IMG/M metagenome (GOLD analysis project Ga0114974, IMG submission 87318) | Freshwater microbial communities from Lake Simoncouche, Canada to study carbon cycling - S_130206_EF_MetaG | ecosystem: Environmental > Aquatic > Freshwater > Lake | place: Lake...
GCGCGACAAGGTCTGCAGGCCAATTTGATTCGCCAACCTGACCTGACAGTGTGGTTTGACCTGGCGCCTGAAGTGGCGGCGGTTCGGCTGGCAGACGCACGCCTGCCCGATCGTTTTGAGGCCCAGCCCCTGGAGTTTTTTCGCCGGGTGGCGCAGGCTTATGGCCAACGACAACAGGCCGACCCGGGGCGATTTGCCCGCATAGACGCGAATCAGCCGCGTGATGCGGTTTGGCTGGCAGTGCAGCAGGCGGTGCAAGCGCGGGGCTGGTTGCCATGAGCGCGGTGCCACCCTGGATAGCGGCACAGGCCAGCCAGCTGCTCACCCAGCGCGGGCACGCCTGGCTGCTGGCTGGACCGTCGGGTTTGGGTCAATATGATCTGGCCCTGGCCCTGGCCAGCGCCTGGCTGTGCGAGCAGCCCAGCGGGGAGGGCGCTTGTGGACAGTGTGGCAGCTGTCATGCTGTGGCGGTACGCACCCACGCCGACCTCTGTGTTCTGATGCCCGAGACCCTGATGCTGACACTGGACTGGCCTCTGGGCGAGAAGGTCCAGTCCGAATTGGATAGCGCCAAGCGCAAGCCCAGCAAGGAGATTAAGGCTGAGGCCATGCGCGACGCCATTGAGTTCAGCCAACGCACCAGCGCCCGAGGTCGCGGCAAAGTGGTGTTGGTGTACCCCGCTGAGCGCATGAACCATGTGACTGCCAACGGATTGCTAAAAACCTTGGAGGAGCCCTCAGGCGACCTGAAGTTTGTGCTGGCCAGTGAGGCGGCGCACCAGTTGCTGCCGACTGTGCGCAGCCGCTGCCTGTGGCACGCGATGGCCTGGCCATTGGCGGAACAGGCGCTGGCTTGGTTGCAAGGGCAGGGCGTGCCGTCGGCCCAGGCAAGTATTTTGTTGCGCGCCGCTGGCGGGCGGCCCCAGGACGCCTTGCAGTTTTTTCAGTCGGGTCGAGATGCGGCCGTCTGGCAGGCGCTGCCAGCGGCTGTGGCGCGGGGTGAGTTGGCGGTTTTTAAAGACTGGGCGCCGGCGCAGGTGGTGGACGCGCTGCACAAGCTATGCCATGACACACTGGCAGTTCTCGCCGGTGCCAGCCCGCGCTTCTTTGAGTCGGCGCTGTTGCCCAAAGCCGGTTCGCTGCGCGCACTGAGCGACTGGAGCCGCGCGCTGACGGCCACCAGCCGAACCGTGGAGCACCCCTACAACGCTGGCCTGATGCTTGAAGCCCTGGTGAGCCAGGCCCGCATTGCGCTCAACACCCGCGCCTGATGCCAACCACCCAATGTTCACCGATTCCCACTGCCATTTGAGTTTCCCCCAGTTGCATGCGCAACTGCCTTCCATCCGGTTGGCGATGGCCGAGGCCCAGGTGGACCGCGCCCTTTGCATTTGCACCACCCTGGAGGAGTTTGCCGAAGTTCATGCGCTGGCCTTGGGTTATGACAACTTTTGGGCAACAGCCGGCGTGCACCCAGACAACGAGGGCGTGGCGGAACCTACCCTGGCTGACCTGCTGCGCCTCGGGGCCTTGCCCCGCGTGGTGGCCATTGGGGAAACCGGGCTCGACTACTACCGGCTCAACGGCCGCAGCGTGGCCGACATGGCTTGGCAACGCGCGCGCTTTGACGTGCACATCGCTGCCGCCCGGCAATTGGCCAAGCCCTTGGTGATCCACACCCGCAGTTCATCCGTGGACACCTTGGCTTTGCTGCGGGCGGCCGGCGAGAACGGGTCGGCTGGAAGTGCTGGGGGCGTGTTTCACTGCTTCACCGAGACCGCCGAGGTGGCGCGCGCCGCGCTTGACCTAGGTTTCTACATCTCATTTTCTGGCATCCTGACCTTCAAAAATGCCCAAGATTTACGTGATGTCGCCGCATTTGTGCCGCTGGACCGCATGCTGATAGAGACCGACAGCCCCTACCTGGCGCCGGTGCCCTACCGCGGCAAGACCAACATCCCGTCTTATGTGCCCTTTGTGGCGGCACAAATTGCCAATGTTCGGCAATGCCCGGTCGATCTGATTGCGGAGCACACCAGCCGAAACTTTGAGACCCTGTTCAAAGGGGTCTTGGCGTGATATTCAATGGATATTTAAACCTCTTAAATTACTTTAAAAAAGTATTTTATCTAATTGTTTTAGTTGGATATTCTTCGGTTTATGCTGGTTCCTATGAGGACTTTTTCAAGGCCATCAAGGAGAACAATGCTGCGGCTGTGACTGCTTTGCTGCAGCGTGGTTTTGACGTCAATGCCGTCAATCCGGCGGGCGAGCATGGGCTGTTGCTGGCGTTTCGGGAGCCCCATCTCAAAGTGGCACACGCCCTGATGGCTTGGCCAAAGGTCACGGCTGAGTCGCGATCAGCGCAGGATGAAAGCCCCCTGATGCTTGCAGCTTTGCATGGCTTGCTGGCCGAATGCCAAACCCTGATCCAGTTGGGCGCTGACGTCAACAAGCCCGGTTGGACGCCCTTGCACTACGCCGCTACGCGGGGCCACCTGGCGGTGATGAATCTGTTGCTGGATGAGCATGCCTATATTGACGCGGCCTCGCCCAACGGCACTACGCCACTGATGATGGCGGCTCATTACGGCACTGCGTCGGCGGTCAAACTGCTGCTTGAAGCCGATGCCGATCCCACACTTAAGAATGAGTTGGGTTTAAACGCCTTTGATTTCGCCCAGAGCGCCATGCGCCTGGATTCAGCCGCGGTGATCAGCGCATTCATTCGGGGACGGCATCCAAAGGGGGTCTGGTAGGGGTCACGTCAGTGAATAATAACCGGGTATTAATATTAATTTATGATTTTTATCATGGTAAAATTATGCACTACATTCACTTTGTGAGGTGCTTAACGTGCTCGACAACCCATTGAAACTTTCAACCGCCTTTGAAGACCACCGGCACTTGCTGTCCGGTCCACTCGTCGACGTTGCGCTTGAGGTCAAAGCGGCGCTTGAAAGTGGCTCGTCGGCAAGCTTCCTCGTTTTTGACGATGTGACAGGTGCAGTGATCGATCTGGATTTACACGGATCCTTCGCAGATGTCGTCGAGCGTCTTACCAAGCCTGCTCATCAATATACAGGCCGCTTCACGCCTCACATCAGTACACCACCGGCCACTGTGGTCGACGAAGCCAGCGAGCCACGCGGCCGAGGACGGCCGAAATTAGGGGTCGTCGGCCGCGAAGTCACCTTGCTGCCCAGGCAATGGGACTGGTTGTCCACACAGTCGGGCGGCGTATCGGCCGCGCTCAGACGCATCGTGGACGACGCAAAGCGTTCAGGCACATCGCGGGAGCAACGGCGTGCCATGCAGGCCGCAGCCTATCAGTTCATGACCGCCATCGCGGGTGACATGACTGGTTACGAAGAAGGCATACGCGCTCTGTTCGCAGGCGATAGCCACAGGCTCGGGCAGTGCATGGCTGGCTGGCCCGCAGACATCAGAGCTCACGCCATGAGCCTGGCTTTTGGCGGGCCGGTCAGCCTCGTCGCATAACCAAACTAATTGATACGATGTATATTATGTTAATAAATGTAGATTCGTCTATTTCGATCAGGACATCTGTATGACAACATCCCGTGCCATTCACCCATCGGGCGCTACCCGGTCCGCTGTAACTCTGTTCGTGCTCATTGGCCTGCTTGTAGCAGCCACCACGGGCCGAGCGCAAACCGCCGATTGGCCGGCACGCCCGGTCACTTGGGTCAACCCTTTTGCAGCGGGATCAGCGGTGGACGTGGTGGCGCGAATCATCGCGGCAAAAGTGGCGGCCAATACCGGCCAAGGCATGAACGTTGACAACAAGACCGGCGCCAGCGGCAACATAGGCACCGACTTTGCAGCGCGCGCACGCCCTGACGGGCACACGCTGCTCTTGGGCTCTCCCGGCACCATGGCCATCAACCCATGGCTGTTTGCCAAGCTGCCTTATGACGTCCAAAAAGATTTTTTACCCGTGTCTCAGCTGGTGTCATTTCCTCAAGTGGTCGTGACCAGTCCCAAGCAAAACATCAAGTCAATCCCTGATCTACTCAAAGCGGCAAAGGCCCAGCCAGATAAATTCGCTCATGCATCGTCCGGCCCGGGCACGACGTCCCACCTGGTCATGGAGTTGATAAAGGCCGACGCAGGGATCACGATGATTCACGTCGGTTACCGCGGTGGCGCACCCGCTATGCAGGCGCTGATGGCGGGCGAGGTGCAGACCGGCGTGGAGGGGCTGCCTTCGCTGGTCGGGCAGATCAAGGCGGGCGCGATCGTGCCGCTGGCAGTGACCTCGCTCAAGCGTTCGCCTCAATTGCCCGACGTCCCCGCCATGTCTGAATTCATTCCGGGTTTTGATGCCACGGCCTGGATAGTGCTGATGGCGCCCGCAGCCACGCCGGCCAGCGTGGTCAATCGAATTGCGGCCGAGGTCAAAAAGGCGCTGGATGACCCTGGCGTGCGGCAGCAACTCGATGCGCAGGGTGCCACCGTGATTGGATCAAGCCCGCTGGACACCACTGGCTTTTTGCGCGGTGAACTGAGCAAATTCAAACGGGCTGTGGAGATTTCAGGCGCCAAAGCGGAGTAGCGCATCCGACGGCCGGTGGCCCCACCTTGCTGGAATCAGCGCAGGGCTTGGGCCACTTGCCACGCCAAGCCGAAGGCCTGGGCCAAACCGTTGCCTGGCAAATAGCCATCAGCGCCTCGGCCCGACAGACCTGCTGCGGTACCGCCAGCGGCAAAAAGTCCGGGAACAGGACGCCCATCCTGCCCCAGCACCCGACCGTCGCTGTCTGTCAACAAACCGCCTTGGGTGTGCGACAGCGCACCGGTCACCCAAGATGCCTTTAAAGGCGCCGCAAGGACCCGTACAAACTCAGCGCGGCCGAGAGGATCACGCGCCCTGCCCTGTGCGAAGCGGGTCACCTGTGCTAATGTCTTGACCAGCGCATCGGCGGGGACCTGCGCCAACTCTGCCAGACCGCTGATATCGTCAGCGCTCAACACGCGCCCAGCACCCACAGCCTGCTGGTACGCAGAATGGTTTGTCAACTGCGCCTCGATGGCGCCGTCAAATACCTCCAAAACCATGCCTCGGTGTTGTCGCAGGACATGCGGAGCCAGGGCCGACGGGCCAAGGTCTTCCCGGACAAAACGGAGACCCGCATCGTTGACCATGATGCCACCCAAAGCCGGAATGGACATGCCCAGGCGGGTTGCGCCGCCGGGATGGGTATGGCCCTGGCCTTGGTAGCCGTCCATGCCCCACAACTGCCCGCCCCAAATTCGACCCAAGCGCAGTGTGCTGCCGTCCTGCGTCGGGGAGCCGTTGTTGAGGGCACCGGCCATGTCGGGGATGAACTCGGCCACCATCTCTGGGTCGGCAGCAAAACCGCCCCCCGCCAGCAGCACCTGAGGGACCTGCAGCTGATGCTGGGCCAGGCCTCCAGGCTCGGCAAGCGTCAATAAAAAATGATCGCCCCGGAACTCAATGACGGGGAGCTGACGGTTGAACAAGATCGATGGAGATCGTCTCAGCTGCTCGCGAAACCAGGCGTGAAATGACGCGCCGGATGCCGGCGTCACACTGTGAAACCGCAGTTGTTGATGGCCGGGCGCAACCATGTCGGGCAGGAAGCGAAGCGGCGCCTGGCACCGATCAAGCAAAAAATCCACGACCTGCGGCAAAGCCTGAGCCACGGCTTGACAGATGCGGTCGTTGACGGTGTCACCGGCATAGGTGCGCAGGTCTGTCAGCCAGGCCTGTGGAGAGTCGTCGATGGCCGCGGCCCTTTGCAGCCTGGATCCGGCCGCTGGAAACAGCCCACCGCTGATTGCAAAGTTGTTCGCTTGATTCGCCATGGGGTCGAACACGACCACGCGACGCCCACGGTCGTTGGCCGCCAATGCCGCCATCATTCCAGCGGCTCCGGCGCCGAGGATCGCCAGATCGGCCTGGGCCATCGAACTATTGCCCTCCCGTATTGAAGATTTGCACGCTAACCCCAGTACAGCATGGCATCACGGCCATCCACGAGCAACTGGGCCTGGGTGCCCACCGGCAGCAGGACCTTGGTGGCAACGTGGCCAAAAGGCAAATTGGTCAGCACCGGGATCTTGAGCTGGCTACGCAACCAGTCCACCACCGTCGCCAGCTTATAGCCGCGGTCATGCGGGACCAGCTTGAAGTCGGTGAACTGACCCAGAATAATGGCCCGTTGTTGACCCAGTACACCGGCGTGCAGCAACTGGGTCAGCATGCGCTCAATGCGGTAGGGGTGCTCGGCGACGTCCTCGAGAAACAACAGTCCCTTCCTGACCTGCGGAAAATAGGGGCTACCCAGCAAGGAACTGAGCACCGTCAGGTTGCCACCCCACAGCATTGACTTTTTGATGTCAAATGTAGCTCCAGGCCCCGTATTCATTGGCTTATTAGCTATTATTTTAGTAGCATCAGTCACCGGGCCTTTGGCGTCTGCGAGCTGGCGCCAGCCAGCGCCCTCCCCCTGCCCACTCAGCAAGTCGTCAAAACAGGCGGCCATGATCTCGTCGGGTAGAGCGGGCGCTGCCATACCAAAACCTTCTCCCAGGGCCGGGCCGGCCCAGGTCACGCCACCGGTACGAGCCAGCACGGCGCTCTGGAAGGCGGTGAAATCGCTGATCCCGACAAATAACATGCCTTTGTCGATGGCGCGCGCCACCTGCTTGTACTCAATACCACCCAGAATTCGAGTCAAGCCGTAACCACCGCGAGAAATCAGCGCCACATCGGCGCCACTGGCCGCCGCACGATGAATCCCCGCCAGCCGGGTGGCATCGTCGCCGGCAAAACGCAGGTGACTCGCCAATGCTGCCTCATCCACCTCAACCTGGTGCCCCATTGCAGTCAGCCGCTTGATACCTCGCCGAAAGGCCGCCTTGTCCCGCACGGCGCCAGAGGGTGAATAGACGTAAATGTGCTTGCTCATAAATAGGGGTCAGATTCCAATTAATCAGCCTTGATTATCTGGTCCCTTGAAACGGCCATCTTGTCGGGACCAAAGCGGGCGACTGCCGCCTGCGCAATCGCTTGGCCATGCTCCTGCACAAAATGGCCGGCCTCGTCCAACAGCATGGGCGCCGGGCAGTGGCGGATGTCGCCCTGCAGGGCCGTCATCACCGGCAGACCCAGCACCGGATCTTGCGTGCCGACCACCATCATGGTCTGGCCAGCCCACTTGTCGCGCCAGAAATCGCGGGCCTGCCTGGACAGCGCGGCGCCGTCAGAATCTTCAAATTCAGGCACCAGCGCCGGAAAAGTGCGAAGCGCGGCCCGATAGCCACGGTCCGGAAACGGTGCGTTGTAAGCGGCGCATTCGGCGGCGCTGAGATGGGGATTGCCCCGGCCCAACAAGCGACCCACATTGAACTCGGGGTTGTTGGCGCACATGGCGCGCCATGCCAGGAAGCCACTTGACAGCTGCGCGTCGCCCGTGGCCAAAAGGGTGTTCATCGCCAGTAACCCCTGGTAACGCTCCGGCTGCGCCATGGGCAGCGTCAGGCCCAGAATGCCCCCCCAATCCTGCACCACCAGCACCACCCGCTGCAAGTCCAACCTTTCGACCAATTCCAACAACACCTCGCGGTGCCAGGCAAAGCTGTGCGCACTGTCCTTTTTGGGTTTGTCGCTCTTGCCAAAACCGACCATGTCTGGCGCCACCACCCGGGCGCCGGCCCGCAAAAACACCGGAATCATCTTGCGGTACAGGTAGCTCCAGGCTGGGTTACCGTGCAGGCACAGGTAAGTGACAGGCGCCTCGCGCGGCCCCTCGTCCAAATAGTGCAGGCGCAGACCGCCCAGCGCTGGCAGATCGCTCAGGTAATTCGGAGGCCAGGGGTAATCGGGCAAGTGCTCGAAAGATTCGGACGGCGTGCGCAAAGCATCTTCGCGCAGGGGTTGGTGGTGCACCCGGGCATCCTGGCGCCGGGCTTTGAAAAACTCTTGCAGCAGCGCCGCACAGGGCTCGGCCAAAACGCCGCCTTGCGCCTCAGTCTGGTGGTTGAGTTGCCGCTCGGCCAGCAAATTGATGACCGAGCCGGCCGCGCCGGTTTTGGGGTCGGTCGCGCCGAACACCACACGTTTGAGCCTGGCATGCAGCATGGCACCGACGCACATGGCGCAGGGCTCCAAAGTCACGTACAACACGCAGTCGTCGAGCCTGTAATTGCCCAGTGCCTGGGCTGCGGCGCGCAAGGCCACCATTTCGGCGTGTGCGCTCGGGTCGTGGCTGCCAATCGGCGCGTTACCACCCTCCCCGACCACCCGACCCCGGTGCACCACCACTGCGCCTACAGGCACTTCGCCGGCTGCGCCCGCCAAGCGGGCCTGCGCGATCGCCAGGCCCATGGCGTCATCGTCAGTCATTCTGATCAGGTGTCGGCTCGGCCATGCCCAGACGCGACATCCAGCCGGCCAAGGCCCGCTCATGGTCGTTGCCACTGGCGTAGAGGGCATGCAGTTTGGCGTGCGACTCAGGCCGATGCTGGTTGAGCTTGAGCTTGCATTCCAGTTTGGTGACTTGCAGTTCAAACGCCACAATGCCGCCCAGCATTTTCTGGGTATAGCCCTCGTCCAGGCCCCGCCACTGGGCGGCATAGCCGGGCTCATGATCGGCAATCAGGTGTTTGAGCAATACATCCTTGTCCTCTGGCAGATCAATCAATGTGGCCTCCACCTGACAGTGCACCGCCAAATAATTCCAGCTCGGCACCCGGGTCAGGTCTGGGTAGATTTTTGGCGTCAAGTAGGCATGTGGCCCAAAAAATGTGACCAGCGCTTTGGACCGGGCTTGCAGGTAACGCCAGTGCGGGTTGCCGCGCGCCACATGCCCGAGCAGCCGCCAGGGCTGATCCTGGTCCTGCAAATTCAGCGGTATGTGGCTGACAAACGGAAAACCACTGTCGTCCACACTGATCAGGCTGGCCAACGGGTAGGCACGGATCAAAGCAGCGGCATGCTGTGGCTGTTCTGAGTCGAACTGGGATGGCAGGTACATGGCGTCAATCAGTGGGTCTTTCGAGCACTTATTTTGACAGGCTTTACCCCTTGCTACCACCCCTCAATGGTGCCGTGACAGGCTTGAACTTTACATTGCCGGGTCTGCATTCAATACCAGTATTCCAAGTGCGGAAACGGGTTGCGCTCAGTGTGTTTACGGTAATTGAAGTGGACCACAAAAGAAATGCGACGGTCGTCTTCCTTTTTTATTTTGAAGGGAAGAACCACATGCGGCATAAAGCTGTCGAACAGTACCAAGTTGCCTACTTTGTAAGGCACCTTGACCCGAAGCTTTTTAGACCGCGGGCTATACCCGTCGCGCTTGTAAAAGCCGTCTAACTCGTGCGCCAATATCCGTTGGCGCCAGATGTCAAGGTCGCCGCCACGGTCCTTGGTGTGTTGCGCTGTGCGTTTGACGGACACCACGCAGGAATAAGCGCGGGTCTTTTCCTCAAAAATACTGGCCGGGTATTGCAACAGCCCCTCAGTATCGGTGTGGATGTTGTACAAATCCCAGCTGTGCAGCTGCAAGTTAAATCCACCAACTTGAAAATACTTCTTGTCTCGCGGCACCACCGGCAGGGCGTCAGGTTTCATTCCCGAGTGGGTTAGGATCAAGCGCCCTGCATCGGCAATGATGCCAGCCGCTTCGGGAAATTCTTTAAGCAAGTATTTGTTATGCCTGTCGGCAAAGCGGTAATAGCTCTCGTTAAGCCCCGCTTCAATCATGCCGTAATAGGCTGCCATTTGGCCGTAGGCGGGCTCCACATCGGAGCCAAAAATGTCCAGGTTATCGAAGATTTTTTTTTCCCAACGGGCACATACTTCTTGGCTCAGGTAGCTTTCCCAAACGACGTAATCATTGGTGAAAAGTTTTTTCATTCATGGTCTCCAGCAGTGTCCGCAGATGAGCGGCATAGGCACACTAGGGCGGACTCGGTGTACCATTCTTGTGCCGCCAGAGCGGCTACAGACAAACCCTAACGCCTCTTTATCGCACACTCCATGCAGATCTCAAAGAAAAAACTCCTCGAACACCTCAGCCAA
>Ga0114974_10004835_pt1 | contig 10067 bp, 10 predicted proteins | sample S_130206_EF_Meta_FD_87318 | JGI IMG/M metagenome (GOLD analysis project Ga0114974, IMG submission 87318) | Freshwater microbial communities from Lake Simoncouche, Canada to study carbon cycling - S_130206_EF_MetaG | ecosystem: Environmental > Aquatic > Freshwater > Lake | place: Lake...
CATCCCGATCAACAGCGAGGCATGGCCCGCCATCAGCGCCGCGTTTGATTTGCGCCGCGCCCAATTGTCATTATTGGCCGAAGATCCGGGCAGGGCGGCATGAAAAAAACAGCGGGAGGCGTTGCGAATATTGACCACCACGGGCGCATTGCGTGCCACGGCCAAGGCCACAATCGCATTCCCCAGTTTCAGCGCCATGTGTTCGTCAAAATGCGGCAGGATCAGGGTGGCTTCTTCGGCCTCTAACTCGGGAAGGGTGGGGGTGGTCATGGGCGCTCCTAAGGGCAATGGATTTTGCCCACCCTAGGGCGGGGGGCGGCGTTTGGAAATGGGCTTACAGCGCGCCGATGCCGCGCAGGATCATGGTTTTCACGCTGTCGGTGGCCTTTTGCCAATCGGCATCGCTTAAGGGCCCTGCGTTGAGGGTTTCGATCTGGTGGCCGAAATCGGCGTAATGCTGGGTGGTGGCCCAGAGCATATAGAGCAGGTGTTCAGGATCAACGGGTGCCATCTTACCCTCGGCGATCCAGCGCTCGATCAGACGCACGCGGCCGCTTGTCCACGCGCGCAGGGTGGTTTCCAGATAATCCTGGATGACGGGGGCGCGGTGCATCACCTCAAACGCCCAAACCTTTGACCCATTGGGGTGACGGCGCGAGATTTCCATCTTGGCTTGGATATAGGCTCCGATGCCTTCGATGGGGCCGGGGGCTTGGTCCATGCTGTCGGCAGCGTGCAGCCAGATTTCGAAGATATCCTGCACCACGCGGCGGTAAAGGTCTTCTTTGGTGGGAAAGTAGTAATGCAGGTTCGCCTTGGGCAGGCCCGCCATATCGGCGATCAGTTGCATCGTGGCCCCACCAAAGCCCGCCTCGGCAAACACTTTTTCAGCCGCTTGCAAGATCAGCGTTTCGTTATGTTGCCGTATTTCGGTGCGGCGCGGGGGGCGGGCGGTGTCTGTCATGGATTTATGTTCAGAATTTTCTTGACCGGTTGGTCAGGCTGTGGTGCGCTTTGTTCTGACCATACGGTCAGGAAAAGATTCGTCGCAAGAGGCATTAAGATCTCGGCGACATAAGGGAGATTGCCATGCCCGCACCCGGTGAAAACCTGCGCATCAATTCGGCGCGTCTTTGGGACAGTTTGGACCAGATGGCCCAGATCGGCCCCGGCATTGCGGGTGGCAACAACCGCCAGACCCTGACCGATGCCGACAGCGAAGGCCGCCATTTGTTTGCCCGCTGGTGCAAAGACGCGGGCATGACGATGGGCGTGGATACGATGGGAAATATGTTTGCCACCCGTGCTGGGACCGACCCTGCGGCGCTACCCGTTTATATGGGCAGTCATCTGGATACCCAACCGACCGGCGGGCGCTATGACGGGGTGCTAGGCGTTTTGGGCGCGTTGGAAGTGGTGCGCAGCCTGAACGATCTGGGCATCAAGACCAAACATCCGATCGTTGTAACCAACTGGACGAATGAAGAAGGCGCAAGGTTTGCCCCCGCTATGTTGGCATCGGGCGTGTTTGCGGGGTTGCATACCGAAGACTATGCCAAGTCGCGCCGCGATCTGGATGGCAAGGTCTTTGGCGAAGAACTGGCGCGCATTGGCTGGGTGGGCGACGAAAAGGTCGGCGCGCGCAAGATCCACGCGATGTTCGAACTGCATATTGAACAGGGTCCGATCCTTGAGGCTGGGGGGAAAACGATTGGCGTTGTCACCCATGGGCAGGGCCTGTGGTGGCTGGAAATCTCCCTGACCGGCAAAGATGCGCATACCGGATCAACGCCCATGAATATGCGCGTCAATGCCGGCCTTGGCATGGCGCGTATCACCGAACGAGTTCATCAAATTGCGATGAGCCACCAACCCAACGCTGTTGGTGCTGTGGGGCAGGTGAAGGTCTACCCCAATTCGCGCAACGTTATTCCGGGCAAGGTGGTGTTCACAGTCGACATCCGCAGCCCCGAATTGCCCAAACTTGAGGCGATGAAGGCCGAAGTGACCCGTGCCGCCCATGCGGTGGCTGGGGAACTGGGCTTGGGGGTTGAGATTGAAGATGTGGGGCATTTCGACCCTGTGACCTTTGATGCGGGTCTTGTGAAGGTCGTGCGCCAAGCCGCTGAAACCTTGGGGTATTCCCACCAAGACATCGTATCAGGCGCGGGCCATGACGCCTGCTGGATCAACCGCGTGGCCCCCACTGTCATGATCATGTGCCCCTGTGTCGGCGGGCTGTCGCACAACGAGGCCGAAGAGATTTCGCCCGAATGGGCCGCTGCGGGCACCGATGTGATGCTGCACGCGGTGTTGGACGTGGCAGAGGTGGTGGGGTGAGTGATCTTATTTCCCATTCGCCGCAGGGTTCTTGTGGCCCTCTGTCCTCCCTTGCATCCTTAGATCAGCAATTGCCCGTTGTGGCGCCCCATCAGCAGGAATTTGGCAAATGACCATCATCAAAAACGGTACCATCGTCACCGCAGACCTGACTTACAAAGCCGATGTGCGTATCGAAGGCGGCATCATCACCGAAATCGGGCCAAACCTGAAGGGCGGCACCGAACTTGATGCAACGGGCTGCTACGTTATGCCCGGCGGAATTGATCCGCACACCCATTTGGAAATGCCCTTCATGGGCACCTATTCGACTGATGATTTCGAATCTGGCACCCGCGCGGCGCTGTCGGGCGGCACGACAATGGTGGTGGATTTTGTTCTGCCGGGGCAGGGGCAGGGCCTGATGGATGCCGCCCAGATGTGGCACAACAAAGCGGGCCGCGCCTCTTGCGACTATTCCTATCACATGGCCATCACATGGTGGGGCCAAAAGGTGTGGGAGGACATGGAGGATTCGGTGAAAGCCGGAATGACATCCTTCAAACATTTCATGGCCTACAAAGGCGCGTTGATGGTCAACGATGATGAAATGTATCAATCTTTCAAACGGGTTGGCGACTTGGGTGGCTTGGCTATGGTGCATGCCGAAAACGGCGATGTCGTGGCCGAACTGACCGCAAAATTGCTGGCCGAAGGCAACACCGGCCCCGAAGCCCACGCCTATTCCCGCCCCCCGCAGGTCGAGGGCGAGGCGACCAACCGCGCCATCATGATCGCCGATATGGCGGGTGTGCCGCTGTATGTGGTGCATACCTCGTGTGAAGAAGCGCACGAAGCCATTCGCCGTGCCCGCCAACAGGGCAAGCGGGTTTGGGGCGAACCGCTGATCCAGCACCTGACGCTGGACGAAAGTGAGTATTTCCACTCCGATTGGGACCATGCTGCGCGCCGCGTCATGTCGCCCCCCTTCCGCGCCAAGGTACATCAAGATAGCCTGTGGGCGGGCTTGCAAGCGGGCAGCCTATCTTGCGTTGCGACTGATCACTGCGCCTTTACCACGGCGCAAAAGCGCTTTGGGCTAGATAACTTTGCAAAAATTCCCAACGGTACCGGTGGGTTAGAAGACCGCATGCCCATGCTGTGGACGACGGGAGTTGAAACTGGCCGCCTGACGATGAACGAATTTGTCGCCGTCACCTCGACCAATATCGCCAAGATTTTGAACTGCTACCCGAAAAAGGGCGCGGTTCTGGTGGGGGCGGATGCTGATTTGGTGGTTTTGGATCCGAACAAGGAAAAAACCATCCGCGCCGCGACCCAGCAATCGAAGATCGACTATAACGTGTTTGAAGGTCACAAGGTTAAGGGTCTGCCCCGCTTTACCCTGACACGGGGGCAGGTGGCGGTGCAGGACGGCGTGGTGCAAACGCAAGAGGGCCACGGACAATTCGTCGCCCGCGCCCCACGCCCTGCGGTGAACCGTGCACTAAGTGCTTGGAACGACTTAACCGCCCCGCGCCCTGTTCAGCGATCGGGCGTGCCGGCCACGGGAGTTTGATAGGCATGAGCGCATCGGTGATCGAAGCCAAAGGCGTTAATCTGGTGTTCCAGACGGGCGACGGGCCGGTGCAGGCACTGAAGGACGTGAACCTAAGCGTCGGCAAGGGCGAGTTTGTTTCTTTCATCGGGCCGAGTGGCTGCGGTAAAACAACTTTCCTGCGCGCCATTGCGGCGTTAGAATATCCGACCGGCGGCAGTTTAACCGTAAACGGCATGACGCCTGATGAAGCACGCCGCAAGCGCGCTTATGGCTATGTGTTTCAGGCGGCAGGGCTTTATCCTTGGCGCACGATTGCCAAGAACATCTCGCTGCCGTTGGAAATCATGGGATTTTCCAAAGAAGAGCAGGTGTCTCGCGTTGAGCGCGTTTTGGAATTGGTGGAACTGTCGGGTTTTGGCAAAAAGTTTCCATGGCAATTGTCGGGCGGTATGCAACAGCGCGCCTCAATAGCGCGGGCTTTGGCCTTTGATGCCGACATTTTGCTGATGGACGAACCCTTTGGCGCCTTGGATGAGATTGTGCGCGATAGGCTGAATGAGGAGTTGCTAAAACTTTGGAATAGAACGGGAAAAACGATCTGTTTTGTCACCCATTCCATTCCAGAAGCGGTGTATCTTTCGACCAAAATCGTGGTGATGTCGCCGCGTCCCGGGCGGATCACCGATGTGATTGACAGTCCTCTGCCACGCGAACGCCCCTTAGACATTCGCGATACCAAGGCCTTTATCGACATCGCCCACCGCGTGCGCGAAGGGTTGCGGGCGGGGCATTCGGATGAGTAGGGCGCGCTTTATCATCGAGGGGCGGCCATGAACCCAGTGGTGCTGTTTTATCTTGCAGCCTCAACCGGCGTGTTCATGGTCGCCAATTCGCTGCTAAAAATCTATGCTGCCAAGAGTGGTTCGCTGATTTTGATTGCGTCTTTAGCGTGTTTTTGTTTGGGCAATTACCTGATGGTGCGGGTGATGCGCGAAAACGGGTTAGGGTTGGCTTTGGCGCTGTCTCTGGTGTTTCAACTGGTGGCAATCACGGTGATCGCTTTTGCGGTCTTTGGCGAACGCCCCACGGGTTTGCAAGTGGCCGGGGTCGTGTTGGGGATTGTTTCCATCTCGATGATCGCTTGGCCACAGGGGGGCGCATCGTGAAGATGGGGCCGGTGCTTGGGGTTTTAGCTGTGATCGTAGCGCTTTGGTATGGCGCGGCGGTTTGGCTAAACGCCGCTTGGACCTATGATCAAGCGGCCCGCGATGGCGGCACGGTGACGGTTTCCTTGCTTTTATCCGACACAATGGACCAAGAACGCCCCGTTCTGCCACCGCCGCATCAGGTGGTGGGCGAATTGTGGAAGGGGCTGACGGCCTTTAACGTCACCTCTAAGAAAAGTCTTGTTTATCATAGTTATGTGACGCTGGTTTCTACCTTTTCTGGGTTTTTGCTGGGCAGTCTTTTGGGCGTTTTTCTGGCCGTGGGCATTGTTCAAAGCCGCACGATGGAATTGGGCATGATGCCTTGGGCGGTGATCAGCCAGACCATTCCTGTTGTGGCGATTGCCCCAATGATCGTTGTGTTGTCCAATTCGCTGGGCTTTGGTGACCATTTGGGCGTGTCAAACGCACTGGTCTCTAAGACCATCATCGCCGCCTACCTAAGTTATTTCCCCGTTCTGGTCGGCATGATCAAAGGTCTGCGCAGTCCCGATCAGATGCAGTTAGATCAGCTAAAAACCTACAGCGCATCGGAAGTACAGGGGTTTTTCAAACTGCGGTTGCCCTCTTCGGTCCCCTATCTTTTCACCAGCCTAAAGGTGGGGATTGCGGCAAGCCTTGTGGGCGCAATTGTGGGCGAATTGCCCACAGGGGCTATTGAGGGCTTGGGCGCAAGGATGCTGATTGGCAGCCAGTTCGGCTCACCCATCATCGTCTGGGCTGCTTTGTTTGCGGCTGCTATATTGGCGGGTGTTTTGATCTTGATTGTGCGGGTGTTGGAAACCGTGGTCACAAAACGCATGGGGGTGCGGGCGTGAGCATTCTGTTTGCATTGGGCTTTTGGCTTGCTTGCTGGGTGGTGAATGCATCCCTTGCCCGGTCGCGGTTTGCGGCACAAAAACCTGTGCGGATTGCCATTCCCGTGCTGTTCGGCCTTGCGATTTTGGCCCTGTGGCAGGGGATCGTGACGGGCTTATCGGTGCCGGAAGTGATTTTGCCCGCCCCCAGTTCCATCGGCGTGGCCATTGGAGCGAACTTGCCCACCCTTTGGGCGGATTTTGTTCAGACGATCCTGAAAGGGGCTTTGTCGGGCTATATTCTTGGCGCTGGATCTGCCTTTGCGGTGGCGGTTCTTGTTGACCGTGTGCCCTTTTTACGCGCTGGCCTTTTGCCCATCGGCAATTTTGTGGCGGCCCTGCCAATTGTGGGGATCGCCCCCATTATGGTGATGTGGTTTGGCTTTGATTGGCAATCGAAAGCTGCCGTTGTCGTGGTGATGGTTTTCTTTCCTGTGCTGGTCAATATGGTTGCGGGCCTTTCGGCCAGCGATAGAATGCAGCGCGATTTGATGGCGACATGGGGCGGCTCTTACTGGCAGACGCTGGTCAAATTGCGCCTGCCTGCGGCCATGCCGTTCCTGTTTAACGGGCTTAAAATTGCGGCAACTTTGGCGCTGATTGGTGCTATTGTTGCGGAAAATTTCGGCTCTCCAACGGTGGGCATGGGATTTCGTATCTCTACTGCCGTGGGACAACTGGCTTTACCGCTGGTTTGGGCTGAGATTGCTGTCGCGGCCTTGGCCGGGTCGGTGTTTTACGGGTTTGTGGCGGCGCTAGAGCGCGCCGTCACGTTCTGGCATCCCTCACAAAGAGGGAGGTGATTTAACATGGAGGTCTACACAATGAAGAAACTTCTGATCACGGCAACGGCTTTTGCCATGGCCGCAGGCGCTGCCTTCGCCAATGACACAGTAAAACTGCAGTTGAAATGGGTCACGCAGGCCCAATTTGCTGGCTATTACGTGGCCGCAGCCAAGGGATATTACACCGACGAAGGTCTGGATGTCACAATCCTTCCCGGTGGCCCCGATATTGCCCCCGAGCAGGTCATTGCCGGCGGCGGGGCCGATGTGATTGTTGACTGGCTGCCTGCAGCGCTTGCTGCCCGCGAAAAAGGATTGGCATTGGTGAACATCGCCCAACCCTTCAAGCACTCTGGCTTGATGCTGACATGCTTGAAAGAGTCGGGTATCGCTGCACCGGCTGATTTCGCCGATAAGACACTGGGCGTTTGGTTCTATGGCAACGAATATCCCTTCCTGTCATGGATGAGCCAACTGGGTCTTAAGACGGATGGTTCCGCTGGTGGTGTGACTGTGCTGAAGCAAGGGTTTAACGTTGACCCGCTGCTGCAAAAGCAAGCGGCTTGCATCTCGACCATGACTTACAACGAATATGGTCAGGTGCTGGAAGCTGGCATCAAAGCCGACGATCTGGTGACGTTCAAATACGAAGACATGGGCGTTGCCACTCTGGAAGACGGTCTTTATGTGCTGGAAGACAATCTGAAAGATCCGGCTTTCTCGGAAAAGATGGTCAAGTTTGTCCGCGCTTCGATGAAGGGCTGGAAAGACGCCGAGGCTAATCCTGATGCGGCCGCCGCTATCGTTTTGGAAGCCGACCAAACAGGTGCGCAGACCGAAGAGCACCAGAAGTTCATGATGGGCGAAGTTGCAAAGTTGACCGCAGGGTCGAATGGCGCGCTGGACGAGGCTGATTATAAGCGCACAGTTGCGACGCTGATGTCGGGCGGGTCTGATCCAGTCATCAGCAAAGAGCCGGAAGGCGCTTGGACGCATGCGATCAGCGATCTGGCGCTGCAGTAACAAACGATTTGGGCGGCCTTATCAGGCCGCCCTTTTTCCAACTTTCCGCTTTATGCCCCATAAACTCTTATCGCCAGAAACACTTTGCTAACGCCTTTTCGCCATGCTTGTGAAAATCATCGCAGGATGGCCCATGACCACCGCTGACATCATCCGCCGCAAAGCGTCTGTTTCTCGCGCTCAGCCCAGTGACGGCACCCCGGGGGCCGACAGGGCCTTTCGATTTGGGCTGGGTAAGGCTGCGCGGGATGCTCTTAAGATCCAACTGGATGTTGAAAAGCTGTTGATCGAGCGGCGTTCTGCTGCCGAATTGGTGGAACTGCTTCCTGATTTTGCATTGATCGCGATATTGGATGGCCCCGTGCAAGAGCAAGGCGCGATGATTCTTTCACAGGCCATTGTTGCGGGCTTTATCGAGGCGCAAACGATTGGCCGTGTGCGCGGGCAAGATTTGCCACCGCGCAAGCCGACCCGCACCGATGGGGCGATGGTGGCGGGGGTGATTGATGCTGCTTTGGCCATCTTGGAGCAAGCGCTGACCGAAAATGCCGATATCGTTTGGGCCGGGGGCTTTCGCTGCGTCAGTTTTCTAGAGGATCCCCGCCCTTTGCCCGTGGTTTTGGACGATGCGCCGCTGCGGGTCTTGACGGCTGATGTTTCTTTGTCGGGCGGTTTGCGCAAAGGTAAAATCTACCTCGCCCTGCCCGAAGCAGGGCATTTGCCCCTGCCCACCAAGAAAAAGCAGCACGCGGTTGATGATATCGGCCCTGCCTTCGAGCTCGACCTGCAAGAGCGGGTTGATGGGGCCAGCGTCCAACTGAACGCTGTTTTGGCGCGTTTGTCGCTGCCGATGGCGGATGTTTTGGGCTTGGCTGCTGGTATGATTATGCCCCTGCAAGACGCAGTGGTTGATGTGATCAGCCTTGAGGGCACGGATGGGCGGTGCGTGGCATTTGGCAAGTTGGGCCAAAACCGCGGGATGAGGGCCTTGCGGTTAGAGGATGGGCAGGTGGTTTTGCTGCGAAAACCGGTTCGGGCGGGGCGTGTTCTGTCCCAGACCTTTCAAAATGTGCCAGCCTCGCGGGTCGCTCCTAATCCCCACCCTCCGCTCGGGATGGCGAAAAGCGTGATCTCGGCGGAAGAGCGCAGTGATATGTTTGAATTTCGAGACACGGGAACTGATTGATCCCTTATTGTTCCGCACTGGGCTGAATTGCCCTGCAGGGGCGCGTTATGAGGCCTTTTTCTTACCGGCCAGCCGCTTCGATCCTGTCCCGCAAACCTTCCAGATTGTAGCCAAACCGCGCAGCGGTTGCGATAAGCTCATCCGTTGGGCGTTGCCCGCCCTGCATCAAGGCCCAAACGCAAGACGACCTGTTGCCCGAGGCGCAGTAAGCAAAGACTGGCCCCTTGGCGGCGGCAATGGCGTCCCTTTGCGTGCTGATCACCTTGTCAGAAAAGTCACCCGGCAGCACAGGGTTGTCGACGAAGGTCAGGCCCAGAGCCTCTGCGGCTTTTTGCATCGCGGCCGATTGCCAAGGCGGCGGAATTTCACCATCGGGGCGGTTGTTGATCACCGTGGTAAACCCCGCAGCCTTGATCACGGCCAGATCGGCCAGATCAATTTGGGGCGAGACGGCGTAATCGGGGGTCAGGGCGCGAATATCCATTTTGCTCCTTAAAGATTGCGGGCCGTCAATACGGGTGCGAACGGCGGGTGCTGCCAGCATACCTGCGGCCATCGCGATAAGAAAGACCAGACCGCCCCAACCACCAAAGCTTAACGATGCCAGCGCGGGGCCCGGGCAAAGCCCTGCCAAAGCCCAGCCCATGCCGAACAAGACCGATCCGATCACCAAGTTTGGCCCAACCTCGGCTTTGGGTTTTTCTGGCAGGGCAAAGCCAAGGATCGAAGCCTTGCGCCGTGCCGCCACCCGCCACGCCACGACCATGGGCAAAATTGCCCCTGCAAGCACGAAGGCCAGTGTTGCATCCCAATCACCAAAGACATCCAGCCAGCCTTGCACCTTCAGCGTGTCGGTCATGCCCGACAGCACCAAGCCCGCGCCAAAAAGCGCACCGCACAGCAGCCCGACCCAAAGCCGCGCCATCAGATTACCCCAAGCACATGGCGCAGCAAAGCCATGGTCAGGCCACCTGCCAGCACATAAAACACCGTCGCCACAATGCCCCGCAGCGACAGGCGCGAAATGCCGCAGACCCCGTGCCCTGATGTGCAGCCGTTGGCCAGCCTTGTGCCCAAGCCCACCAGCAGCCCGCCCGCCACGATGATCAG
>Ga0114974_10004838_pt1 | contig 10060 bp, 11 predicted proteins | sample S_130206_EF_Meta_FD_87318 | JGI IMG/M metagenome (GOLD analysis project Ga0114974, IMG submission 87318) | Freshwater microbial communities from Lake Simoncouche, Canada to study carbon cycling - S_130206_EF_MetaG | ecosystem: Environmental > Aquatic > Freshwater > Lake | place: Lake...
CCCGAACTCAGCGTCGCCCAGATCCGCGAGCAGCTCAGCCTCGCAGTCGACCGGGTGATGATGGAAGGCTCGTGCCACGATCCGGAGCTGGCGGCGCTGGCGATCAAGCAGGCGCGCGGCGATCTGGTGGAGGCGATATTCCTGCTGCGAGCCTATCGCACCACGCTGCCGCGCTTCGGTAGCACCGAGGCGCTTGAAACCGGCACGATGGCGGTGCAGCGGCGCATCTCTGCTGCCTTTAAGGACATTCCAGGCGGCCAGGTGCTCGGGCCCACCTTCGACTACACCCACCGACTGATCGATTTCGATCTGGGCAGCGAGGGCGGTGTCCCTGCGCCAGCCCCGCTCGGCGATCAGCCGCTGCCCGAAGCGATGCCGACGATCGCCTCGGTATTCGCGCACGAGGAATTGTTGGAGCCCGATTCGGAAGATGTCGATGCCAGCACCGCGCCCTACGACCTCACCCGCGAGCCGATGTCATTCCCCGCCTCGCGCGATCAGCGACTGCAGGCGCTGGCGCGCGGCGACGAGGGCTTCCTGCTCAGCCTGGCCTATGCCAGCCAGCGCGGCTGGGGCAGCACGCATCCGCTGTGCGGCGAGATCCGCTTCGGCGAAGTCAGCGTCGAATTCACGCCGGAAGAGCTTGGCTTCCCGATCGAAGTCGGCGCGATCGAAGTAACCGAATGCCAGATGATCTCGAACTTCCAGGGATCTGCGGATCGCCCTCCGCAGTTCACCCGCGGCTATGGCCTGACCTTTGGCCATAACGAGCGCAAGGCCATGGCCATGGCCATCGTCGATCGCGCCATGCGCCACGGCGAAATGGGCGAAAAGCCCGAGCACGCGGTGCAGGACGAGGAATTCGTGCTCTATCATTCGGACAATGTCGAAGCATCGGGCTTCGTCCAGCACCTCAAGCTACCGCACTATGTCGATTTCCAGGCTGAGCTGCAATTCGTGCGCAAGCTCAAGCAGGAATGGCTCGATGCGCGCGGGCTATCGGAGGCAGCCGAATGAGCGCGACTAACAATCCTTCGGCCTCAGCCTATAACTACGCCTATCTTGACGAGCAGACCAAGCGGATGATCCGCCGCGCGATCCTTAAGGCGGTGGCGATACCGGGCTATCAGGTGCCGTTCGGTTCGCGCGAAATGCCGGTGCCCTATGGCTGGGGCACGGGCGGCATCCAGCTGACAGCGGCGATCATCGGGCCGGACGATGTCTACAAATGCATCGACCAGGGGGCGGACGACACAACCAATGCCGTCTCGATCCGGCGCTTCTTCGCGCGCGTCGCCAATGTGCGCACGACCGAGCAGACCGGCGAGGCAACGATCATCCAGACCCGCCACCGCATCCCCGAAGCAAGGCTCAGCGAAGGCCAGATCATGGTCTATCAGGTGCCGATGCCCGAGCCGCTGCGCCACCTTGAAGCGCGCGAGACCGAAACCCGCGCGATGCATGCCTATGAGGAATACGGGCTGCACTATCTCTCGCTTTACGAAAGCGTCTCGGCCTATGGCCGCATCGCGGGCGGCGCCGACTATGCGGTGCTGGTCGACGAGCGCTATCTGATGTCGCCCTCGCCGATCCCCAAGTTCGACAATCCCAAGCTCCACCAGAGCGAGGCCCTGCACCTGTTCGGCGCGGGCCGCGAAAAGCGCATCTATGCAGTGCCGCCGCACACCGATGTGCGCAGCCTCGATTTCGAGGACTATCCGTTCGAGCTGCAAAGCTGGGAGGAAGTCTGCGCGTTGTGCGCCGCGACCGATTCCTATCAGGACGAAGTGATCCTAGATGATGCCGGCACGCGGATGTTTGTCTGCTCGGACAGCGCCTATTGCGCCGAACGCCGTGCGGCGGGGCATGCCGGGCCGATGGCCGGACACGATCTCGATCACGAACCCGGCCACGAGGCAGAAGGCGCGGCGGCATGAATATGCAGACCAAAGTGCGCAGCGAAACGCCGCTCTTGCAGGTGCAGGGGCTGACCAAGAATTACGGCCTGATAACTGGTTGCCGCGATGTCTCTTTCGAACTGCGCAGTGGCGAAATCCTCGGCATTGTCGGCGAGAGCGGTTCGGGCAAGACCACACTGCTGCGCTGCATTTCGGGTGGGCTTGAGCCGAGCGCGGGGGCGGTCTGGTTCGACACGCGCCGCCACGGCATGGTCGATGTGTTCAGCCTTTCCGAACAGGACCGCCGCCGCATCCAGCGTGAGGAATGGGGCTTCGTCCACCAAAATCCGCGCGACGGTTTGCGCATGCGGGTTTCGGGCGGGGCCAATGTCGCCGAGCCCCTGATGATGACCGGCGCGCGGAATTATGGCGCGATGCGCGAACTCACCAAGCAATGGTTCGACCGGGTCGAGCTTGATACCGGCCGGATCGACAACAAGCCGCGCCAGTTTTCGGGCGGCATGCAGCAGCGCCTGCAGATCGCGCGCAATCTGATCCACAATCCCAGCCTGATCTTCATGGACGAACCGACCGGCGGGCTCGATGTTTCGGTGCAGGCGCGGTTGCTCGATCTGATGCGTGAACTGGTGCGCAGCCTTGGCCTCGCCGCGATTATCGTGACGCATGACATCGCGGTCGCCCGGCTGCTCGCCGACCGCTTGCTGGTGATGAAAGATGGCCGGGTGGTCGAGCATGGCCTGACCGATCAGGTGCTCGACGATCCGCAGCACGCCTACACCCAGCTTCTCGTTTCTTCGGTGCTCCAGATATGAACGACGACAACCGCCCGCAAATTGTTGTCCACGCGCTCGGCAAGACCTTCACTCTGCACAACCAGGGCGGCATGTCTGTGCCGGTGTTCAGCGGGGTCGAACTCGAAGTTCTGCCCGGCGAATGTGTTGTGCTGAGCGGGGTTTCGGGGGTCGGCAAGTCGACCATGCTGCGCTCGATCTATGGCAATTATGTCCCGAGCCACGGCTCGGTCGAGGTGTGGCACGATCATGCCTATCTCGACATCACGACAGCCTCGCCGCACGTCACGCTCGATGTGCGGCGGCGCACGATGGGCTATGTCAGCCAGTTCCTGCGGGTCATCCCGCGCATTTCGACGCTGCATCTGGTGATGGAGCCCCTGCTCGAAAACGGCGTTGACGCCGACGATGCGCGGGCGCGGGCGGAGAATGTTCTCGAACGGTTGCACTTGCCCCGCGCCCTTTGGCAACTGCCGCCAGCGACCTTTTCGGGCGGCGAGCAGCAGCGCGTCAATATCGCGCGCGTGATGGTGCGCGACTATCCGATCGTGCTGCTCGACGAACCGACCGCTTCGCTCGATGCCGATAACCGCAGCGTCGTGGTCGATCTGATGAAGACGGCTCTGGCGCGCGGAACGGCGATGGTTGGCATCTTCCACGATGAAGGCGTGCGCGGCGCCGTGGCGACGCGATTATTCGACGTGGCGCGGTTCAAGGCGGCGGCCTGACATGAGCGAGACGCGCATTTTCAGCAAGCGGGTAGTGCTGCCCGATGCCTGCATCGCAGCGGAGCTTGTCCTGCGCGGTGGCATGATCGTCGATGTGGCCGCGCGCTCAACCCCGAGCAATGTCGCTGCCGATTGGGGCCACGATCTGCTGATCCCCGGGCTGGTCGATATTCACACCGACAACCTCGAAAAGCATTACGAGCCACGCCCCGGTGCGACCTGGGACAACGTGGGCGCAGTGATCGCGCATGACGGCCAGTGCGCCAGCGCCGGGATCACTACGGTGTTCGATTCGCTTTCATTCCATGACAGTGACTGGGCAGGCGATCGCGGTGCCTTTGCGCCGGTGCTGATCCAGGCCATAGACGATGCCGATGCGGCGGGGCTCCTGCGCGTCGAGCATCTGCTGCACCTGCGCTGCGAGGTGACCAACCCCTCGCTGGTGACTCAGCTTGCCCCGCATATTGACGCGCCCCGGGTCAAGATGTTCTCGCTGATGGATCACCGGCCCGGCCAGCGTCAGCTACATCAGATGGACGTGTTGGTGATGGATGGCGTCGAATTGATCGAGCCCGAGCATGACGAACGGCTGTGCGACCAGAACCGGGCGGCCGTTGCCAATATGGCGCGTGAGCGCAGCATCGCACTGGCCGCGCATGATGATGAAACTCCGGCCCATATCGAAGATGCCCTCGCCCAGGGCTGCACCATTGCCGAATTCCCGGTGACTGAACTGGCGGCGCGCCTGTCGCGCGAGCACGGCATGTTGATTGCCATGGGCGGACCCAACTTCGTGCGCGGCAAGTCTAGCTCGGGTAATCTGTCTGCACAGCAGACTGCCGAACTCGATCTGCTCGACATTCTGGCCTCGGACTATATCCCGCTGTCGATGATCCGCTCTGCCTTCATGCTAACCGAAGCGCCGTTCCACTGGCCCTTGCCGCGCGCGATTGCGACAGTGACGGCGATGCCTGCGCTCAGTGCCGGGCTGGGCGATCGCGGAGCGATTGCGCCGGGGCTGCGCGCCGATCTGGTGCGGGTGGCACACAACGCAGGCGGTTGGCCCAAGCCGGTCGAAGTGTGGTCGCAGGGCGCGCGGGTCGCCTGACCATGACCGCGCGCTATGCCATCTATTATGCGCCCGAGGCCGATGCGCCGCTGTGGCGCCTTGCAAGCCATTGGCTGGGGCGCGATGCCGCGACAGGGGCCGACCTCAAGCAACCCGTGTTCCCGGTGCTCGCCGATCTCGATTTCGCCTCGCTTACCGCCGATCAGCGCCACTATGGCTTTCACGCGACGCTGAAGGCGCCTTTCACGCTGGCAGAAGACCGGATCGAGGCCGAACTGATCGTGGCGGCCGAGCATTTTGCTGCTGAGCGCAGCGCATTTACCGCCCCGATCAGCCCGCGCGCGCTGGGCTCGTTCCTTGCCTTCCAGATAGACGGGCCATGCCAGGGGATGGCGGCACTTGAAGCCGATTGCGTGCGCAGCTTCGAACCATTCCGCGCCGACCTCTCCGAACAGGATCTGGAGCGCCGTCGCCGCGCCCCGCTCACGCCGATGCAGGACGCACAACTGGTGGCCTGGGGCTACCCTTATGTGTTCGATGACTTCCGCTTCCACATGACACTGACCGGGGCGATTGCCGACGAGGGCGTGCGCGGTAGGGTGCTGGCGGCGGCGCTTGAATACTTTGCAGACATTCCGCCTGAGAATAGATTCGGCTCGATCAGCCTGTTTCGCCAGCCAGACCGGGCAAGCCCCTTCACTATCCTCGGCAATTTCGCCTTTGGGGCATAGCACCGAAGTCTGCACTAATCCCGGACCGCCGCGACAAATGCCGCCACGGCGTCTTCCAGCGCGCCATCGTTGCGCACTTCCACCACATCCGGCCCGCTTGGCGCGCTGATTCCGGCGCGGGCGATGCGCTCCGCAACATCCTCGGCGCTCTCGCGACCGCGTGCGGCAATGCGCTGCGCGAGGACGGCGAGCGGGGCAGTGACGTAGAGCACGCGCAGGCGGGGATAGCGCGCGCGTGCCGCGTCGATGACAGTGCGCGAGACGTTCACGACCACGGTGCTGCCCTGCGCCAGGGCATCGTCGATAATGGCCGGGATGCCATAACACAGTCCATGGGCTTCCCAGGCCAGCGCATAGCCGCCGCTGTCGCGCCGGGCCGCGAATTCGGCATCACTCACTGCCACATGGTCTTCGCCACCGGCATCGGCGGCGCGGGTGATTTCGCGGCGGGGGAATAGGAAGCGTGCCTCATCCGCCAGCGCCGCCGCCGCGCCCGCGATCAGGCTGTCCTTGCCTGCACCGGATGGTCCCACTACGAGGCAGAGCAAGCCTTCAGCCATATTTGGCGCAGAAGTCTGCAGCGGAAAGCGCGCGGAAATCGGGCAGGGCTTCGGCGATTTGCTCGTGCGGCCAGTCCCACCAGGCGAGGTCCATAAGCCGGTCCTGCGTTGCCTGATCGAAGCGCGGTCGGATAGGCTTTGCTGGCACGCCGCCCATGATCATGTAGGGCGGCACGTCCTTCGACACCACTGCGCCTGCGCCGATCACTGCGCCGGTGCCCACGGTCACCCCGGCGAGGATGGTCACGCCGTGCCCCAGCCAGATATCGTGGCCCAGCACCACCCGGTCGGCGCGCCGCCATTCGAAGAATTCGGCATCATCACTATCTCCCAGATCATAGGATATAGCGCGATAGGTGAAATGATGCTGCGCCGCGCGCCACATCGGGTGGTTGCCGGGATTGATGCGGACGTCGCGTGCGATCGAGCAGAATTTGCCGATCTCGGAGAAGTCGGCGCTCGAATCGGAGACGATGTAGCTGTAATCGGCCATCGAAACTTCGTGCAGCCAGGTCCGCGCGCCAATCGCGGTCCAGGGGCCCAGCGCGCAATCGACCAACACGGCTTCGGGATCGATCTGCGGCGCGGCTTTCGGCGCCGGGTGGTCGCCCAGCGAGCGCGCCGGAACTTGCCGCTCAATCCAGGCCCAGCCGCTCGCCGAGGCCTTGTCGCTCAGCCGCCCGTTCATGATACCGCCATCAGCGGGACAGCTTCAGTCAAGGCCTGGGCAGCGGGTTCGCCGAGGTGTTCGCCAACTTCTTCAGACGCGTAGCGGCTGCCATAGATTTTTGCCACCACCGCATCGGTCAGTGCCGACACTGGCCCGTCGAACACCACCTTGCCATGCGCCATGCCGATCACCCGGCGGCAATAACGACGCGCGATCTCGAGCGAGTGGAGATTGACGATCACCGTGATGCCGCGCTCCACATTGATGTCGCGCAGTTGCTGCATGACGATCTCGGCATTGACGGGATCGAGCGAGGCGACCGGCTCGTCGGCAAGCAATAGCTCGGGCCTCTGTTGCATGGCGCGGGCAATGGCGACGCGTTGCTGCTGGCCGCCCGAGAGGAACTGGGTCCGCTTGAGTGCGGCATCGGCCATGCCAAGTCGGTCTAGCTCGAGCACTGCCTGCGCGCGCGCTTCGGCCGGGAATATCTTGAATAGCGAAGCCAGCAGTGGCCGGTTCGCCAGCGTGCCGAGCAGCACATTGGTCAGCACATCGAGCCGTAGCACCAGGTTGAACTGCTGGAAGATCATCGCGGCGTGGCAACGCCACTGGCGCAGCGCACGGCCTTTCAGCGCTAGGATCGAAGTGCCCTGCCACCGAATGTCGCCGCTGTCGGGCTGGCACAGCCGGTTGATCAGCCGCAGCAGCGTCGATTTGCCCGCGCCTGAGCGGCCAATTATCCCGATCATCTCGCCCTCGGCGATTTCCAGCGAAACATTGTCGACGGCAATGACATCGCCGAACCGCCGGGTTACGCCTGTGAAGGTCAGCATTGCATCTCCTTTTTCATATCAGATTTCCGCGCAGCCGGGCCGAAAGCAGATCGAGCAGGCTGACGGTGATGACGTAGAGAATGATGATGTAGGCAACTTCATCATAGGCATAGATGCGGATCCGTTCCTGCAGCTCGAAGCCGATGCCGCCACCGCCGACCACGCCAACCACTACCGCCGAACGGAAGTTGAGCTCGAGGCTGTAGAGACACTGACTTAGCCAGATCGGCAGCGCCTGCGGCAGCACGCCGAAGCGCAGCACCATCGCATCCGAAGCACCAGTCGCGCGGATCGAATCGCGCTGGCGCTCGTCGATATTTTCCATCGCCTCGGCGAACTGCTTCCCCAAACGCGGGATGTCGGCAAAGGCCAGCGCGAGAATTCCGGCGAGGGGCCCGAGCCCGATTGCTGCCACCAGGATCAGCGCCCAGATCAGCGCCGGGATGCCGCGGAACAGATCCATGATGCGGCGGATTGCGAAGTGCAGCGCCGGATTGGCGACTACGTTGCGCGCCGCGATCAATCCCAGTGGCACAGCCATCAGCGCGGCAAAGGTTGTGCCCAGCACAGCCATGCCCAGGGTCTGGGCAATTGCGAACCAGATCCGCACTGCCGCCTCGCCATCGGAAGGCGGCCACATGGCTTCCAGGATTACGCCCAGCTTCAACACGCCGGCGCTGAGGACGGCATAGCCGATGCCAAGGTCATGGACTGCGGCTAGGAATGCCGCGAGCACGGCGGCGAACAGGCCCCAATATTTCCACTGGTCCCACAGCGGGGGCCGGACTGCCTGCGGATTGATCCGCAGTGCTGCCGCCATGGCCGGCCCGGCGCTCACGCCTTGCCCAGCCCGCCGATCAGCCGGTGCCGGATCTGTTCGGACACCAGATCGATCGCGAAAATGATGCAGACCAGGATCAGCAGGATCGCAAGGTAGGTCGAAAAATCGGTAAAGCTGATCGCCTGATCGAGCTCGACGCCGATCCCGCCCGCCCCGACCACGCCCAGCGCGGCGGCAATCGACACGTTCATCTCGAGCCGCAACAGCCAATAGGACATCACTTGCGGCAGCACCTGAGGCAACATGCCAAAGCGCATCTGCAGCAGCCAGTTGCCGCCCGCCGCGCGCACGGACTCGACTGCCCGCACATCGCCGTTCTCGATGGCTTCGCTGAACAACTTGCCGAGCGAACCTGCCGAGGAAATGGTAAGGGTCAGCGCGCCGGCCACCGGCCCGATGCTGAAAGCTGCGGCAAAAATCAGCGCGAGGATGATTTCCGGGATAGTTCGGAGGGTATCGAACCCGCGCCGGATGACCTGGCGCAGTACGCCCCGGCGATTGACATTGGCCGCGGCGCCAAACGACAGCGGCAGTGCGATCAGCCCAGCCAGCAGCGTTCCGACGAAGGCCATCTCGACCGTTTCCTTGATCGCTTTCAGCCACAGCGGCAGGGCATAGAACCAAGACAGCAGCGATCCCGGCGTCTCGCGGCTGGCAAACAGGCTGTCCCAGCGAAGATGCGGCAGCATCCGATAAAAGAAATGGCCGATCCGCTCGAACAGCCCGTCGCCGATATTGGTGGCAGTGATTCCGCTGAGCCAGACCGACAGTGCTAGCACAACGACCACGCCGGTCAGAGTGAATATCTGGACCCTGCGAACTTGCCTGCGCTGGCTAAGCCATGCGCCCTCAAATGCCGTCAGGATCGCGGCTTCGCCTTGCATCATTTGGCCTGCGAAGGACCAAGGCCGCTGGCTTCGATCGGTTCGATTTCATCGGTGCCCGGCGCCAGCCATGCTGCGATATCGGGCGCCTCAGCGAACAGCGCGACGTGAATGCCGACCAGCCGGGCCCAGGTATCGGGCGGCATGTTGCGGCGCATGGCCCATGCGTCGGGCGCGATCGGGCGGCCGCGCCACACTTCGCGCAGGCCTGCGCAAGGCTTGTCGCTCTTGGAGGCACCCCGGCACAAACGGGTATAGGCGGCGCTGTGGAGCACCATGGCATCGGCGCTGCCGCCGCGGATCGCGGCCATCGCGGCATAGGAATCAGCGGCGGCGGAACCGGCGTTCAACGTCGCATCGCCCAGCTTTGCATCGCGCAGGGCATGCTTGGGCTCATCCCACATCACTGGGATCTTGCCGGCAAAGATCAGGCGCTTGCCCTCGGCCTGCGCCATCGCGCGGATCGGCGATGCTTCAGTGACGACCAAGACCGTTTCGGTGCGCCCGAGCATGCCGATTCGCCTGGTGAGGAAGGGGCGCACTGTTGCTGCAACCGGTGCATAGCTGGCCGGATCGAGCAATGTCATGTCGATCGCACTGTCGGCTAGCTTCTTTGCACCTTCGGCGCGGTCGGCGAGCGGGCAGGCTTCGACCGGAATCTCGAGCCGATCCGACAGTAGCTTGAGATAGCGCGCGAGCGGCGCGGGCCAGCCGGGCGCGCTGGCGGCGCAGGGCCCTGCGCCAATGCCAGTGAAGCCGATGCGCAGCTTCGTCAGCGGCGGCGCCATGGCGGCGGCGGGCGTGTCACTGCCCGAACTGCATCCGGCAAGCGCCATTGTGAGCGCAGCAAGAGCGAAGCCAGCGCGAATCATTGTGCCGTTCCCTGACCCTTGCGCCGCGCAATGTCGTGATCGCGGATGGCGATGATCTGGGCATAGGTCGCGCGGTTGACCGGGGCATAGGTGCTGCCTGCAGTCTGGTTCATCTGCTCCCAGACGTCGGGGTGTTCGAAGGGCAGCATCGCCAGCGCCCCG
>Ga0114974_10004840_pt1 | contig 10059 bp, 10 predicted proteins | sample S_130206_EF_Meta_FD_87318 | JGI IMG/M metagenome (GOLD analysis project Ga0114974, IMG submission 87318) | Freshwater microbial communities from Lake Simoncouche, Canada to study carbon cycling - S_130206_EF_MetaG | ecosystem: Environmental > Aquatic > Freshwater > Lake | place: Lake...
CATACCTTTGATTAAATTGATGCTGGAGAGTGAATGAAACTGGCCCTGTTTGACCTGGACCACACCTTGCTGCCGATCGATTCGGACTATTCCTGGGCGTTTACACCACCGACATCGGTTGGACAGACAACGACCATTTCAGGCACCGCAACGACGAGTTTTATGCCCATTACCAAGCCGGCACACTCGATATCCATGACTATGTTTGTTTTTCGACTGAAGCCATACGTTTGAGGGGGCCGCAGGTGGCAGCGAAGGCCCATGCCGATTTCATGGCCACACGCGTTGTGCCGCAAATCACACCGCAAGCGCTCGATTTGATCCGCTCCCATCAGGGTGAGCAGGTCATCATTGTGACCGCCACCAATGAATTCATCACCCGCCCGATTGCCACCGCGCTGGGCGTGTCGGAGTTGATTGCTATTGAGCTCGAACGTGATGCTTCGGGTTGGATCACCGGAGCGATCAAAGGCATACCTTCTTTTCGCGAAGGCAAAGTCAGCCGTGTCAATCAGTGGTTGGTCGAGCGCCACCTGGCCTGGGATGACGTGGAGGTGACGTTTTATTCCGATTCGATCAATGACCTGGCTTTGCTTGAAAAAGCCACACATCCGGTGGCCACCAACCCTGACCCCCGATTGCGCACTTTAGCCACTGAACGTGGTTGGCGCATACTCGACCTCTTCCAATGATAAAAAAATTCATTTCTAAGCTGTTGGGTAAAACCACAGACGCCCCCGGCAAACCCAGTTTTGGCAAGCGCGTCGAGGTGGGTTCCAAGGTTCACGGTATTGATCCTGAGCGGGTCGACGAACGTGCGATCCATGTGGTGCGCACCTTGCAGCAAGCTGGCTTTGAGGCTTATGTGGTGGGTGGCGCGGTGCGTGACCTGCTGGTGGGCCTGCGCCCTAAAGATTTTGACGTGGCCACGGATGCTACGCCCGAGCAGGTCAAAGGCCTGTTTCGACGCGCCTTCATCATTGGGCGTCGGTTTCGCATCGTGCATGTGGTGTATGGGCGTGGCCGTGAACACGAGGTGATCGAGGTCTCGACCTTCCGCGCCTATCTGGACAACAGCGCAGCCGAGCAAGTCAAAGGCAATGAGCGCACGAGTAAGAGCGAATTGGCTGGCATGAAACACGCAGTTGACTCCACGGGTCGCGTGCTGCGCGACAACGTCTGGGGCCCGCAAGACGAAGACGCAACGCGCCGCGATTTTACCGTCAACGCCATGTTCTACGACCCCGAGTCGCAAATCGTGGTCGACTACCACGGCGGCATGCAGGACGTGAAGAAACGCGTGTTGCGCATGATCGGCGATCCGGCCACGCGCTACCGCGAAGACCCGGTACGGATCATCCGCGCCATTCGCTTTGCGGCCAAGCTCAGTCCCTTGGGTTTCAAGTTGGAAACCAAGACCGCCAAGCCTTTGGTGGCTTGCAAAGGTTTGTTGGCCGATGTGCCGCAAAGCCGTTTGTTTGACGAAATGCTCAAGTTGTTGCAAACCGGCCATGCCTTGGCCTCGATCGAGCAATTGATTGGTTTGGGTTTGCAAAAAGGGATTTATCCCTTGCTCGATGTGGTGGTAGAACGGGCCCAGTCGCCTTTCGTGAACGCTGCTTTGGCGGACACCGATCGCCGAGTGGGCGAGGGCAAACCGGTGGCACCGAGTTTCTTGCTGGCCTGTGTGTTGTGGGCCGATGTGCGCGAAGGCTGGGAAAAACGGCTGGCACGTCGTGAGCATTCGTTTCCAGCGCTGCAAGATGCGATCGATGAAGTCTTCAACGCCCGCATCGGTGATGTGTCGGGTCGCGGCAAATTGGCCGCAGACATGCGCGAGATCTGGATGATGCAACCGCGCTTTGAAAAACGTGTCGGCAGCACGCCGTTTGGCTTGGTTGAGCACGCCCGGTTCCGCGCCGCGTTTGACTTTTTACGTTTGCGTGCCGATGTGTCTGAAGTGGATTTGACGCTGGCCGATTGGTGGCAAGAATTCAGCATGGCGGATGACGCCACGCGCGAAGATCTGGTGCAGCAAGCCAAGGCCGAGCGGCCGAAACCTGTGGCACGCCGTGCGCCCAGGCCGGAGGGCGAGGCAGCGACAAAGCCCAGGGCGCCCTTACGCAGAGCCACTGATGAAGCGCAAGAGAACGCCCCAGAACATCACCAAGAACGGTCGCAAGATGGAGTTCAAGAAGGTGACCAACCCGGCGGTCAAGAGTTGGTGCCTTCGGACGCGGCAAAAAAACGCCGTCGCCGCCGCCGCAAACCCGGTGGGGCTGAGGGAAGCTCGCCCACGGGGCAAGACTGAGCCCAAGGTCAAGCATGCGGCAGCCCGTGACCGCCTGCATTGCCGTGGGTGCCAACTTGGGCAATGCACGACAAACTGTGGTTCAGTCCCTGCACGACATCGGCCACATCGCCGGCTGCACCGTCACGGCCACTTCCCGTCTTTACCGCACGGCGCCTTGGCAAGCGGAGGGTCCGGACTTTGTGAATGCGGTGGTTCGCATCGACACCCATTTGACCGCACCCGCTCTGCTGGAGGCTTTGCAATCACTGGAACTTGCGGCTGGCCGTGAGCGCCCTTACCTGAATGCCCCGCGCACACTTGATTTGGATATCTTGCTTTACGGAGCTGGGCGCATCGACAGCCCCAGGCTCACTGTGCCGCACCCGCGCATGATGCAGCGCGCTTTTGTGCTTTACCCCTTGGCCGATGTATTGCCCGAATTTGTGCAACGGCAAGATCTGTTGCGCGTGCAGGATCAGCCCATTCAAAGCCTGTACTGAGGGCTTCAGTTTGGGTGGGCTTGGCTGGCGACAGGGAAAGTCACCACATGGTCCATTTGGATTTTGATGCCAATCCATTCGCCGATCTGATGGTCGTGGTGGCTGGGCACATGGGCCATCAGCAGTTCGCCGCTGGCCAGACGCAGTGAATACAAAAACTCGGAACCTCGAAACAGCTTGCGCACAATTTGCGCCTTCACCGGCGCGTCATCGTCATGCACTATGTCGTCGGCGCGCAGCAACACGTCGCACTGTCCATCGGGGTAGGCGCTGGGCAGGATGCGTTCGGAAATATCCGTTAATTCCCCCAAAACGGTTTTTACCATCAAGCTGCGCTCATCTCGAGTTAGTGTCGCGCTTGTGAACACGCCGTGGCCAATGAACTCTGCCACAAATCGAGTTTCAGGTCGGTGGTACAAGGTGTAGGCATCGGCCCATTGGTGCAGGCGGCCTTCCGACATGACGCCGATCACATCGCCAACGGCAAACGCTTCCATCTGATCGTGTGTCACAAACAAGGCGGTGGTTTGTGCGGCTTTCAAAATGGCCCTAACCTCCTGCGCCAAACGTTCGCGCAATTCAATATCCAGGTTAGAAAAAGGCTCATCCAACAAAAGCAATTGCGGCCGCGGTGCCAGTGCCCGCGCCAAGGCCACGCGTTGCTGTTGCCCACCCGACAATTCGTGCGGAAAATTGCGCGCATTGGCCGACAAAGCTACCCAATCCAGGACTTCTTCAACCCGCACTTTTTTTTCCGACTTGGGCAGATGCCTCAAACCAAAGCCAATGTTGTCTTGCACATTCATATGCGGAAAGAGGGCGTAGTCTTGGAACACCATGCCCATGCGCCGCGCTTCGGGCGGCACCTGCGTCTGCACGCTGCTGATGACCTGATGGGCCAGCTGGATTTGACCGCCGCTCAAGGGCTCCAAGCCTGCAATCGCGCGCAGCAGCGTGGTCTTGCCGCAGCCAGACGGTCCGATCAATACCCCCATCTCACCGGCTTGCAAGTTCAAGCTGACATGTTGGACCGCAGCTTCGACGCGGCCAGGGTAGTGCACCTGTAATTGTTCAACATTCAAAAACATGGCTCGATTGTAGGGCTGACGCATTCCCTACAATGCCACATGATGCGCTTGTTTCGACCTCTTTTCCGTCTGTCCCTGTGGATCGTCACCTTTTTGTTGGCGATGCCCGTCCTGACCGTTTTGCTGTCTTGGCTGCAATGGAATGGGGTTTCCGCTCAGATTTTGTGGGAGATGAGCCAAAACGTGTTGCCTGAGTATGTCCGCACTTCGGTGCTGCTTTGCGCGGGCGTCAGCTTGGGGGTGATCAGTATTGGCGTGGTGTCGGCGGCCTTGGTGACCTTGTTTGATTTTCCCTTGCGTCGCACCCTGGAGTGGGCCTTGTTGCTGCCGCTGGCGATGCCCGCCTATGTGGTGGCTTATGCCTACACCGACTTTTTGCAGTTCGGCGGCCCGGTACAAAACACCTTGCGTGAGTGGATGGGCCTGCAAGGCAGGGTGTTGCCCGAGGTGCGCAGCGTCTGGGGTGCCGTGTGCGTGTTCAGCTTGGTTTTGTACCCCTATGTGTATTTGCTGGTTCGGGCGGCCATGGCCGAACGGGCCCATCATTTGATGGAGGCGGCCCGCTTGCTGGGCGCGCCGCTGCACCGTCGCATTCTGTCGGTGGCCCTGCCATTGGCTCGTCCTGCGATTGCGGCAGGTACCGCCCTGGCATTGATGGAGACCTTGGCTGATTTTGGGGTTGCCAGTTATTTCGGCGTTCAAACTTTCACGGCGGGCATCTACAAGGCCTGGCTGGTGATGGACAACCGGATTGCTGCCGCCCAACTGGCCACCGGTCTGTTGCTGGCCGTGACCGTGCTGGTGAGTTTGGAGCAACGCGCTCAATCGCGTTTGCGTTTTGCCACCGGGCGTAGTGATGCGCAAAGTACCGAGGCTCGCGCCCACACCCTCAAGGGCTGGCACGGGCTGTTGGCGTTTGGGCTGTGTTTCGTGCCGGTGCTTTTGGGTTTTGTTCTTCCAGTGCTGCTGCTGTGCCGTGCCCTTTTGGAGAGCGTGCAAAGTATGGCCGTACCCTGGGTGCGCTTTGTCCACTGGTCGCTCAACAGCATCGTGCTGGGCGGCGTGACCGCGTTGCTGGCGGTGGGCTTGGCGCTGTGGTTGTCGTCGCAAGCGCGTTTCAACGGCACCGCGCTGACGCGTGGCTTGTTACGAACAGTGGGTTTGGGTTATGCCGTGCCAGGCGCCGTGATCGTAGTGGGCTTGTTGCTGCCACTGGGCTGGTTGCAATCGGTGTGGCCGCAAAGCGGGGCAGGGTATTGGCTCACGGCCACGGTGTTGGGTTTGGTCTGGGCATACATGGTGCGCTTTGTGGCAGTGGCGCTGCAGTCGGTGGGCAGTGGGTATGCCCGTATTCCTTCCACACTGGACGAAAGTGCGCGCTTGTTGGGGGTGTCCGGCTGGCGCTTGGTCACCACCGTGCATGCCCCTTTGTTGCGCAAACCAGTAGCAGTGGCCCTGCTGCTGGTGCTGGTCGACGTGATGAAAGAGCTGCCTGCCACCTTGGTATTGCGTCCTTTCAACACCGACACCTTGGCGGTCATGGCCTACCAGCTTGCCCGCGACGAGCGCTTAGGCGAGGCGGCCTTGCCTTCCTTGGCTTTGGTGGTGGCCGGTCTATTGCCAGTGATCTTGCTCAGTCGAACGCTGGGCCGAGAGAAATAAGCCTTTATTTTTCTAGATACGAATGCGAATAATTCGCATTTGAGTTAAAATTCGACGCACATTCATTTAGGAGTTGTTTATGCGTCATTGGAGTTGGGCAATTGTTTGGGGTTTGATGAGCGGAGTGGCCATGGCCCAGGGGGGCGTGTTGAATTTGTATTCGGCACGTCACTACCCTACCGATGAGGCGCTCTACAGCGACTTCAGCAAAGCCACCGGTATCAAAATCAATCGCGTCGATTCGGACGATGCCGGCATCTTGGCGCGCCTGAAATCCGAAGGCAGTGCTTCCCCCGCCGATGTGATCTTGCTGGTCGACGCGGCGCGTTTGTGGAAGGGCGAAGTCGACGGTCTGTTCATGCCGGTGCAGTCCAAAATTTTGGAGTCGGCCGTTCCGGCCCAACTGCGGGCCAAGCCGGCAGACACGGGTGGCACCGCATGGTTTGGCTTGTCCACCCGCGCCCGAGTGGTGGTGTACGACAAACTCAAGGTGGCGCGCCAAGAAGTTGACACCTACGAGAAGCTGGCAGAACCGCAGAACAAGGGGCGTTTGTGTATCCGCTCCGGCTCGCACCCCTACAATCTGAGCTTGTTTGGCGCCATGACCGAGCATTTGGGGCCCGTCAAAACCGAACTTTGGCTCAAAGGTCTGGTGGATAACATGGTCCGTTCGCCCAAAGGCGGTGACACCGACCAAATCAAGGCCGTGGCCAGTGGTGAGTGTGCCGTGGCGGTCACCAACACCTATTACCTGGCGCGCTTGATGCGTTCCAGCAATCCCGCCGAAAAAGCAATGGCTGAACAGGTAGGGGTTGTTTTTCCCAATCAATCGAGTTGGGGAACGCATATCAACGTCGCCGGCGGTGCGGTGGCCCGGTACAGCAAAAACAACGACAACGCATTGAAATTTCTGGAGTACTTGGTCAGCCCCGAAGCACAAAATCACTTTGCCAACGGCAACAACGAATGGCCGGTGGTTCAAGGCTTGAAACTGGACAACCCTGCCCTGAAAGCCATGACCGGCGGTAGCTTCAAAAGTGAGCTGATCCCGATCAGCGCGGTGGGTATGAACCAGATCAAGGTGCAACAAATGATGGACCGCGTGGGCTTCAAGTAAGGCGAGGTCCTGTCAAATGTTGCAAGTTTTCAAGAACGGATCAGGTGGTCAAACGCGCTGAGCGCGGCTTTGGAGCCCTCGCCCGCAGCGATCACGATCTGCTTGAACGGCACGGTGGTGCAGTCACCGGCGGCAAAAACGCCGGGCACATTGGTGTGGCCCTTGGCGTCCACCATGATCTCGCCGAACTTGGACAGGTCCACCGTGCCCTTCAAAAACTCGGTGTTGGGCACCAGGCCGATTTGCACAAACACGCCAGCCAGTTCGATGCGGTGCTCGGCACCGGTGGCGCGGTCCTTGTAATTCAGACCGTTGACTTTGCTGCCATCGCCCGTGATTTCAGTGGTCTGCGCGTTGGTGTGCACCGTCACGTTGGGCAGGCTGTTGAGCTTGTTCACCAGCACGGCGTCGGCCTTGAGCTGGTCGGCAAACTCGATTACGGTGACGTGTTCCACCAGGCCGGCCAAATCAATCGCCGCTTCAATGCCCGAGTTGCCACCGCCAATCACTGCGGTGCGCTTGCCCTTGAACAGCGGGCCATCGCAGTGCGGGCAATAAGCCACGCCCTTGTTTTTGTACTGGTCTTCGCCCGGCACATTGACATTGCGCCAGCGCGCACCGGTGGACAAGATGACGGTTTTGGCTTTGAGCGTGCCGCCGTTTTGCATGTGCACTTGCACCAAGCCGCCTACTTCGGTGGCGGGCACGATTTTCTCAGCACGTTGCAGATTCATGATGTCTACGCCGTACTGTCGCACTTGCGCTTCCAAGGCTGCGGCAAATTTGGGGCCGTCAGTCTCCAGCACAGAGATGTAGTTTTCAATCGCCATGGTGTCGTTGGTCTGGCCGCCAAAGCGTTCAGCGGCCACACCCACCCGAATGCCTTTGCGCGCCGCATACACCGCTGCCGCTGCGCCTGCGGGGCCGCCGCCGACGATCAACACGTCATACGCCTCTTTGGCGTCAAGCTTGGCGGCTTCGCGGTCGGCGGTGCCGGTGTCCAGTTTGGCCACAATTTCTTCCACGCTCATGCGGCCCGAACCAAACACTTGGCCGTTCAAGAACACCATGGGCACGGCCATGATCTGGCGCTCTTCAACTTCTGCTTGAAAAGCACCACCCTCGATCACCACGGTGTGGACCTTGGGGTTCATGACGGCCATCAGCGCCAGGGCTTGCACCACGTCCGGGCAGTTGTGGCAGCTCAGCGACATGTAAACCTCAAAATTGAAGTCACCTTCCAGCGCTTTGATGCTGTCGATCACCTCTTGCTCGACCTTGGGCGGATGCCCGCCGGTCCATAGCAAGGCCAGCACCAGCGAGGTGAACTCGTGGCCCAGCGGCAGGCCGGCAAAGCGCACACCTTGGCTTTCGCCTTCGCGCGCCACCACAAACGAGGGCTTGCGGCTGTCGTTGCCCATGGTGTCCAGCGTGACCTTGTCTGAGAGGCTGACGATGGTTTCCAACAAACTCTTCATGTCGGTGCCGGTTTCGCTGTCGTCCAGCGAGGCGATCAGGCGAATTGGCTGGCGCAGCAAGGCCAGGTATTGCTGTAATTGGGCTTTGAGGGTGTCGTCGAGCATGGTTTTCTCCGGTTTCAGGGTGCAAAAGACCAGACCCTCGCTTGTGACGGGGCCGGTTTCAAAAGGGTTGAGGGGAATCGTTGAGGGCAGCGCATGCGCGGCTGATGACCGGTCTGCGCTGTGCTCAACGCCCTGTACAGCAGGGTGTTGATCGGATGGTGGCCCTGCAAAGCAGTGCCTTGTAGGAGCTTGCCCTGCAAGCGATCAGGGTTCAATCGCCAGCAGGGCTGGCTCCTACAGGAAGGCGGCTGGCAGGATTAAATCTTGCCGACCAGATCGATGGAAGGCGCCAGCGTCTTGGCGCCCTCTTTCCATTTGGCTGGGCACACTTGGCCGGGGTGGGCGGCGGTGTACTGGGCAGCGGTCAGCTTGCGCAGGGTTTCGGACACGTCGCGGGCGATTTCGTTGGAATGGACTTCCACGGTCTTGATGGTCAACTCAGGGTTGATGATGAAGGTGCCGCGCAAGGCCAGGCCTTCTTCTTCAATGTGCACGCCAAAAGCGCGTGTCAATGTGTGGGTGGGGTCGCCCACCAAGGGGAACTTGGCTTTGCCCACTGCAGGCGAAGTCTCATGCCAGACTTTGTGCGAAAAGTGGGTGTCGGTGGTCACGATGTAGACCTCGGCGCCGGCTTTTTGGAAAGCTGCGTAGTTGTCAGCCGCGTCTTCGATTTCGGTCGGGCAGTTGAAGGTAAAGGCCGCTGGCATGAAAATCAGCACGTTCCACTTGCCTTTGAGGCTTTGCTCGGTGACTTCGATGAATTTGCCGTTGTGGAAAGCTTGGGTTTTGAAAGGCTGGACTTGGGTGTTGATCAGGGACATGGTGTGAGCTTAGGTTAATTTATAAAAACTATCGAAATAAAAATTCGATAGCTTATGTTAACTCAACATAGGGTTTATACTGATCAATCTTTTCAATCGAGCTAATAGGGAAAACCCTTAAATAGAGGTAAGCTCTGGCTGCCTGTTGATGGGTTCAGCGGCGGGTAAAGCCGATGGCCGCCACAAGCCAAGCCACAATCCAGGCCCCACCACCCCAGGGAACCAAGGCGCGGAATGCATCCAAACCCATCAATTGCCGGGCGTAGATGTTGAAGCTGAAAAAGACCATTCCCACAAGCAAAAGCCCACCTGCCGCCAATAACCACGGACAAGAGCGACGTTGGTAAAGCGCCAGCCCCACAAGCATCAGTCCCATCGCGTGGAACTGCTGCTGATTCAGGGCAGTTTGAACCATGACGGGCACGCCTTGGGTGAAAGAGGGTAAGTGCGCAAATGCGGCGCTGAAAACCACGCTTAGACCGGCAAAAAGGGCACCTGAAACAAAAAACAGCTTGGGAAACATGGGTTTTTCTCAATCTAACTTTACGACAAGAGCCACATACGGATTGTGCCCTGAGGGATTACACCCGCCTGCTTTGTAAATGGTCATGCTATTGTCACTCAATTGACTTTATCGGCATTGTTGAATCTAGGAGCCCGCATGTTTTTTGCTAAGTTACTGCCCAAAGAGGGCAATTTCTTTGAACTGTTCAATCAACATGCTGATCGCATTGTGGATGCTGCACGGGCATTTTCGAACTTGGTTGCCAATTACAACGACACCCACTTGCGCGCTAAATACAACCAAGATGTGGACAACGCCGAACGTGCAGCCGATCGCGTGACGCAAGAAGTCAATCGACTGATTCACACCACCTTCATCACACCGATCGATCGGGAGCAAATTCACACCCTTATCAACCTGATGGACGATGTGGCGGATTTGATCCAGGATTCAGCGGAAACGATGGCCTTGTATGACGTGCGCGCCATGA
>Ga0114974_10004841_pt1 | contig 10058 bp, 8 predicted proteins | sample S_130206_EF_Meta_FD_87318 | JGI IMG/M metagenome (GOLD analysis project Ga0114974, IMG submission 87318) | Freshwater microbial communities from Lake Simoncouche, Canada to study carbon cycling - S_130206_EF_MetaG | ecosystem: Environmental > Aquatic > Freshwater > Lake | place: Lake...
AGGATTCCAGGGTCGGCCTCGCTTCCGCCGCAAGCGGGTCCACGAATCCGCCCTGAAATAGGGTGCGCGTCGATGTCTGGGGCAAGACACCCATTACAAGGTTCCGCCATGTGCCACCCCTCCTCAGCGCCTCCACCGGCACTAGACCACGAGGGCCCAGATGTATCAACGGCCGGCAAGGCCGACCCTCATCCAGAAAAATAAAGACGCGCCGCTCACGAATACTGAAACCCACTGAAGTGGACGGCGGCAGACATCCCGTCCATTTCAGCACCTTCAGCACATCACGCAGAGCTAAAGGCCGCAGCGTATAGCCAATAATCCCCGAGTTTACAAACACCGGGACCGATACAACTAACATCGCCGGCGTCATCTGGTCGCACGCCATCACTTCACCCTTGGTGTAGAGCCACTGGATGACCGGGGCCGGATTCGTCGCCACTGAAATAGAGGTCAGCATACTCAGATTCTTCGTGATTCCAATGCTGCCGCCACCCGGCGTCTCACTCGTACAGAAATAGCCGTACTGACTCGTGTGAAGACGGCGCGGGCCGGCGAGCTTCATGCCCGTGTCAAAGTCGAGGACTACGCGCCGACAGTGCGACATGAAATCCATGTAGGAGAGGCGAGAAAGGGCCTGGATAACACCGGTCTTTTCGTCACCCACTCCTGCGCCGGACCCGCTGGACCACTTGCCCTTGAATGCGCGCATAATGCCCTCCGTCATCATTCCCGCATTGAACATCTTATTCAGCGTGCCTTGGAGAAAGAGGTTCTGGTACTTGTCCCCGTCGTAGATGCCCTCATTGAAGTTGCGCTCCTTATCGAGGGTGAGGCGCACGGCCTTCAGCCAGTTCGTATACAGTCCCTGAAACAGCGTGCGAATCAGAACACCGGATGTGAGGCACCGCTGGTTGCGGATATCATCGCGGTCACTCTGCGCATCAATACCGGCCTTCACGCGCAGAATACGGCGCACACACTCTGCGAGAAAGGCCGCCCGCGCCTTGGGCTTATCCTCCACATGGATAAACACCTGATTATGAAGAATATCGAGGACATGTGCCTCGGAGAAACCCTTCGTGAGCACCTTGATATACTGAATCGCCGAGTAAGTGTCGAAAAAGGGGTGTGCCTCCAGAATAGACTCGTGGAGTAGCGGCTGCATAATCTTCGTCTCCGTCGCATCCGGGTCAGGGAAAATCATCCGAAGAATATCTTCATCCGACTGGATACCGAGAGCGCGGAACACCACAAACAGCGGCACGGGTTTACGGATAAGAGGAAGACTTACGAGCAATGTCTGCTCGCGCTTATAAAAGGCGAAGGCCACGCGCTTCACGCGCTTCGTTGTCGGATTCAGACAAGAAATGGACGAGAAAATCGCAATCTTCGGGTCACGCTCCTGGACGGCAATATTGAGCACATTGAACGCCTGCTCCTGGTGCGTAATCAGGACCTTCTCGGATCCGTCCACAACGAAATATCCTCCGTAGTCGTACTGGCATTCACCGGCCTCCTTTATAAACGCAGCCGGCTTCGCGTTCAGCAGACAATAGCGACTATGAAGCATAATAGGAAGGCGAAAGATGGGGAACTTTGCGAGGTAGCCGAACTGCGTAGGGTCCGTCGCAGAGTCAAGGACAACTTCCCGCTGCGTTATGGAACGGCCCCCCGTGGCCGACGGCGACGAATAGGTCAGGCGAATCACAATGTCGGCCTCCACGCTCGACGCATATGTCAAGTTTCTTAGCCGCGCCTCATTTGGAAGCAGCACGCGGATTTCCTGCGAATCTTTCAGACTTATCGTTGGTGTTCCAATAAATAGCCGATCGCCGTTCATGCCTCCAACGAAGATCTCGGCCTTGTACATGTAGTGACCCGTGTCGCCAATCGCCCCGTGTAAGAGAATAAGCGGATTTGAGGCCTTAATAATCGCCGGCAAATCCTGCGATACAAACTGGTCATAACTTTCAATATGATGACGCGTATACGGGTAGCCCTGGGTCGTGAAATACTTCTTTAAAATACCCTCGGCAAGCTCTCTTGCTTCTTCACCTCGTATGCCTAGTTCCATGCGACCTCTAATCTTACCTGTGAAGTATAGTATATCTTAGACCCCCGCGCCAATGTCATGTGCGAAACTTAAGAACACCCTTCGGGGGTTCTTAACTTAGCCTATATGACTACAGTTGTGTTATATGCGTACTACATGTATTTTAAAGGGTTCTGGTCAGGGCGAGGTGACGCAGAAAGGTCTCTTCCCTGCGATATTGTCTGAAGATCATTGACTACAGAAGGAGGGGAATCCGATAAAAAAGGGCGAGTTGTAGCAAGACTCATGGCATCTCCCATGATTGTGGTAAAACTTACACCACCGCCGGCCTGATTTGACCCAATGGACACAGGGACCGCAGGAGTCGTATCGACTTTTCCACAGCCCTGGAACATACCCTCCTGATTCACCGTATTGTAGAATGACAGGCCTCCCGTTAAGTACTGCGGAAAGGAACCATGTACTCCATCGATGCCCGGGCGAGTCTGAAAATCAAGAGGCGCCATGCCGCCCTTTTGCTTTCTCCGCCGCGTCCCACGCTTCGCCCCCGCACCCTTCTCGATTACACTCAGATACGCTTCCGCCGCCATAGGCTGAACCGGGTGGTGAAACTGCTCCTTCAAAAGCGCCTGGAGTTTCTTGATGCGCTGTTTCTTGTCGGAAGTCTCCTTCAAAATGGCCAGCGCGCCCTTGCGAACCCGGTCAAAGACAGACTTAAGCTCCACCAAGGTTGTTACTTCTGCTCTTTTCTTTCGTGTGTGTCGAGTCGACGACATTCTCCTACTTTACAGTGCGGTTATATCTTCTGACTCAGGACCGATTCATCAATATTCGCCATTCCCGTAGAAACCAATGAGTTTCCTATGCCCCTCGTCACATAGTTCGTGGCCGTCTCAGGGGGCGGAATGTTCATGGGCGGCGACGGGGCCGCCGAAAACCGTTTCCGTGTGAATACCAGTATAATATACCCTATAGAGAGTCCAATTACGGTAAAGAGCATTATATATGGTCCAGCAAGCGTCGCCGTGTTTGTCCAGTTCATATTGTGGTATTCAGTTGAAAAAAGTGTGTAGTGATTTGCGAGCCCCCACACCAATAAAAGGCTACAGAGTGTCGTCAGAACCAGGGGCGAGAGCCGAGGAACAAATATGGCTAAGATGATTCCTGCTAAAAGTACAATAAACAGTGATGGAATATAAAACTCCATGCGCTTCCTACCGTGTTGTGCTGAAAATAAGTGCTCCCGATGGGGGCACTTATTTTAGCTTACAACACAACTGTAGGCAAGTGCGCACAAAGTTAAGTACCCCGCCGGTACTTAACTTTGGCACTTGACTGTACCGTGTTGTACTATTATATCTTATCGATGAGGTCAACCTGTGTCAGAAAGTGTGTACGACAGCAGGTGTTAATATTTAGCATATCGAGGACCTTCTTCTCCGGCGTCTCCGGAACCTTGGTTCCATCAAAGTAGACACGCTGCTCGGCGGCCGTCCCCTTCAGCTTCTTGAGCGCCTTTTGGTATCCGCGCCACTTGTCTGCAATCAGCTTGCCACACTCGAAACAGCGTATAGGGATAATCATTCTAGCTAACTCACTACAGGAAAGTTACGGAGGACAATTTTAGGTAGGGGCGCCTCATGCGTTTTCTAGGGCTCCGGGAATACCCATCCTTCCTTCAGAAATGAGCTCCACCCTGAATCAGAGCGGCCTGAACTTTCAGAATGGAAATCCTCTTGGGCGGAAGGTCCGAGCCCTCGAGTCCGAGCTTGAATCTCTTAAGAAGGCCGTAGAGGCGTTAAAGGGTGGTGCGGCGGCTGCTACTGCGGGTGCCGCGGGCCCTCCGGGTCCTCCTGGCCCCGCGGGCCCTCCTGGTCCTCCTGGCCCCCCTGGTGCGGCTGGCGCGCCCGGCGTGTCCGGCACGAACGGTTCTGACGGTGCTGAGGGCCCTCCCGGCCCTGCTGGCGCGAATGGTGCGAATGGCGCAAAGGGCGCCACCGGCGCTGTTGGCCCCACCGGCCCTGCGTGCTCCTGCAGTGCGACCGCGGCCAACCCGTCGGTCTAAAGTCCGCTAGCGAACTCTCTAAAGATGCCGCATTACCTCGTCGATTCTGCGACGATTTTGAATGCTGTCGATTATTCCCGATTTTCCGGAATACTGGACGGAGATCCCGAGTTTCACGGTGTGCTTGGTAAGGAGCACTACAAACTCCTCTCGTACTTTTCTACCCTCTTCAACGGCGCCACTATCATCGATATCGGCACGCACCGGGGTTCTTCTGCGCTCGCGCTTTCCTATAATACCACGAACACGGTCTATTCCTTCGACATCATGGACAAGGTCCTTAACGAGAAGATTCGCGCACGGGAAAATATCGTCTTTTCCATGGATAATCTCTTTGAGGCCGCGGGTCAGGAGAAGTGGAAGGAGACGCTGCTCGCAGCCCCCTTTATCTTTCTTGATGTTGACCCTCACAATGGCAGCATGGAAATCGACTTCTACAACTATCTGAAGAGCATTGACTACCGAGGCTTCATCATCTGCGATGACATCTGGTACTTCAAGGAGATGCGCGACAACTTCTGGTACAAGCTGCCCGCCGTGGAGCGGTATGACCTCACCCATATCGGCCACTGGTCTGGCACCGGTATCTTCACTTTCAATCGTGAAATCACATTTCCGAAGCACAATAATAGTGCGTGGACGCTTGTCACCGCCTATTTCGATTTGACGAAGTGCCCTGACGCGAGTGATGATATCAAAAAGAGGGATTCTGCGCACTATCTTCAGAATGCCGTGTCGACCATGTCACTGCCGTACAATCTGGTTGTGTATTGCGAGGCGGGGTCTCTTGCGGCTCTAAAGGCCATGCGCCCGGAGCATCTCGAGGCCCAGACGCGCTTTGTAGTGTGTGAGTTTGACAAGCTGGCCTTTGACAAGGCCGGCTCTCCGCTTCCCCAGAAGTTTTCAGATTACCGGGCCAAGATTACGGAGAATCGCGCAAAGAACCCCTATTATTTCGATAACCGCAATACGGCGAGCTACTATCTGCTGTGTATGTCCCGCTACATTATGCTGAAGGAGGTCATTGAGGAGAACCCGTTTCAGTCAACCCATTTCGGCTGGATTAACATCTGTATGGAGCTGATGGGCTACAAGAATATCCAGCACCTCGATGAGGCGCTTTCTGTGAAGCGGGACAAGTTCTCGACCTGCTATATTGACTATGTGCCCGAGGAGCTTGTGCTCAATACCCCCGAATATTACAAGTGGGGGCGCTGTAGTATGTGTAGTGGATTCTTCACCGGAAATGGAAAGTACATGGCGAAGGTGTGCGACCTTGTGGAGGACAAGTTTCTGGAGTATCTAGAGGCCGGCTACGGCCACGCGGACGAGCAGCTGTTTAGCGCCGTCTATTTCCAGAACAAGGACCTGTTTGAGCACTACTACGGCGACTATCGGCAAATGATTACGAACTACAAGTATATCTATGAGGCGCCGGAGCCGCCCATTTACAACTTCATCCGGAACAGCTACAAGAACAAGGACTACAAGAAGTGTAAGGAGGCGTGCGAGTTCGTTTGGCGGAGCGTGGAGCTTCAGAAGGTTGCGTGCGCCCCGGAGTATGTGAACGAGCTTCAGGGTTATCGGGGGCTGCTGGGGCTTTTAAGCTAAATTGTCGCCCGAATCGTCCTGAGTCTCTGTATGGTAATCCGGATTCCATGGCGATGTTCCAAATCAAAGACCATTCTCTTTGGGTCCAGATTCGGGTACGCGCGCAACTCGGCCTTGATTCGCTCCAGCTCCTCATCTTGGGGAGCCTTGTGCGCATACTTCTGAAAATCTACGATTTTGCGTACCGGGCCTTCACTTGTCTGCTCCACTGGCCCAATCTCTATCTCCTTCGCATGATGCTTATCATGGCATGCGTCGCATACCACGACAAGATTCCGCAAGGCATTCATAGAAGTTCCATCGGGTAGCTTTCCAGCCACCGCAGTAGCCTGCTGCTCAATATGATGTACCTCAAGGCCGGTGGCCGCGCCACAGATTTCACACGCCCGTCGCTGGACAGCTGTGTTCCATGTGGACCCCGGAGCCTCCGTCTCCGTCTTCTGGCCCACCAGACTTTTCCGAATCGCATGGGCCGTCTCCAAAACATCAAAAGGAATCATCATCGCCTTCGCCACCTCCAAACCATAGAGAGAACTTCCCGCGCCCGGATGAAGCGTCCGGTCATAGATGAGCCGGTCGGTAGCAAGATCATGGCGTACCCGTAGATGCCAGACTTTGAGACCAGGAAGCTCGGCAACACTAGGAATCTCTTGAAGCCCATGAAGGTGCGTCGCAAAGATATATTTCGCTGAACGCCTCGAAAGATGCTGTAGAGATGCGCCCACCAAGGCCATCGCCGACATGGACTCCGTACCCGAGCAGACTTCATCTCCTAGCACGAGGCTCTGTGGCCCGGCCCGGTTCAAAATATCGGACAGCTCCGTCATTTCCACGGCGAAGGAAGAGAGTCCTGCCCATAAATCATCCTTATTGAGAATCCTGGTAAAGATGGAACGAAACGGCGAGAACTCGAACCGGGTCGCAGGCACATAGGCGCCGCATTGCGCAAGAATCGTCGCAATTCCCACGGCCTTCATCAGACTCGATTTCCCGCTGGCGTTCATACCATAGACGAGCCAGCCCTGCTCCTCGGTGTCAAGGCGCACATCATGCTTCACATACTCTGTACGAGTCTGCTGCGACTCAATGAGCGGATGCCGGAGGCCCTGAATCCGGATCTGGGAGGGTCCTGTTAAAAGGGTGGGGCGCACAAAACCGTGTTTGACAGAGACATCCCGAATCGTAAAAGACATGTCCACGCGGCTAATCCAGGTTTCAACGGCGTCCCATACGGCCGAAGACGCCTCATGGAGCGCGTCACACACGGGGCGCAGCTCCTCCTGAATGGCTGTGACAAGACTTCGTCGGAGGCCCAGAATCTTCTCATAGACTTTGGTGAGCTGGGGGATTTCAATAGTACTTGCGGACTTCTTCGCATGAATCTGGGTGCCCTGAAGACGGGTTGGCACGGCCTGTCCAGATTTCAAAGACGAGTTCACACGGGTGATGACACTCTTATTGGCCGCAATGACAATCGTTGACTCTTTCTCTTCGAGGCGAAAGTACTGCTTCTCGATTCCGGTCCACTCGGAAATCTCGGTATGAATCGCGGCGATTTCTGCCTCTGCGACCGCAATAGAGGCCTCTACATTTGCGCAGATGGGTCCCGCGGCGTCCGTAAGACAAAAGAGATTCTGGGAGGAGCGCCGGGCCTTCTCGATGTCAAAGTATTCTTGGAAGCGGGTCATATAGGCTTGGAAGGCCTTGGCCTCCGCCGCAGGGCGCGTAAGAGGAGATGCCGCATCCATGGTGCGCGCCACACGCTCCGCGCACTGGTAGGTTTGGTCGAGCGCAAGAACTTCTGATGCGCCTACCGTCCCGAGAGTAATCATGCGATGAAGGCGAGACAGGTCCGAACTCTGTCGTAGAGATATTTGAATGGTGTCTCGGGTTGCTGCGGCCACGCCCATACACCAATCAATCTCTTTGTAGAGAGTCTCCAGTTCCTCGGGGCGCGTAAGAGGATAGAGGAGGCGGCGGCGCATTGCTCTGCGCCCCATTTGCGTGGCACCTTTCAAGAAAAGGGCGAGGACGGAATCCTCTTCTTTCGGCGTCACCATATTGAGTTGGGTGAGCGCATGATTTCCGAGATAGACAGAATTTTCGGGGGCCCACTGGCTGGGAATCCGTAGGGTCGTTACAGCCGCTGCATAATGGTCTTGGATGAACATGAGCACGCAGCTGAGGCATCTCTCGGTCAAGGGCTTCTCCGTCAGGCCGAGCGCCGTACGGAGAGGTAGCAGAGTCTTGGGCTTGAAACAGCGGCGGAGGAGGTCCTCGCGCACAATCTCTTTCTCGAGGCCACCCTGTTCTTGCGGCGTGGCCTGGCGAATATGAAGGAGGGCCGCCCCGCAACCCGTGGCGCGTCGTAGAGCCGCTTCTCCCGGCTGGTCGATTGGGTGGCCATTCCACCAGATAATCAGCTCCTTCGGAGGATAGACCTGGAAAAAGTGAATGAGGTCATCCGAAGACCAGGAGTCTTTCTTGCCATAGGCTGCCGCCTCATATGTATAACTCTGACCAGTTGTCGCATCGAGGACGGCTGCCGCGAACTTCGGAGGGCCGGCCCCAGTAACCCAACTCCCGGACTCTAGCCAGAGACCCCCAACATAGAGCGCATCTGTATTTGTCACTTCCACATGTGTGCCAGGCGAGAGAATGCGGACAACTTCACGAGATTCTATGCCGCCCTTCGAGTCGCGCTTCTGGTCCACGACCACCACGGTCCAGTTCTCCCGCGTCAAGAGATTGGCGAATTTGTGGAGCTGCGGCTCAGGAAATCCCGCAAAGAGAGTATCAGCCCCCTTCGGACCATTTCCTGATTTGACCGTGAGAGTGATTCCCATGCGCTCCACGGCCTGCTTTGTGCTCGTCTGCGGCTCATGCGTCTTCAGGTCCAAGATATCATACAGTTCGTAGAAAGATCCTACAAGCATAAAGATAGCCATCTTGTCCCCATATTTGTTTTTGTACCCGTGGTACATTGCGACATATTTTTCAATAACCTTCGACATCTCTATAGTGTATTAGAGAAGAGGCTCTAAGCTCTTTACCGTATCATACTAGTAGCTGGCCCCCTCCGATAGTTTAATGCTGCTATCATACGCCTTGCTTGTAACAACCGCAGCAATCTCGGTTAGAAGCTCTGTAGAATATCCCAGCTCCGCGCCCAGCGTATTGAGTTCCGTATAGTGTCTCTGATATCCATTCAGCCTAATATGCGGCCCATCTTGTTCTATTACTTTTTGCGGATGCTTTCTGTATTTATAGAAGGTTCTCGTGCTTATATTAATACAGCCCAGCGACTTTACAGAAGGAAATACTTTGTCACTATTGGTGGAGCGCGTCTCAAAGATTCCCTGGTATACGCTCAAATACACATCCGTTCCACTGGTATAATGGCTCGCATACAGAGTCGTCATACTATTATAAGGCCCGTCCTTTCAGCATCATGAAATCCGCGTACAGTTGACGCAGCATCGCATCTGGAGCCTTCGACTCAGGTTTAATGAGTGCCGCCTTTTGTAAGGCCTTCTTCACATCTTCGATGCTCGTGTCCGTCGCGGCCTTCCGAATCTCTTTTGCCTTGTGAATCTTCTTGCCCAGATTGGAAATCGTCACGCGAACCTTCTTTGTCTTCGAAATCTTCTTCGTCTTCGAATCGCCCACCTTGGTCTTCGCAGCCGCCAGAACCACGCCCCCCTTCTTCTTTTTTGCGGCGGCCAAGACAATCTTCATCGGCACATCTTTCTTACCTGCGCTTTGCGTGGTAGGAGCAGGAGTAGGCGCAACGGTTAAGGGCGCACCTGTCCCAGTAAGCGGTGAATTAACCCCTACTGGCTCTGGCGTCCCTGGCGGCGGAACACCGGGAAGGCGAGAAGATTCCAGCTGAACAAGGGTTCCCGTGCTCGTAGCACCGGCACCCTCCTGTCCAATCTTAAATGTCTTTCTTGGGGCCTTTGCGTTCTTCTTGCGCGACTTTCCATCGCTCCCTCCCGCGAGAGTACCCGTCAACTGAATATTTTTAATGTTGGGATCCATATCCACGTGCCTACAGTATAGGGAAGAAAAAATAGGCCTAAACCTTACCCGTATGAGTAGTTAGGCATGCCAACCCAGCTTGATACAAGTAAAATTGGTACGTCAAGTGACACAAGGGCTACTATACAAACCGAAATGCTTCCCTCTTATCGCCGCATTCTGGAACTCTATTTCCAGCAGGCAGAAGGGCGCCAAATCGTCTCCCATCAGGTGGAGTCGTTCAACCATTTCATGGACATTGATATCCCCGAAATCGTCCAGCAGGTCAATCCGCTCATCGTGCGC
>Ga0114974_10004843_pt1 | contig 10051 bp, 8 predicted proteins | sample S_130206_EF_Meta_FD_87318 | JGI IMG/M metagenome (GOLD analysis project Ga0114974, IMG submission 87318) | Freshwater microbial communities from Lake Simoncouche, Canada to study carbon cycling - S_130206_EF_MetaG | ecosystem: Environmental > Aquatic > Freshwater > Lake | place: Lake...
GCGCGGCAGCACATGGAGCACATCGCGACGGCGGGCGACCCCTTCGAGCGCGGTTCGGCGCGTCCGCTGGATTTTGGACACTGGGCGGCGCACAAGCTGGAGCAGCTCTCGGAGTTTCGGGTGAGCCACGGCGAGGCGGTCGCGGTCGGCATCGGCGTGGATATTATCTATGCGCGGCGGATTGGGTTGCTCCCCGAGGCGATGGCGGAGCGGATTCTCGGCGTGATTCAGGGGCTCGGTTTCGAACTGTTTGCGCCGGTGAAGGAGATTCGTAGCGCGACGGGCCGGCAGGATATGCTCGATGGACTTGAGGAGTTTCGGGAACACCTCGGCGGGCGCCTCTGTATCCCGATGATTCGTGCGCCGGGCGTGCGACTGGAGATTCACGAAATCGACGGTGCCGTGGTGAAGGCGGCGTTCGATGAGCTGCGGGAACGCTATGGCTGAAGGACGGATTTTTTAACCACGGATGAACACGGATGAACACGGACTCGGAGTGGATTTCGCAGGGTGGTCATTAGCCGTGTCTGTTCGTGTTCATCTGCGCTTAAATTTTAGGGGGACCGACGCATGAGTCGCACCGCGATCCTCAACGTCGTCGGGCTCACGCCCCGTGTGCTCGGTCCGGATACGCCGCGGCTAGCGGCGTTGGCGCGGACGGGCGGGCTCATTCGCGTGAAGCCGGTGCTGCCGGCGGTGACGTGCACGGCGCAGAGCACGTATCTTACGGGGCGCCCGCCCGCGGGGCACGGCTGCGTGGCCAACGGTTGGTATGACCGCACGCTCGCGGAGCACCAGTTTTGGAAGCAGTCAAACCACGTCGTCCAAGGGCCGAAGCTGTGGGAAACGTTGCGCGCGCGACGGCCGGGGTTCACGTGCGCGAAACTCTTTTGGTGGTATAACATGTACGCGAGCGCCGACTGGTCGATCACCCCGCGGCCGATGTATCCCGCCGATGGCCGCAAGGTCTTCGACGTTTACACGCACCCGATGGGGCTGCGCGATGAGATCAAAAAAGACCTCGGACCGTTTCCGTTTCCGGCGTTTTGGGGTCCGCTGGCGGGCATTGCTTCGTCGGAGTGGATCGCACGCTCGGCCCAATGGGTGGAGGAGAAAAGCCAGCCCGACCTGTCGCTCGTGTACCTGCCGCACCTCGATTACAACCTTCAGCGGCTCGGGCCGGATGATCCGCGGATGGCGGCCGACTATCGTGAGATCGACCGCGTGGCGGGCGGGCTGATCGATTTTTATGCGAAACGTGGCGTTCGCTCGGTGGTGCTCTCGGAATACGGTATCACCGCGGTGAAGCGGTCGATCGCGTTGAACCGGATGTTTCGCGCACGGGGCTGGATCACGATCAAAGAGGAGCTGGGTTGGGAGCTGCTCGACTGCGGCGCGAGCAAGGTCTTCGCCATCGCGGATCACCAGATCGCGCACATCTACGTGAACGACCGCTCGTTGATCGACGCGGTGCGCGCGGCGGTCGAGGGCGTCGACGGTGTGGCGCGGGTGCTCGATGCGGAAGCACAGCGCGCCGAGGGGCTCGATCACGCGCGGTCGGGCGATCTCGTGGCGTTTTCGGCGGAAGACGCGTGGTTCACGTACTACTATTGGGACGACGACGCGAAGGCGCCGGATTTCGCGCGCTGTGTCGATATTCACCGCAAATACGGCTACGACCCGGTGGAGCTGTTCATCGATCCGGCCATCGCGCTGCCAAAGCTGAAGATCGTGGGCAAACTTCTGCGCAAGGCCCTCGGGTTTCGGATGCTGATGGACATGATCGCCCTTGATCCGTCGCTCGTGAAGGGCTCGCACGGGACCTGTCCGGCGGATTCGCGCGAATGGCCGGTGTTGATCGGCACGGGAGCGACGCCCGGCGATGCGCCGATCGCGGCCACCGACGTGCACGGGCGGTTGATCGCAGCGTGTCTGGCGTAGGGAGATCAATCAGTTGAGAGCTGAGCGTTCCTCCTACGACGAGAACGAAGGTGAAGGCGCACTCGACACGGGCCTGGCAACGGGCCAAAGATTTCGCGTGATGAAAACACGCATTGCTTGCTTACTCCTCACCTCGCTGCTCGGCCTCTTGGTTGTGCGCGCGGCCGACAAAGGCGCCGCTTGGACCTCGATGTTCAACGGCAAAGACCTCTCCGGCTGGAAGACGAACGATGAAGTGCCCGGCGCTTTCTCGGTCGTGAACGGCGAACTCAAGGTTAGCGGCGGTCGCGCCCATATTTTTTACGGCGCGAACGGCGATGCGTCGTTCAAAAATTTCGAGTTCAAGGCCAAGGTGAAAACTACCAAGGGTTCCAACTCCGGGATCTACATCCACACCGCCTTCGAGGCCAAGGGTTGGCCATCCAAGGGCTACGAGTGCCAAGTGAACTCGACGCATACCGACATCAAGAAGACCGGTGGACTCTATGGTGTGAAAGACGTGTTGAACAACGCTCCGAGCACCGACGACGTGTGGTTCGATTATTATATCAAGGTCGACGGCAAACACATCGTCATCCAAATCGACGGCAAGACGACGGTGGACTACAATGAGCCCGCCGATTGGGATCCGGCGAAGTCGCTGAAGAACATGAATGGACGCAAACTCAGCGCCGGCACCATCGCGCTCCAGGGCCACGACCCGAAAAGCACGACCTACTACAAGGATCTCTCCATCCGCGCGCTACCATAAGCGCTACGTGCGCCGCAACGGCGCAGCTGAGAGCTGAGGGTCCGAATCGCGGCCGGTCGCAAGACCGGCCTTTTTTGTGGGTGCTTTTGTCGGCCCGGGCGGTGCCCAGGTTCCCCGCTCACCGCGCGGGCCTATGATTTCGCGTCGGTGCCTGCCACGTTTGTGGGATCGGGCGCTCGCCGGCGGGCTGACTGGAAATTTTGAAACGCAGCCAGCCAGTCGAGACCGGCAAGGTTGTCGCGGAGGCGGCCCCCGGTGTGTTCGTTCTTGGCGTCGAAGGGCGCGATGCACCATGCGACCAGATTCGCGCGGTCGTAGCGATCCACCGGTGCCGGTGCCGCTGTCACGGTGGTGACGCCGAGAATTGAGAGGAGGAGCGGGAGCAAATACGACGACCGGCGCGTCATGGCATTGTGGGGTTTCTTTCGCTCAACGCTTCGAACCGAGCAAGCCCCGGCGCGCGAGCCACTCTTCGGCGCGTCTCGGCCACGTGGTTACCGGCTGTTCGGCGACGTAGCGCAGACCATAGCCGTGACCGCCGGTATCATAGACGTGGACCTCGGCGGAGCCTCCGGCTTTTTTGACTTCGGCGGCAACAAGCAGGGCATTCTGGACGGGCACGCCGTCGTCGAACGCATGCACGAAGAACAGCGGCGGTGCAGCTTTGGTGAGGGTGAGACCCGGCGGAAGCGTCAGGGACGTCTGGCCGCGTTCGACGAAGCCGCCGCTGTAAATGAGCAGGGAAAAATCCGGTCGACACGGGATCGTGTCGGCGGCGTCGAGCGCGGCGTAGTGCCGCTGGGCATCGAAGAGGGCGGTGTAGGCGGCCGTCGTACCGCCGGCGCTGAAGCCGAGGATGCCGATGCGCTGCGGGTCGAGGCCCCATTCGCGCGCGCGGCTGCGCACGAGGCTCATGGTGCGCTGCGCGTCCTGGACCGGTGCGAGCCAGCGTTGCTGCGGGTCGCGCGCGGGCACGCGGTATTTGAGGACGATACCGGTGACACCGATGGAGTTGAGCCACGCCGCGACCTCCGTGCCTTCGAGATCGTAGGCGAGAATACTAAACCCTCCGCCGGGGCAGATGATGACCGCGGTGCCGGTATCTTTTTCCTTGGCCGGCCGGTAAATCGCGAGCTGCGGCGTGGAGACATTGCCGAGTTTGATGATGCGGCGGCCGGCGATGAGTTTGTCGGTGTCCTTGGTCTGGTCGGCCTCGGGGGCGAGCGACTTCGTGTCGCCGGGCGGCGTGCCGGGCCAGACGTTGAGGACGAGCGGTTCGGCGGCCGAGAGCCGTGATGCGCAGGCGAAGACGAAAAGGAGAGCGAGGGACAAGGGAGATTTCATTGGCGCTGGGGACGGGCGAAAGCAGCCCGATTACTTGACGACTTCGCCCGCCTTCAATTCGCGGAGGCGGATATTTTTCCAGCGGACTTCGTAGGGCCCCTTGCCTTTGGCGATGCTGTGGACTTGGAGGCCGATGAAGCCGGTGGCGTCGAGCGGGTCGCGAAAATCGGCGCAGGGGACGCCGTTGACCCACGCGCGGATACGGTCGCCTTGGGCGACGATGCGATAGTGGTTCCACTCGTTGGCTTGGAAGGCGGTCGCGGCGCCGGGCTTGGTCGCGAGATCATCGAGCCACTTCGTCCGCCGGCCCTCGTCCCAGAAATTTCCTGAGACGCCCTTGGCGGCTTCGGCGATTTCGCACTGGTAGCCGTAGACCTCGCCTTGCTCACGGATCTTTTTCGGATCGGAGGCCTGCGGCGTGTTTTCAGAGTAGGTGTGGCTGCGGATTTGGAAACCGGAGTTGAGGGCGACGTCGCACTTCACGTCGCACGCGAACTCGAAGTCGGCGTAGTCGCGCGTGGTGGAGAGGAAGGTGTTCTTACTGCCTTCGACGGTTTTTCCGATGATCATGCCGTCTTCGACGCGGTAGCTGGCGGTGCCGCCTTTCGCAATCCAACCCGCGAGGGTTTTGCCGTCGAAGAGTGGGGTGAGTTTCTCGGCGGCGGGCGCGAGCGCGAGAAACGAAGTCAGCGCTGTGACAACGGCGAATAGAAGGGAGGAGCGAATTTTTGCGTGCATGATCTTCAGGGTGAAAGGGTGCGGGGTTATTTCCAGCGTGGGGAGCTTTGCTCGGCGTTCCACTTTTCCCAGAGCGCGGCGAGCTCTTGGGCGCGGGCGGGTTCGGCGGAGGCGCGGTCGGTTTGTTCGCCGACGTCTTTGGCGAGATGGTAGAGCTGCCATGCGCCACGTTGACGGAGGAGTTTCCAATCGCCGTGGCGGATGGCGTGGCGCTCGCCGACGCGCCAGTAGAGCGTGGCGTGGGGCGCCGCGGCTGATTTTCCGGAGAGGAGCGGCCACAGGTTTACGCCGTCGAGAGGACTGGGTGTGGAGGAAATGCCGGCCAGCCCGAGGGCGGTGGCCGTCGCATCGAGGGAGATCACGGGAGTGTCGAGCGCGCGGGGAGCGATGCGACCGGGCCACGAAACGATGAAGGGCACGCGGATACCTCCTTCGAAAAGTTCACCCTTGCCGCCGCGCAAGGGGGCGTTGCTGGAGGTGAGTTCTTTAGTCGGTCCACCGTTGTCGCTCAGAAAAACGATGAGTGTGTTTTCGGCGATACCTTGAGCGCGGAGCTGGGCGACCACGTTGCCGACGCTATCGTCGAGGTGCGCGAGCATCGCGGCAAAGATGCGGCGGTGGAGATCGGGAATGTGCGCGAACTTTGCGAGATAGGCATCGGCGGCCTGCATGGGACTGTGGACGGCGTTGTAGGCGAGATAGAGGAAGAACGGCTGCGTACGGTGGCGGGCGATGAAGTCGTTGGCCTCTCGCGTGAACGCGTCGGTGAGGTTGGCGCGTTCATCGACCGGCTGACTGGAACGAAGGAGCGGATTGTCGGCATCGTAGTCGGGCTCGTTGCCACCCATGTGGGTGGTCCAGATGAGGCGGCCATCGGGGGACGTCCAGCGGCCGGTGCCGCCATCGGGGAGCGCGCGGCGTCGCAGCCAAGTGGTTACGCCTGCCCACGGGTGCGGGACGTAGGTGTGACCCTCGTGGAGAAAGCCGAAAAATTCGTCGAAGCCGCGGCGTTGTGGGTGAAATTCGGCGGTGCCGCCGAGGTGCCACTTGCCGACGAGGGCGGTGGCGTAGCCGGAGGCACGCAGGTGGTCGGCGACGGTCTTCTCGTCGAGCGGCAACCCGATGCCGGGCGCGGCGTTCTTCGCGCCGATGGGATTAAACTCGAAACCGAAACGGGTTTGGTAGCGACCGGTGAGCAGCGCGGCGCGGGACGCAGCACAAAATGGCGCGGTGACGTAGCCGTTGGTAAAGCGCGCGCCGCCGGCGGCGAGCGCGTCGAGGTGGGGCGTGGGGATACCTTTGCCCCCGTAGCAACCGAGTTCGGCGTAGCCGAGGTCGTCGGCGACGATGAAGATGACGTTCGGGCGGCGGGCGGGCTCAGCTGCAGCAGCGGCGATGGTGCTGGCGAGAGCGGCGAGGGCGAGGCAGAGGAAAAAAGAGCGTGGCTTCATGATTTCGTCGGAGTGGCGTGCACGCCGCTCAACGGATGGGCGGTCACGGCGTCCCAGGCGAGTTGCTGCAGGAGGCGGTTCAGGGAGTCGGCCTGGGGCAGATCTTTTAGCGACGCAGGCACCGGCAAGCCGACGGGACTGCGGCCGTAGATCGCGGCGAGATGGCAATACGTCACGAGCACGGCGAGCGGCGGATGGGGATGGCCGAGGTCGTCGCGGAACAGGTCGGTCTGTTTCGTGAGACCGGGTGCCTGGCCCTCGGCGATTTTTTCACGCAGCGCATAAACGGCGTCACTCACCGGCACGAGGAAAACGGCGGTGCGGCCAACGGTGGTGTTGAGCGTGCGCACCTGGGACTCGAGATTGACGAGCCAGGCGGAGTGATGCGCGTCACGCTGAGCGCGGAGCGAGGCGATTGTGGCGGCATTGCGGCTTTCGTTAGTGAAGGACTGGCCCGAAGTGCCCTCGCGGGTGGGCCACGAGGCTTGGACGAGCACGCGCAGGGCGGGGTTTTTTTCGAGGCCGAGTTTCGTGAAGTGATCAATCCCAGGGTCGGGCATGAGCGCGTTGGGCGAGAGGGTGAGGACGTCGACCTTGCTTTCGCGCAGGGCGGCCTTGGCGCGATTCTTTTCTTCCGGCAGGTCCCAGTGTTGGATCACGCGGGAGCCGCCGATCATTTGCTGACCGGCATTGACGTGCGCGATGCCCGCCGCCTCGGCCATGGGTGGTAGGAGCTTTGCGGTGTAGATCATGAAGCTGTGGGCGCAGACGAAGACACGCTGGCCGGCGGGTGGAACGGATTCGGCGGCGATCGACGACAGATTTACGAACAGCGTGCCGAGGATGCCGGCGAAGGAGAGAAAGCGTTTCATGCGATGAGGTCTTTGATGACTTGGCCGCCGAACTGGCTGAGCTGTTTGAAACGGCCGGCGTGATAGTAGGTGAGCTTGTTGTCGTCGAGGCCGAGGAGGCGGAGGAGGGTGCAGTGCACGTCGCGCACGTGGTGGACTTTGTCCACGGCGGTCATGCCGGTCTCGTCGGTGGCACCGATGGTGTGGCCGGCTTTCACGCCGCCGCCGGCGAGCCACATCGTCATGGCGTGGGGATTGTGGTCGCGGCCGTAGGCGGTGCCGCCGCGCACGCCGTTATCGGGGGTGCGACCGAACTCGCCGCACCAAACGATGAGCGTGCTATCGAGGAGCCCGCGCTGTTTGAGGTCGGTGATGAGGGCGGCAATGGGCTGGTCGACGCCGCGGACGAGATTTCCATGAGCGCGCTCGATGTAGTCATGGCTATCCCACGAGCCGTTGTAGAGCTGCACGAAGCGCACGCCTTTTTCCACCAGCTTCCGAGCGAGGAGACATTTGCGACCGAAGCTGTCGGTGGCATCGCTGCCGATGCCGTAGAGATCCTTGGTGGCTTGGGTTTCCTTCGAGAGGTCGAGGGTCTCGGGGACCTGCATTTGCATGCGGAAGGCGAGCTCGTAGTTATCCATGCGCGCAGCGAGCTCGTCGACGCCGGGATGTTGCGCGGCGTGGGTGGTGTTGAGTTGGGCGATGAGATCGAGGTTCTTGCGCTGACGCTCCGGGGTGACGCCGGCGGGGGGCGAGAGATCGAGGATCGGCGAACCCTTGGCGCGGAGGGGGGTGCCCTGAAAACTCGCGGGCAGGTAACCATTGCTCCAATTGGCGGTGCCGCCCTGCGGATAGGACACTTCGGGGAGGACGATGAAGCCGGGGAGATCTTGGTTGAGGGAGCCGAGGCCGTAGTTGACCCAAGCGCCGAGGCCGGGATCGCCGCCGAAGCGGTTGCCACAGTTCATCTGATACATCGCGGTCGGATGGTTGACGCTGTCGACCTGGCAGCCGCGGTAGAAGCAGAGATCGTCGGCGACGCGGGCGAGGTGGGACCAGTTGGTGGCCATGTCGGCGCCGCTCTGGCCGGCCTTGATAAATTCGAACGGACTGCGGACGTAGTAGCGTTTGCCGCTCTCCATCGCGGATTTTTGTTTCCCCTCGCGGGTGAATTCATCGAGGTGGAGCTTGGCGAGCATCGGCTTCGGGTCGAACGTGTCGATGTGCGAGGGCCCGCCCTCCATCATGAGAAAAATGCAGTTCTTGGCCTTGGCGGGGAGGTGGCCGGGGCGCGGCGCGAGCGGATGGGCATTCTCGGACGCGCGGGCGGGGGAAGAAAGCAGAGCGGAAAATGCGACGCTGCCGAGGCTCGCGCCGAGGCCGTAAAGGAAGTCGCGCCGAGTCGGCGCGTGGAGTGCGCGGGCGCCGGCGCAGGGGAAATAGGGATTAGTCGACATACGAAAATTCGTTGGCGTTGAAGAGGGCGAGGCAGACGTCGGCGAGGGCGCGGGTGCGGAGTGGGACGTCGGCGGGGCGGAGGTCGGGGACGAAGTCGGCGTTGGCGTGAAGTGTCTCGGTGAAGGAGAATTTCTCGCCAGTGTTTTCCTCGACGGCTTCGCGGCGGACTTCGCGGGGCGGCGCGGGCGTGGTGGGCGTGTCGTTGGCGATGAGCGCGGTGATGGCTTTCCAGTGCGCGAGGCACGCGGCGCGTTCGGCGGCGCTCGGGGTGCGCGAATACGCGAGGGCGAAACAGCGGGCGAGGGCGTCGGCATCGGATGACGTTTCTTTGATCGCGCGGGCGGCGAGGGCGAGGGCGCGGGCGTGGCTCGCGGCACCGTTAAACAGGCTGAAGACCTGCGGCGTGACGGTGGAGGCGTCGCGGCGTTCGCAGGAAAAATCAGGCGTGGGCTGGTTGAAGACTTCCATCGCGGGATCGGGGAGGCCGCGAATCTTCAGCGCGTAAAGGCTGCGGCGGTGGCGCTGCGCGGGGAGCGGATTGGGAATCCACGCGGAAGCGAAGGTGCCCATCACTTGGCGCGGCTGGAGCGCGGCTTCGAGGTTCATCTCCGGGCGATTGGGAATGCCGCCGAGCGTCGGGTTGAGTTCTCCAGTGGCGGTGAGCATGGCGTCGCGCAGTTCCTCAGCGGTGAGACGGCGCGGGGCAAAGGCGGCGTAGCTCGTGCCGGCGGGATCTTTTTCAGCGAGGCGATTGCGGTCCGGGTGCGCGGAGCTGCGGCGATAGGCTTCGCTCGTCATGATGACGTGGTGGAGTTTTTTGAAGGACCACCCTTGCTCGACAAACGTGGCGGCGAGCCAGTCGAGGAGCTCGGGGTGCGTGGGTTTCTTGCCGGTGCTGCCGAAATTATTCGGGTTGCCAGCGAGCGGTTGAGCGAAATGCCAGAGCCAGACGCGATTCACGATGGCGCGGGTGGTGAGCGGATTTTCGGTGGTCGCGACCCACGCTGCAAACGCGGCGCGGCGGCCTTCGATGGTGTCGGGCACGGGAGTTTTTGGCGCGACACCGAGGGCGCTGAGCACGCCGGGCGAAACTTTTTCCCCGAGGGCAAACGGATCGCCGTAGGTCAAAATGCAGGTCTGTTCGAGCTCGCCCTCGGTCAGACGCGCGGCAGGCATGCGGAGGGGATTGAAGACGGACTTCAGCTCGGGGGTGCGGCCGTTGTAAACGGCGAGGGCGAAGGGCTCGTAGCGGTCGAGCTCCCATTTGAGGCGTTCGAGGCCTTTGCGGGCGACGCGTTCGTTGCCGTAGTCTTCCGGGCTGAAGCCGAGCAGCTTCGGCGGGAATTGATCCTCGGGCACTTTTTGGCGGGTCATCGCATTGCGGGCGAGGTTGAAGGCGCTCTCGAACTCCTTGCGCTTGCCGCTGCGCTCCTGGGTGCGCGCTTGTGCGACGGCGGCGTTCCATTTCGCGGGGTCGAGTGTCTTCTCTTCGAACCATTGCTGGGCCGCGACGA
>Ga0114974_10004844_pt1 | contig 10051 bp, 11 predicted proteins | sample S_130206_EF_Meta_FD_87318 | JGI IMG/M metagenome (GOLD analysis project Ga0114974, IMG submission 87318) | Freshwater microbial communities from Lake Simoncouche, Canada to study carbon cycling - S_130206_EF_MetaG | ecosystem: Environmental > Aquatic > Freshwater > Lake | place: Lake...
AATCCGCCGTACTGCCCCGGCATCCGGTTGGAGGGGCCGGGGATGCTCAGCCAGTTGGGGAGCGAGACGCTCCGCGGCACGCCGGGCGCGGAAGTCTGGAGGGCGTTGAGGACGGCGCCGGGGCCGGGGAAGTCGTCGGAGTGGGCTTCGCGATCCTGATCGCGCTGGTTGTTCGACCCGGTCAGCGTGATGTAGGTGCCGGCGATGTGGTTGGAGAACTTGTGCGTCATCGAGCGGATGACGCAGAGCTTGTCGGCCACCGTCGCCGACCGCTCCATGAGCTCGCCAAACTCAATCCCGGGGACGGTCGTGGCGATCGGCCGGAAGGCGCCGCGGATCTCGGCGACCGCCCGCGGCTTCGGGTCCCACAGATCGATGTGGCTCGCGCCACCTTGGAGGAGGATGAAGATGCACTGCCGCTGCCAGCCATCGGCCGGAGGGGCGGCAGTCGCGGCCGTGGCCGTCCGCCGTCCGAAGGCATCGCCGCCAGCGCAGCCGAGGATCGAGAGCGCCCCGACCCGGAGCAACTCGCGGCGATCGAGGCCGGCAGTGGGAAGCTGGATGGAGGGCATGGGGGCGTCTCGGGGGAACGAAGCAACTTCCACCATCGTACGTCGGCCCTCGGGGCCCGGTCGAGGCCGGGGCCACGGTCGTTCGTGCACGGGACAGTTCACCGAACGGGTGGACTCCCCCACAGCAGCGGGATAGCCTCTTCTCTTGGCGGTGGGGTTCGGGGGTGGGCTCCGGGGCTCCGTGCGGCAGCTGGACTTGCGAGGGTCGCCACCATGTCTGACTTCAATCCCTACGCCCCTCCCGCGGACATCAGCGACGGTGGCGGCCGGTGGGGCGGAGCCGACGAAGGCGGCGGGCTGTGGCGGGAACGATTTCTGCTCGTCATGGACAAGACGGCCACGCTGCCGGTCGATCGCTGCATCGTCTGCCATGCCCCGGCCACAGGGAAGCCGCTCCGCCGCAAGCTCTCCTGGCACACGCCGTGGTGGTACCTCCTCGTGCTTTTCAATCTCCTCGTCTATGTCATTGCGGCGATGATCGTGCGGAGAAAAGTCGACCTCCGTGTCGGCCTCTGCGACACCCATCGCAGCCGGCGGCGATGGTGGATTGCGCTGGCTTGGTCGCTCGTCCTCGCGGCGATCGGGCTGTTGTTTATCGGCATGACAGCGCGTCTGGCCGATGAAACGATGGCTGCGCTCATGGGCCTTGCCGTCGTGGGCCTCCTTGCTGCCGGGCTCATCGGGATCTACGCCGTCCGGGTGGTGACGGCCAAGCAGATCGACGATCGCTACGCCTGGATCGGCGGCGTGTCGTCAAAACTTCTCGACACGCTCCCTGAGTGGACCGGCCCGAAGTACCACGGCTGAGACGCTATAACGCGGGGTGATCGCGGACGCTCGACTTGGTGACGATGGGCTCCGACCTTGACTTGCTGACAATGTGCTCCAAAAATGGAGCACATGCGAACAGCCACGGTCCGCGACCTCCGCAACCAGTACTTGAATCTCCTCCGCTGGCTCCGCGCGGGCGAGGAGATCGTGATCACGCGCCGCGGAAAGGCGGTGGCGAAACTCGTACCGATGCCGGCGGAGACGCCTGCCGGTGTCGAGTGGGCGGAAAGCGCCGCAGTCCGACGTGACCGGACCACGTCGCGTCCCCTTTCGGCAGCCGAATCAAGCGAGATCGTCCACGACGCGAGCGGGCAATGGTGACCTGCGAGGCCGAAGGGCTCGTCGTCTCACTCTGATCGACGCAGGTTTCCGACCAGTCAGCCCCTCACGCGGCCCGCAGAAGTGGCGAGCCGGTGTCGTCTCCCGGCATCCCGCACTGGCGATGCTCGATCTCATCCATGATTGCCAGGAGGATCTCCTCGCGGATCGTGTGCATCTCGCCATCGTCAGCCGTGAGGGCGAGCGCCGAGATCTCGATCGTGTAGGCCGCCGATGATTGGCCCGTGAGCCGGACGCGCGGTGAGCCGGGATCGAGGCGGGCGTGGTCGCCGAGGAGATCGCGGAAACGCACGAGGAGATCGCGGACCTGGCCGGGGCTGGCGTCGGGGCGGATCTCCACCGGGAGCTTGATCGGGATCCGCTCGCGGCGCGTGTAGTTGACGAGCTGCACCTTCGCAAACTCGGCGTTGGGGATCGTGACGAGCGACTGGTCGAGCCCACGGATCCGGGTCGAGCGCAGGCCGATCTGTTCGACGCGGCCGCGAATCTCGCCGTACTGGCATTCATCGCCGATCCGCACCGGCTTGTCGGTGAACAGGACGACGCCGGCGATCAGATTCTCGATCGAGTACTGCGCGGCCAGGGCCACGGCCAGGCCGCTCGCCCCGAGCCCGGCCAGGAGCGGCGCCACCGGGATGCCGAGGGAATCGGCCGCCTGGATGCCGATCCAGGCGACGACGACAAACGTGCAAACTCGACACGCCAGCCGGACGAGCTGTACGTCGACCCCGTCGCCGCGCCGTGCCCGGGCACGGACGAGGATCTCCGTAACCCGCGACATGACCGCCATCACCGCGGCGATGGCGCCGGCGTAGAGGGTGAGGCGGAGCGTGAGCTTGGCGGCGATGAGCGAGTCACCGGTGAGCCGCACCTGGAAGGTAACGAGCCAGTCAGCCACGAGGCTGCCCAAGGCAAGGACGACCGGGAGGAGAAAGCTCGTGATCGAGCGGGCCCAACCGGGACGGAAGACGTGCGGCAACGACGAGGCAAGGAAGGCCACAACGCCGAAGACGACGGCAAGCAGGACCGCCGCGCACCACTGCCAAACCGTCTCGCCGAGCACGACCGTGTGGGCCCAGGCAGGGAGGGTGCGGATGAACGACTCGGGGATCAGATCGCCACCGACGGTCACGTAGGCGTTGTAGAGCCCGGGGCTGCCGGCATCGGACTTGTACGGTCGGTTTCGCACCCGGAAGAAGTAACTCTCGGCCCGCTCGACCGATTCGGGGGTGAAGACAAAGTCCCCCTGGCGTGGGCCGGTTTCGATCCGCACGAGCATGATCTCGGTGCCGGGGATCCGCCAACGCGTGATCGAGTCGGCCTTCACGCCGGCAGCATCGGGAATGGCCGAGTCTGCCGGGATCGGGATCCGGTCGAAGACTTCCTTCAGGCATGTGGCGGCCTCGCGCCCCTTTGATGTGGCAAGGGACGGAGCGAACTCGGTGAGGTCGAGGCAGGTGAGGGTCTGCGTGATGAGGTGGGCATTCTCGGCCCGCGTCTCGGCGCTGAGGCCGCCGCGCATGTTGCGGAAGATGCGGTCGGTGGCGTCGCGGAAACTGCGCAGGGTCGCCCGCGGACTCGAGGTGTCGAGAGGCGCCAGCGGAGACGTGGCCGCGGTGAGCGTCGCTCGGGCATCGTCGGGAGGAGGCATGTTGAGCGCCACCGGCATGACGTCGTTGGCCTGGTGGGCTGACGCCGACACGGGCGTTGGCGCCGGCGTGACGGCAGCGATCTCGGCCGGCTCATTGGCGGCGGCCCGCGGCGGCAGTGGGGCCGGCTGCGTTTGGGGAATCGCTGGCGGCGGGGCTTGCGGCAGTGCGGCAGCGACTGCCACGGAGGGTGCGATCGTGGCCGGGGCCTGCGGCGAGACGGGGGCCTGATTGGCCGCGACCTCGTCATGCTGGTCGCCGCTGCCGTTTTCGATGAGGACCGAAGGTGGCTGCGTGAGGATGTCGGCGAGGGAGGCGGCTCTTGTTGTGAGGAAGGAGAAGGTGTGATGGGTGAGCCGGTGCCAGACGTGGGCATCCTGCCAGGCGGAGAGCGCAGCCCACGTCAGGCCGCCAACGGCGATGGCGACGAAGATCGGCACGATAGCCGAGGGGCGGCGGCGGGGTGCGGGGCGTCTGGCCATGCGGTGGGCTTCGTGGGGTGGATCGCGGCGGCGTCGCAAGGGGGAAGTACCAAAGCCCCCCTGCCCTGAACAAGGCCGCTCGTCGCGCTTGAGTCGCCTGAATTGCCAGGACTGCCCAGTCTTCCGGGGGCTGTGCGAACTCGCCTGCCGCTTTCGACGCTACGCTTTCGCTCGCCGGCACCGCTGTCGCCTCAAGCGGCGGCCTGTCGACGCGACGAACTGTTTCCCGGTCTCCCAGAGGCTTGCCATGACGCCGCCGCTCACCTTCCGCCGAGGGGCGCTTGACGATGCTGAGGCCCTTGCCCTCCTTGCCGCGCGGACGTTCCTCGAGACCTACCGCGACTTTGAGGAGGTGAAGGACAACGCCGATTACGTCGCGACGCATTTTCAGGTGCCGGCCGTCGCCGCGCTCCTCGCCGATCCGCACGCCACCACGCTCTTGGCGGTATCGGGCGCGGATCTCGTCGGCTACGCCGTCCTCCGGGCCGGATCAACGCCCTCGTGCGTAACCGCCGAGAAGCCGCTCCAACTGGAGCGTTTCTATCTCGGCGCGGAATCGACCGGCCGGGGCGAGGGAGCCCGGCTCCTCCGTGCCGTCCAGGTGGAGGCCCGCGCGCTTGGGGCCCTCACCGTCTGGCTGGGCGTCTACCACCGCAACGCCCGCGCCATCCGGTTTTACGAGTCGCGTGGCTTCCGTCAGATCGGCGAGCGCGACTTCCCCTTCGGCGGCAGGATCTTCGTCGATCCGGTCTACGCCGTCGCGATCGACGAGATCCGCTTTCCGGAGCCCGCGGGCCTGACGCGCGAATCGTGATCGGCGCGGGGCGAGCTTTGATCCCCCGAGCGGGACACCGTCGAGCATCTGCTGGATGAGTTTGCGGGAAACGGAATCGGAGCCGTACATCCGCATCGCCGTCTCCAACTTGAGCCTTCGACGGAGAGCGGCCCGCGGTCGGCGACGATCTCCCGTCCGATCAGATCACGCGCCCGCTTCCCGCGAGGTCTTGCGTGGAGAGATCCGGTGAATCGGCGAGACACGACGCGATGTCGGACACGTACACCTCGAGATCCCTCTTCAGCTTCTGCAGGGTTCGTGTCTCCTGAAGAAAAAACCGATCTGGCACACGATCAGCCACCGTAGTCGTACTCGCGAGAGACGCCTGGCGGCGTTTGCCAGCCAAGCAGCGGGCGGCGGCACGCGTCATGGCAGCGGCGTCACTTCGCCGGAGCGTAGATCGTAGTAGGCACCGACGATCTTGATCGAGCCTTCGGCCTCCATCGTCCGGAGGATCTCACTGCGTTCACGGATGGTCTCGACGGCCAGCCGCACGTTCTCACGGCAGACGTGGGCCACGTAGGCGGGGTTGTCGCTCCCCTTCTTGCCGTCGAACGGACTTCCCTTCTCGATAGCCGGCCGAATCTTGGCGAGCATGGAAGTGATGTTACCGAGCTTCACGTCGTCGATCGCGGCCCTCACGGCACCGCAACTGGTGTGACCGATCACCATGATCACTTTCGCCCCCGCGACACGGCAGCCAAACTCCATGCTGCCGAGGATGTCTTCGTTGACGAAGTTTCCGGCGACACGGGCCACGAAGATGTCGCCGATTCCGAGATCGAAAACGTCCTCCACGGGAATGCGACTGTCGAGGCAGGAAAGAATCACCGCTTTCGGAAACTGGCCCTCGTAGGCCTCGCGGACCCGCTGCGAGTGGTTCCGCTGCGTGAGATCGTCCGCCACGAAGCGACGATTGCCCGCCAACAGATCGTCGAGCGCCTTCTGAGGCGTGTAGGCAGCCTGCTGTTCCCGCGTGAGCACGCCACGCAGCGCCTCCTTCTCCGTAGCCTGCAGCGTTGCAGCATCGGCCTGCGGTTCATCGGCGACTGAAATGGCGGGCGCACCGGCCGGGGACATGACCACGGCAAGCATGATGAAAGAAGACACACCGAAACGGTTGCGGCACGAGAGCATGAGCATCATGGGTTCCTTTCAGAGAGCGGGTCGCGTTGTCTGTGTCATCCTGGGGCAACGGAGCAGGCTGGCAGTCAGACCGGCGACGGCCGCTGCCATGTGCGTTACTCTTCCGAGAGGATCGTAGGCATCGTCGGGGCCGGCGTGACACGATTGGATTTGGCAAATCGTCCCGTTACCGCACCGAGCCCCGGGAACGCAGGGATGTCTCCATTCACGACGGCACTGCCGCGAAAAAACGTGCCAATGGGACGAGGCGCGCAAGCTCACGCCTCCGGGCGGGGAAAGGAGAAGTGCTCGATCGCCGCGTCGGTGAACTTCACGCCGTAGCCTGGCATCTCCGGCGGCATGTACGAGCCGGCCCGCATCACCACCGGATCGTGGAGGTGCTCGTGGAGGTGGTCGGAATATTCGGCGACGCGGCCGTCGAGCGTGCCTGACACGCAGACGTAGTCGATCATGCTGATGTGTTGGACGTATTCACAGAGGCCGACGCCGCCGGCATGCGGGCAGACGGGGATCGAAAACCGCTCGGCGAGTAACAGCACCGCCATCACCTCGTTGACCCCGCCGAGCCGGCAGCTGTCGAGCTGGCAGACCTGCAGCGCACCCGACTGCATGAACTGCTTGAACATGATCCGGTTGTGGCACATCTCCCCGGTGGCAACGCGGATCGGCGCAATTGCGCGGGCGATCGCCAGGTGCCCGAGGATGTCGTCGGGGTGGGTCGGCTCCTCGACAAACCACGGATCGAACTTGGCAAGCGCTCCGACCCACTCAATCGCCTCCGGCACATCCCACACCTGATTGGCATCGATCATCATCCGGGCTTCCGGCCCCATCTCGTCGCGGAGGACGCGGCAGCGCCGCAGATCGTCCTCGAGATCCCGGCCGACCTTGATCTTGAAGTGCGACCAGCCACGCGCCTTGAGATCCCTGCACTTTTCCCGCAGAGCTTCGTCCGAGTAGCCGAGCCAACCGGCTGAGGTCGTGTAGCTGGGGTAGCCCGCGTCGAGGAGTCGCGCGATCCGGTCGGGCTTGCCGGGGAGCCTAGCGCGGAGGAGCTCGAGCGCCTGAGGCTCAGTCAGGGCGTCGGCGAGGTAGCGGAAGTCGACCGAGGCGACAAACTCCTCCGGCGACATCTCACCCACCAGCCGCCAGACGGGCTTCTCGCGGGCGCGGGCCCACAGATCCCAGACAGCGTTGATGACCGCGGCGGCGGCGAGATGGATCACCCCCTTCTCCGGGCCGACCCAGCGGAGCTGTGAATCGGCCGTCAGCCGGCGGTAGAGGTCGACCGGCCGCCGCATGAGCGCCTCGAGCGATTGGCCGACGAGGAGGCTCGCAAGGGAGTGGATCGCAGCGACGCACAGTTCGTTGCCGCGGCCGATCGTGAACGTCATCCCGTGGCCGCACATCCCCTCGGCATTCGTGCGGAGTAAGACGTACGCGGCCGAGTAGTCGGGATCGGGGTTCATCGCGTCCGACCCGTCGAGATGCTCTGACGTGGGGAAGCGCAGGTCGTGCGTCTCGAAGCCGGTGATCGTGAGCGGGGCGGGCATGGTGGCCTCAGAGACAGGGATTGCGGACACGAAGCGTCGGGAAGCGGCCGAAGTCACGGTCGGCCGACCAGAGTTCTGCGACGCCGTGCGTGAGGCAGATGGCGGCGATGCGGGCGTCGTGAACTCTCGGCCCGACGACGTCGCCGTCGGCGAGAAGCGATCGTAGCGTTTCCCAGTACCCCGGCCCTTCCGCGATCACCCGCGCCGTCGGCGATTCGAGGAGGGCGTCGACGGCGTCGCAGGCCTGGGCCGTCGACAGAGGCGTGCGAAAGATCCGCGGGTTGGTGGTGACCGCCAGGAATTCGTGGACGCAGGGCCATGGCACCGCCCACGGGGCACTCCCTTCAGCGAGTTCGCGGATCCGCCCCCGGGCCTTTTCATGGGAGGAGTACTCGGAGCGGACGAAGGCCACGAGGATGTTTGTGTCGACGGCGATCACGTGCCGCGCCCTTCGTAGATCGCATCGCGGATGCGCTGCCAGTCGCCGTCGGCGAACTCGGGCTGGAAGCCACCCTTGCCCGGCGCGATCTCGCGGAGGCGGAAGGCATTCGGCCGCGGCCGCCGTTCGTCGAGGACCCGGCGCAGCCCCTCCTGCACCAGCTCCTTGAGCGTCGTCTGATCGCGGGCCGCCACCTCTCGGGCCTCCCGGAGAAGGGCGTCGGCAACATCGATGGTTGTCTTCATGTTGCTCACCATACGAGGTCGGCAAGCACGGCTCAAGTGGCTGGAAAATCGAGGACGAATGCCTCCGCGCAGCGCTCAAGGACCTCCCGACTGCGGCGGACCAGTTGACCCTTTTCTCGATTTCCCTACACTGCACTACCGAACTAGTTCACTAGATCGAAGGGTCACCAAGTCCGAGGATTCGCGCGTGCAGATCGACCCCCGCCGCCACCTGCCGATCTACCTTCAGATCGCCGAAGCGATCCGGGGGGGCGTCGCGGCCGGCACCTACCGGCCGGGCGAGGCGCTGCCGTCGCTCCGCGAACTGGCTGTCACCCTCCGGGTGAATCCGAATACCGTCCAGCGGGCCTACGACGAGCTCTCCCGCGAGGGGATCGTCGAATCGCGCCGCGGCTTGGGGCTGTTCGTTGCCGAGCGGGCCCCGGGGGACGCCCGTCCCCGCGCCGTTGAGGAGGTGCGTGCTGCCCTCGAGCGGGGCATCCGCATCGGCCTGGCTGCCGGCCTCGCCCCCGAATCGATCGCGACCGATTTCCGGCAGGCGCTCGCCACCGTCACGCGATCGATCCCGTCCCCCGTCATCCCCGCGGCACCACCGAAACTCCGCCGCAATCCGAAGGAGGCCGACGCATGAACGCCACGTACGCTCCACACGGCCAGATCGGCCCGGCCACGCCCGCCCCGGCGCATTCTCCGGCGATCTCGATCCACGGTGTGGCGAAACGCTTCGGCACGACCGTCGCCCTCGACGATGTCTCACTTTCGATCCCCACCGGCTCGATCTGCGGGCTCGTCGGCCCCAACGGCGCCGGCAAGACGACGCTCGTCCGCCTCCTCCTCGGCCTCGAGCGGCCGGCCGCGGGCACGATCCGCGTCCTCGGGCTTGATCCGCTCCGCGACGCCCTCGCGCTCCGCGAGCGCGTCGGCTACGTCCCCGACACGCTGCACGCCGACCGGTGGATGACCGCGGCCGAGGTGCTCCGGTTCTGCCGCGGCCTCCGCCGCCGCTGGAACGCCCCCGTTGCCGCGCGGCTCGTCGATCGGCTCGGTATTCCTCTGAAGACACGCGTTGGCAACCTGTCGCGCGGCACGCTTGTGAAGCTCGGTCTCGTGGCGGCGGTGGCCCCCGAGCCCGAGTTGCTCCTCCTCGACGAGCCGATGGCCGGCCTCGACCCGCTGGCCCGCGAGGAAGTGGTGGAGACGGTGATCGCCGCCGCCCCGGAGCGTCCCTGGACGGTCCTCTTCTCCTCCCATTCCCTCGACGATGTCCAGCGCCTCGCCGATTCCATCGCTGTCGTTGTCGCCGGCCGGCTCGTCCACCACGGCGCCACCGACGATCTCCTCGCCGCGGTGCGCCGCGTGCGGATGCGCGTCGACGATGCCCTTCCCCGCCCTCTGCCGGCAGGGATCGACGTCTATGGCTCGCAGCGCTCCGGCCGCGAGTGGACGCTCGTCATCCGCGATGGCTCAGGTGGCGCCATCGAGCGCCTTCGCGGCCTTCCAGGCGTCGAGGTGCTGGGCGTTGATCCCCTCTCCCTCGAAGAGATCTTCAAGCACATGGCCCGCGCCCCGTCGGGCCGGAATGAAGAAAGGAGCCAGTCATGAACGGTTTCGATCGGCTCGTGTGGCGGGAATGGCGGCGCAGCCGCACGATGTTCTTCGTGGCGCTCGGCATCATCGTTGCTCTCCTCCTCTTGGTATTCGGCCAGCCACAGACGCCGCCTGAGGCGGCCGGCGGCGAGATCCGTGTCGTCGGCTCGATGGCGGTCGTCGGCTACTTCGCCTCATGGATCGCCGTCCACGTCAGCGTCTTCCTGCTCCCGATGATCGCCGCCAACAGCCTTGCAGGGGAGCGTGCCGACCGGTCAGCAGAGTTCATCGCACCGCTTCCGGTGTCGCGCGCGGTCCGTCTGATGGCAAAGGTCGTGCTGCTCGCGGCGGTGGCGATCGCGCTGTGGGCCCC
>Ga0114974_10004845_pt1 | contig 10051 bp, 4 predicted proteins | sample S_130206_EF_Meta_FD_87318 | JGI IMG/M metagenome (GOLD analysis project Ga0114974, IMG submission 87318) | Freshwater microbial communities from Lake Simoncouche, Canada to study carbon cycling - S_130206_EF_MetaG | ecosystem: Environmental > Aquatic > Freshwater > Lake | place: Lake...
CGCCGCTGCCGCACGGGGGCAGTCTGGCCGACATGGCGCTTTGGTGGCAGGGGCTGGACGACCCGGTGCTGGTGGGATTGGTACAGGCGGCGCAAAACCTCAGCCCGTCGGCGGCGTCTGCGCTGGCGCGCGTGGCGCTGGCGCGCGCTGCGCGTACGGCGGCTGCGGCCAGCCTGCAGCCGTCCCTGGACGGCTCGGCCGGCGCCGCACGCGCATCGGCGCAGACCGGGTTCGCGGCCGCCAGCAGCCTGCAAGCCGGCGTGCAGGCATCCTGGGAGCTGGATCTGTTTGGCGCCCACCGGAGCGCTGACGAGGCGGCGCAGGCGCGGCTGCAAAGCGCGCAGGCGCAGTGGCACGACGCGCGCATTTCGGTCGCCGCCGAACTCGCGCGGCACTATTTCAACCAGCGGGCCTGCGAGTTGCAGGTGGCCATCGTTGCGCGCGACGCCGCCTCGCGCGCCCGCACGTCGGGCGCCACTGCGCTCAGCGCACAGGCCGGGTTGACGGCGCCGTCGCTGGCCGCCCTGGCTGGTGCGGCTGCAGCGCAAGCCAGCGCGCAACTGACCCAGCAACGCGCCCAGTGCGCGCTGGAAATCAAGGCGCTGGTTGCGCTCAGCGGGGTGGCCGAACCCGCGCTGCGCCAGCAGCTGGCTGCGGCGCCGACCGACCTGTCGCCGCAGGCGGCGTTGGCGGTTCCCAGCGTTCCGGCGCAGGCGCTGGAGCAGCGACCGGATCTGGTGAGCGCGCAGCGCGACATCGCTGCTGCGAGCGCCGAGTTCGGCGTCGCGCAGGCGCAGCGCTATCCCAGCCTGGCGCTCCGTGGCGCCATCGGGGCGATGGCGCTGCGCATGGGAGGCGCCAGCGACGAGCGCCCGACCTGGTCCATCGGGCCGCTGTCACTGGCTGTGCCGCTATTTGACGGCGGCCGGCGTGCCGCCGGCGAGCAGGCGGCGCAGGCGCGCCAGGAAGAGGCGGTTGCGCTGTACCAGGCGCGCGCACGCCAGGCGGTCCGCGAAGTCGAGGAAGCGCTGCTTAACCTGAACAGCGCTGCTGCGCAGAGCGCCGACGCGCGCGCTGCCGACGCTGGTTACCGTGTCGCTCTGGCGGCCGCCGAGGCGCGCTACGCGGGCGGCTTTGCCAGCTTACTAGAACTCGAGGACACCCGACGCAGCGCGCTGGCGGCCGAAAGCGCCTTGGTGGGGCTGCGCCGTGACCGGATCCAGGCATGGATTGCGCTGTACCGCGCTGTCGGCGGTGCCTGGTAACAGCCCCAACCCTGATGAACCAGCAAGGCCAACGCCAACAAGCCATGAACCGTATGTATCTGAACTGCCGGGCGCTGTGTATCGCTGCTCTGCTCGGCGCCGACCTGGGCGCCGCGCAGGCCGCCGATGACAAGAAACCGGCCGAAGCAAAAGCTTCTCTGACCGTCACGACGGCTTTGCCGCAGTCGGCCAAGCTGCCGATCCGGCTGGCCGCCAACGGCAGCATCGCGGCCTGGCAGGAGGCCAGCATAGGCACCGAGACAGCGGGACTGCGTTTGAGCGAGGTGCGCGCGCAGGTCGGCGACCAGGTCCGCGCGGGCCAGGTGCTGGCGGTGTTCGCCAGCGATGCGGTGCAGGCCGACGTCGCGCTGGCGCAAGCCGGCCTGCTCGAGGCCGAAGCCACCGCGGCAGACGCCGCCGGCAACGCCGAGCGCGCCCGCGCCGTAGCGGGCAGCGGCGCGCTCAGCGCGCAACAGGTCAACCAGTACCTGACCGCCGAGCAGACCTCGCAGGCGCGCGTGCAAGCGGCGCGCGCGGCATTGGGCGTGCAGCAGCTGCGACTTCGCAACACCCAGCTGCTGGCGCCCGACAGCGGCATCATTGCAGCGCGCAGCGCGACCGTCGGCGCGGTGCCGGGCAGCGGAACCGAACTGTTTCGCATGATTCGCCAGGGACGGCTGGAGTGGCGCGCCGAGCTGACTTCCGCCGAGCTCGGACGGGTCAAGCGGGGAACCCCCGCGCTGGTGACTGTGGCCGACGGAACCCAGCTCCGGGGTCAGGTGCGCGTGGTCGCGCCCACCGTCGACCCGCAGACCCGATTCGGTCTGGTCTATGTGGACCTGCGGTTTTCGGGGGCCGGCAGCTCACCGGCACGCGCCGGAATGTTCGCCAAGGGCGAGTTCGCGCTCGGCGACAGCGCCGCACTGACGCTGCCGCAATCGGCGATCGTCATGCGCGACGGCTTCAGCTACCTGTACCGGCTTGGCGCCGACAGCCGGGTCGCCCGGATCAAGGTGCAGACCGGCAGAATGGCCGGCGACCGCATCGAGATCACCAGCGAACTGGCGCCCGACACCCGCGTCGTCACCAGCGGGGCCGGCTTTCTGAACGACGGTGATCTGGTACGCGTTGTCGACAGCGCCGGCCTGGCGAAAGCGCCTGCGCCGCCCGCAAAGACCGCCTCGACGGTGCGCTGAAGGGGTGCCGACATGAACCTGTCGTCCTGGTCGATCAAGAACCCGATTCCGGCGGTGATGCTGTTTGTTCTGCTGTGCTTCGCCGGATTGCTGTCGTTTAGCGCGATGAAGGTGCAGAACTTCCCCGACATCGAGCTGCCGACCATTGCGCTCACCGCATCGCTGCCGGGTGCGGCGCCGGCCCAGCTGGAAACCGAGGTGGCGCGCAAGCTGGAAAATTCCATCGCCACCGTGGCGGGCCTCAAGCACATGTACACCAAGGTGCAGGACGGCGGCGTCACGATAACGGCCGAGTTCAGGCTTGAAAAGCCGGTACAGGAGGCGCTGGACGAGGTGCGTACGGCGGTGGCCCGGGTTCGCAGCGAGCTGCCAGGCGACCTGCGCGACCCGGTCGTGAACAAGCTCGAGTTGGCAGGACAGCCGGTGCTGGTGTTCGCGATCCGGTCGCTCGCGCGCGGCGACGCGCCCGGCATGGACGACGAGGCGCTGTCCTGGTTTGTCGACAACGAGGTGACGCGCCGGTTGTTGGCGGTGCGCGGTGTCGGCGCAGTCACCCGGGTCGGCGGTGTGTCGCGCGAGATCCGGGTCGCGCTCGACCCGATGCGGCTGCAGGCGCTGGGAGCGACGGCGGCCGATATTTCGCGTCAGCTTCGACTGGTGCAAATCGACAGCGCCGGCGGACGCGCCGACCTTGGCGGCTCCGAGCAACCGGTGCGTACGCTGGCAACGGTGCGATCGGCGCAGGAACTCGGTCTGCTGCAGCTTGCGCTGTCGGACGGACGGCACATCCGGCTCGACCAGGTCGCCACGGTTAGCGACACCAGCGCCGAGGCCCGATCGTCGGCGCTGCTCAACGGCCAGCGGGTCGTCGGCTTCGAGATCGCGCGCAGCAAGGGGGAAAGCGAAATCGCGGTCGGCGCAGCGGTGCAAAAAGCGCTGGCCGAGCTTCGGCTGCAGCACCCGGACATCGAGCTCACAGAGGCCTTCAATTTCGTCGCCCCGGTGCAGGACGAGTACACCGGCTCAATGCACCTGCTGTTTGAAGGTGCGGTGCTGGCGGTGCTGGTGGTGTGGCTCTTCCTGCGCGACTGGCGTGCAACCCTGGTGTCGGCGGTGGCGCTGCCGCTGTCGGTGATCCCGGCTTTCATCGGGATGCACTTTCTGGGTTTCAGCGTCAACGTGATCACTTTGCTGGCGCTGTCGCTGGTGGTCGGCATTCTGGTCGACGACGCGATCGTCGAGGTCGAGAACATCGTGCGCCACCTGCGCATGGGAAAGACACCGTACCAGGCGGCGATGGAGGCCGCCGATGAGATCGGGCTGGCGGTGATCGCCACCACCTTCACCCTGGTGGCGGTGTTCCTGCCCACCGCGTTTATGAGCGGCATTCCGGGGAAGTTTTTTAAGCAGTTTGGCTGGACTGCATCCCTGGCAGTTGTCGCGTCGCTGTTGGTGGCGCGTGTTCTCACGCCGATGATGGCGGCCTATATGCTCAAGCCCATCGTTGGCACGCCGAGGGACGCCCTCTGGCTGCGGATGTACATGGTCTGCGCGCGCTGGTGTCTGTCGCACCGCTTGAGCACCATGGTTGCAGCGACCTTGTTCTTCTTCGGCTCGGTGTCGCTGATCCCGCTGCTGCCGACCGGCTTCATACCACCCGACGACAACTCGCAGACCCAGGTTTATCTGGAGTTGCCGCCTGGCGCAACGCTGCTCCAGACCGAAGCCGCAGCCGAGCAGGCGCGGCGGCTGGTAGCCGGTGTCGCGCATGTGAAGAGTATCTACACCACGGTGGGTGGCGGCAGCGCGGGCGGCGACCCGTTCGCGATGCAGGGCGCCGCCGAGGCGCGCAAGGCGACGCTCACGGTTCTGCTCGACGAGCGCAAGCAGCGGCCACGCAAGCAGGGAATCGAAAATGCGATCCGTGCGGCGCTCGAGGCCTTGCCGGGCGTTCGCAGCCGGGTCGGGCTCGGCGGCTCGGGAGAAAAATACGTTCTGGTGCTCACTGCCGAGGACCCGCTGGCGCTGCAGGCCGCCGCGCTGGCCGTTGAGAAAGACCTGCGGACGATTCCCGGCCTGGGCAGCGTGGCGTCAAGCGCGAGCCTGATAAGACCCGAGGTCGTGGTGCGTCCCGACTTTGCGAAGGCGGCCGACCTCGGCGTGACCAGCGCAGCGATAGGCGAGACACTGCGTATCGCCACCGCCGGCGATTACGATATGGCGTTGGCCAAACTCAACCTGTCCCAGCGACAGGTTCCGATCGTCGTGAAGCTCGACGCGACGGGGCGCCAGGACTTGGCGCTGCTCGGACGCCTTGCCGTTCCCGGCGCCCGCGGCCCGGTGATGCTGTCGCAGGTCGCCACGCTGGAACTCGCTGGCGGTCCCGCGCTGATCGACCGTTACGACCGCGCGCGCAACGTCAACTTTGAGATCGAGTTGTCGGGGCTGCCGCTGGGCGATGTCACGGCAGCGGTGCAGCAGTTGCCGGCGATCCGGCAGTTGCCGCCCGGCGTCAAGGTGGTCGAGATCGGCGACGCCGAGGTGATGGGCGAGTTGTTCGCGAGCTTCGGCCTGGCGATGCTGACCGGGGTGCTGTGCATCTATATCGTGCTGGTGCTGCTGTTCAAGGACTTCCTGCATCCGGTGACGATCCTGTGCGCCTTGCCGCTGGCGCTCGGCGGCGCCTTCGTCGGGCTGCTGATCGCGCAAAAGAGCTTCTCGATGCCCTCGCTGATCGGCCTGATCATGCTGATGGGCGTCGCGACCAAAAACTCGATCCTGCTGGTCGAATACGCCATCGTCGCGCGGCGCGAGCAGCACCTCGGGCGGATGGAGGCGCTGCTCGATGCCTGCCACAAGCGCGCCCGCCCGATCGTGATGACGACGCTGGCGATGGGCGCCGGCATGGCGCCCATCGCGCTGGGTCTGGGTGTGGCAGACGCCAGCTTTCGCTCGCCAATGTCGATCGCGGTGATCGGCGGACTGATCACCTCGACCGTGCTCAGCCTGCTGGTCGTACCCGCGGTGTTCACCTACATCGATGACATCGGCAACTGGCTCAAGCGTGCGCTGCGGCTGCGCGGCACGGGCGCGGTCGCTGAGCCGGAGGGCCACGATGCCAAACCAGCCAGCGCGACGCCGGCCAGACCCTGAGGCGCTGGCCTGGCCGGCGCTGTGCGCGCTGCTTGGAATAGGCGCCATCGCCGCCGGCTTGACGGCCGACCCGCAGCGGCTGGGCTGGAACGCCGCCGACTGGACTACAAACCCTTGGACGCTTTGGAGCGCGAGCTTGGTGCACCTGAGCGCCGGGCACCTGGGGATCAATCTGGCCGCGCTTGCCTTGATTGCCATGCTGGGCATGCTGCTGCACGCCCGCTTGGACGCGGCGCTGGCACTGCTGCTGGTATGGCCGTTGGTGACGCTGGCGCTGCTGGTGTGGCCGCAACTGGGCGCTTACTGCGGCATGTCGGGGCTGCTCAACGCGATGCTCGCGCTGCTGTGCGTGCAGGCCGCCGCGGTGCCGGTGCGTCGGCGCTGGGCGCTGTGGCTGCTGGCCGGTCAGGCGCTCAAACTGGCCGGCGAGCAGGGCTGGTCGCGGCCGCTGGTATTTGATGCCAGTTGGGGCTTTGATGTTGCCTACGCCGCGCATTTGGCGGGTGCCCTGGCGGGCGCGGTGGCGGGGCTGTTGTGCGCGGCGGTGCGTCGCAGCCGGTGTCATCGGCCCTGATCGGCGCTGGACGGCGACTTCAGTTGGCGTAGTAGACGTAGGCGTCGTCGGGTGCCTGGCGCTGCTTAAGGGTCTTGTCCAGCGGCACCGGGGCCTCGGCCAGCGCCGGCCACATCGGCTTGATCTGCGACTTCTCCCACTCGGCGATTCTGGCCTTGAGCGCCACCACCCGCGCTGGCTGGTTGGCCGCCAGGTTGTTCTTCTCGCCCGGGTCGTTTGCCATGTCGTACAGCCAGTCCTTTTTCGGCCGCTCGGTCACTTGCAGCTTCCAGTCGCCCTCACGCACCACGCGGTAGCTATCGGTACGCCAAAAAAGCAATTCGTGCGGCCGACCGGCCGCCTCGCCGCGGGCGAAGGGCAGCAGGTTCACGCCGTCCATCGGTCGGTCGGCCGGCATCTGCTGGCCAGCGACCGCGGCGGCGGTGGCGAATATGTCGAAATGGCTGACCGCAGCCGTGACGTTGGCACCCTTGGGCAGTCCGGCCGGCCAGCGCATGAAGAACGGGACCCGTATACCGCCTTCGAAGAAAGTCGCCTTCCAGCCACGATAGGGGCTGTTGATTCCGTCGATGCCGATGTAGTGCGCGCCGCCGTTGTCGCTGGTGAAGATGACCAGCGTGTCGTCTTCCAGGCCCTGGTCCTTGAGCGACTGTAAGACCCGGCCGATATTGCGGTCGAGCGAGCGGATCATCGCTGCATAGACGCGCATCGTGTGGTCGGGTATGAACGATAGCGCGTCGTAGTCTTCGCGCGTCGCCTGCAGCGGCGTATGCGGGGCGTTGTACGCGAGGTACATGAAGAAGGGCCGGTTCTTGTTGGCGGCTACTACCTTCACTGCCTCGTCGGTCAGGTAGTCGGTCATGTACTTCGGTGGCTGGAAAGGGACGCCGTCGTTGTGGCGAATAGCCCAGGGCTCGGCGGCCCACAGGAATTTGTCGATCGGGTCGAAGTTCTGCATCGCGTTGACGACACCGGGGTCCCGGGTGGGCAGGTACATCGACGCGGCATGCAGGTGCGACAGTGACTCGTCAAAGCCGTGCGAATAAGGGCGAAATTGCGGGCTGTCGCCCAGATGCCATTTGCCAATGTGCACGGTGTGGTAGTCGGCCCTCTTGAGTAATTGCGCCAGCGTGATCTCACGGGTCGGCAGCCCCATGTCCTCGTAGCGGATCAGGTCCGCCTCGCGCTCGGCGTGGTAGACCGGCGCGCGGAATTCGTTGTTGGCGCGGTAGTTGCCGATCACCTTCATGAACATCGGCGGTGTGGGCGTGAACTCGAAGCCAAAGCGGGTCGGGTAACGGCCGGTCATCAGCGCCGCTCGCGATGGCGCGCAGGTCGCGTTGCCCGAATAGCCGGTGCGAAAGTCGACTCCGGCGCGCGCGATGCTGTCGATATGGGGGGTGGGAACCATGCCGCCGGCGATGCCGCCACCGTACAGCGTGATGTCGTTAAAGCCCAGGTCGTCGGCCACAATCAGAACAATATTGGGCCGCTTGCGTCCAACTGGGTCCACCGCGCCCGGGCCTGCCTGCCACCCCACCGGCTGCGTGGATCCGTAATCCTGGTGAATGAAATACTGGACCGCCAGCAGCATCAGGCCGACCCGGCCGCCGACGGCGTAGTAGCCGGCAGCGGCGATCAGCAGCAAGGCGCTGAGTCCCCAGGCGACGCGCTTGAACATGATCGCTTCTCCAACATCGGGCCGGTTGGATCGTCGGCGGACCCGACGGTCAACGGCTGCGCATTATCACCGCAGCACTTGTCGGAGCGATCTGGCCGAGTCGCCTTGCGGACAGCCTCAGGGCTTGGGTTGGCCCGCAGGTCTTGTTGGTCCGGGCACCAGTACCCGAGGGCCTTGGCGGGCGCTACGGGTTCGCGCTATGCGCGGCCCTTGCGGCCCAGCGCTGCTTCTATCTTCTGCACTGCCTGCATGGTTTGCAGCACCCGGTCGGGCGTCAGGCTAATGCTGTCGATGCCGAGCTCGACCAGATAGCGAGCGACCTCGATGTGGTCGCTCGGCGCCTGGCCGCAGATGCCCACATGGCGGTGGTTGCGCCGGGCGCCCTCGACCGCGAGGCGCAGCATCTTGCGCATTCCCGGATCCTGCTCGTCGAAGGAGTCGGCGACGATCGCGCTGTCGCGGTCCACGCCGAGTGTCAACTGCGTGAGGTCGTTCGACCCGATCGAAAAGCCGTCAAAGAGCTCGGAAAACTCATCGATCAGCAGCACATTGTTCGGTATCTCGCACATCACGTAGACCTCCAGGCCCTTCTCGCCCCTTGTGAGCCCATGGGCCGCCATCGAAGCCAGGACCCGGCGCGCCTCGTCGATGCGGCGGCAAAACGGCAGCATCAGCTTGAGATTGTTCAGCCCCATCACCTCACGCACCCGCTTCATCGCTGCGCATTCGAGCGCAAAGGCTTCGGCGTAGGCTGGATGGATGTAGCGCGCAGCACCACGAAAACCAATCATCGGATTCTCTTCATGCTGCTCAAAGTCGCGCCCGCCCAGCAGCGCCGCATATTCGTTGCTTTTGAAGTCTGACAGGCGGACGATCACCGGTCGCGGGTAGAACGCGGCGGCAATGGTTCCCACGCCTTCGGCGAGCCGCTCAACAAAATAGTCGGCACCACTTGGATAGGCGTGCGACAGGGCGACAACGCGCGCGCGCACCGCCGCGTCCTGGATGCGCTCGGGGTGCAGCACAGCCATCGGGTGCACCTGGATGTGCTCGTTGATGATGAACTCCATGCGCGCCAGACCCACGCCATCGCAGGGCAGTTGGCTCAGTTGAAATGCCAGCTCCGGGTTGCCGAGGTTGATCATGATCTCGGTCGCCGGTCGCTGGATGCCGCTGAGGTCGCTGACCTGCTTGTGAAAGCCAAGCTGGCCGTCGTAAACCCGGCCCAGCGCACCCTGCGCGCAGCAAACGGTGACGCTGTCGCCGTCGCGCAGCACATCGCTGGCGTTCTCGGTGCCGACCACTGCCGGTATGCCAAGTTCGCGTGCGACGATGGCTGCGTGGCAGGTCCGGCCGCCGCGGTTGGTGACGATTGCGCAGGCGGTCTTCATCACCGGCTCCCAGTCCGGCGCGGTGGTGTCGGCGACCAGCACCTCGCCCGGCAGGAAGGACGCAAGGTGCTGCGCGTTGGCCACCTGCCGGACCCGGCCGGCCGCGATCTTGGAGCCGACCGCACGTCCGGTGGCACGCACGCTGCCGACGCCGTCGAGCAGGTACTCCTCCAATAGCATCGGGTTGCGCTGCGAGACGCCGGTTTCGGGGCGCGCCTGGACGATGAAAATTTGTCCGTCGGGTCCGTCCTTGGCCCATTCGATGTCCATCGCCCGGCGCTGGCCCGCGATCTGGCTGTAGTGGTCCTCGATCGTGATCGCCGCCTCAGCGAGTTGCATCACGTCGGCGTCGCTCAGGCAGTAGCGCTGGCGGTCGATCCTGGGCGTGGGTCGGTTGCGCACCGGCTCGCGCGTGTGGCCATGGGCGTAGCCCATGCGCAGTTGCTTTTCGCCGAGCCTCCTGCGCAGCACGCTGCGAAAGCCTTGCCGGAAGCTCGGCTTGTGCACATAGAACTCGTCGGGATCGACGGCGCCTTGCACGACGTTCTCGCCCAAACCCCAGGCCCCGGTGATGAATACCATGTCGGGGTGGCCCGACTCGGTGTCGATGGTGAACATGACGCCGGCCGACGCCAGGTCACTGCGTACCATCTGCATCACGGCGACCGACAGCGAGACCTTGAAATGGTCGAAGCCCTTGTCAATGCGGTAGGAGATGGCGCGGTCGGTGAACAGCGAAGCCTGGCAGCGTTTGACCGCGTCGACCAGCAACTGCTCGCTGCGCACATTGA
>Ga0114974_10004846_pt1 | contig 10048 bp, 5 predicted proteins | sample S_130206_EF_Meta_FD_87318 | JGI IMG/M metagenome (GOLD analysis project Ga0114974, IMG submission 87318) | Freshwater microbial communities from Lake Simoncouche, Canada to study carbon cycling - S_130206_EF_MetaG | ecosystem: Environmental > Aquatic > Freshwater > Lake | place: Lake...
CCGAGGGCACTCTATTCCCTTGGACGATGAGTGATTTTTCACTTATGGATGCCATAGAGTGTGGCATTGTTAAACTTCCGCGCGTGCCTGTCGCGGAGAATATCGCCGGTGGCGATCTACCGATGTTCCGTAACCTCTGGGCCCATATTGGCAAACGTATGCCAAAAAAAGGGCGAGGTGATACCGCAGGTCTTGATCCTCTCAATCTACCCCTAGAATTGCAGACCGCACTGACTGCGCTTTACGGGCACTATGAAAAAACTTTCCAACTCTGGCAGGAGCGGGGCATTAAGGTCCCTCCCTGCTTTATCATTGTTTGTCAGAATACAACGATATCAAAGCTGGTCTACGACTACATTTCAGGCTTCCACCGCAAGGCTGATGATCGCGGTAATCCTACCTTTCATGCTGGGCGTTTAAATCTTTTCCAGAATTTTGACCCTGTCACGGGCAATGCCCTGCCGCGTCCCAATACTCTCCTAATTGACAGTGAGCAGCTAGAGGCAGGGGACGCTTTAGATGATAATTTTCGCGATATGGCAGCGGATGAGATTGAACGATTCCGACGTGAAATCGTAGATCGCAAACGTGACGCGCGCGCAGGCGACTCCATCAGTGATCAGGAATTGCTGCGCGAGGTTATGAATACTGTCGGCAAGCCCGACACCTTGGGAGGCTCCACCCGCTGCGTCGTATCGGTCTCTATGCTGACCGAGGGCTGGGATGCCAATACCGTGACCCACGTTCTTGGTATTCGTGCTTTTGGTACTCAACTCCTGTGCGAGCAAGTCATCGGGCGCGCGCTTCGCCGCCAATCATACGAGTTAAACGACGAGGGTCTTTTTAATGTCGAATACGCTGACGTCTTCGGCATCCCCTTTGATTTCACCGCCAAGCCAGTTATTGCACCACCGCAGCCGCCAAGAGAGACGGTTCAAGTTAAAGCCGTCCGGCCTAAGCGTGATCATCTTGAGATCAAATTTCCACGAGTTCAAGGCTACCGAGTCGAGCCTCCAGAGACCCAACTCAAGGCTATATTCGACGAAGATTCTGTTTTGGAGCTGAGTCCCGAAATTGTCGGGCCGTCGATGACGCTGAATTCCGGCATCATCGGCCAAACCGCTAACATGAGTCTAGAACATCTTAAGAATGTACGAACCAACACCCTCATGTATGAGCTGACTATGCACTTGGTTCTGACTAAGTTTCGCGATGCTGGTGATGCACCAAAGATGCATCTTTTCGGGCAACTCAAGCGGATTGCTCTAGAGTGGCTCGAGTCCAGCTTAGTTTGCACTGGGGGGACTGTGCCTGCACTCCTCAAGTATCGGCAATTGGCTGATATGGCATGCAATCGCATCGTCGCGGGCATTACAGAGGCACACCAGGGTGATCGGCCAATCAAGGCACTACTCGATCCTTACATCCCTACGGGAACCACTGCCGATGTTCGTTTCAACACGTCACGTGATAGTCGCTGGGAAACTAGTTCTAAATCCTGCCACATCAACTGGGTTGTGTTAGACAGTGACTGGGAGGGCGAATTTTGCCGTGTCGCCGAAGCTCATCCGCAGGTTCGCGCCTATGTAAAGAATCAGGGGTTAGGCTTTGAGGTGCCTTACCGCTATGGTTCTGAACATCGAAGATATTTTCCCGACTTCATTGTTCTCGTAGACGATGGGCACGGACCAGAGAATTTGTTACATTTGGTTGTAGAGATTAAGGGCTACCGCCGCGAAGATGCCAAAGAGAAAAAATCTACAATGGATACCTACTGGATCCCTGGTGTTAATCACCTCGGCAACTACGGCCGCTGGGCTTTTGCCGAATTCACCGAGATCTATCAAATAGAGGCCGATTTCGCAGCTAGGGTAACTAAAGAATTTAACAAAATGATTGTCGGTATGGGTAAGCCTATCGCCGCATCCAAATCCTGATCATGGCCAAAAAATCTCCTGCATCCAAATCCGTCGAAGCCTTCAAGCATGACGAAGCCACGCGAAAGAACATTCCCACCGCTGAGTATCAGGCCGTGCTCAAGAAAGAGCAGCAGAGCCCAATTCAAGTCGCCTACGAGCGGCGCAATCGAGACCTCGATCCGCAGCTTGTCTGGCGCGGCAAGGATGAAAAGGACTGGAGCGACTTGGTCGTGCCTGCTCCCCCGGTCTATATTCAGGAAAAAGTTCATCCCAAGGCGTTGATCGACGATCTGCTGGCTCAGACTAAATCTGAAGCCCCTGAGGCCCAGTTCGATCTCTTTAACGATTTCAACGGCATCCCCAAGGGCGCGGACAAGACCGAGTTCTACGCCCACGACCAGAACTGGTCCAACCGCATGATCCTCGGCGACTCCCTGCAAGTCATGGCCAGCCTCGCCGAGCGCGAGGGGCTGCGCGGGCGCGTGCAGTGCATCTATTTTGATCCGCCCTACGGCATCAAGTTCAACAGCAACTTCCAGTGGTCCACCACCAGCCGCGACGTGAAGGACGGTGAGGCCGCCCATATCACCCGCGAACCGGAACAGGTTAAAGCCTTCCGCGACACATGGCGCGACGGCATCCACAGCTACCTCACCTATCTTAGGGATCGGCTCACCGTGGCCCGTGATCTCCTAACCGATTCCGGCTCCATCTTCGTGCAGATCGGCGATGAGAATGTTCATCGCGTCCGTTCCCTGATGGAAGAGGTATTTGGCCAAGACAATTTCATTTGCGAAATCATCTACCGCACCAACTCGCCCCTTGGCGAAGACTTCCTGCCAAAGACAACGGACTACCTTCTTTGGTTTGCAAAAAATCGCGATGCCGCGAAGTATCGTCAGCTCTTCCTGCCAAAGAAAATCGGTGACGGTGGGCTGTTTAACTACGTCGAAGAGTCAGGCGGCGAAAGAAGACCCTTAACGGCCGCAGAAAAGCATTCACCTGATATTGCACCAGAGGGCAGCCGCTTTTATTTCTACAACCAGCTTAGCTCTAGCGGATACACCCGCTCTTGTTTCTACGATTTCGAGTTTCAAGGTCAAACGATTCATGCTCTAAAAAACTCCTGGAAAACACATAAGACCGGAATGTTGAATTTGATCAAGGCAAACCGAATAATCAGGCCAGGGAAGTTGCCCTACATGGTTGGTTATCACGACGACTTTCCGGCGAAGTCTCTTGCTGGGAATTGGGACGACACTCGCAGCGCCATGGGAAAGACCTATGTCGTGGAAACCCAAGACATTGTCATTCAACGCTGCCTCCTCATGGCCACTGACCCCGGCGACCTCGTGCTCGATCCGACTTGCGGTTCTGGCACCACTGCCTTCGTGGCCGAGCAATGGGGCCGCCGCTGGATCACGATTGACACCTCGCGCGTGGCGCTGGCGCTGGCCCGTGCCCGCATCATGGGCGCGCGTTATCCCTTTTACCTGCTGGCCGATTCCCGCGAGGGCCAGCTCAAGGAAGCCGAAGTCACCCGCACCGCGCCAAGTTCGCAGCCCGTGCAGGGGAATATCCGCCACGGCTTCGTCTATGAGCGCGTGCCGCACATCACCCTCAAGGCCATCGCCAACAACGCTGAGATCGATGTCATCTGGGACCAGTGGCAGGCGAAGCTGGAGCCGTTGCGCGAGAAGCTGAACGCCGCGCTCAAGAAGAACTGGCAGGAGTGGGAGATTCCGCGCGAAGCCGATGCCCAGTGGCCGGAGGCGGCGAAGAAGCTGCACGCCGAGTGGTGGCAGGCCCGGATCGCCCGGCAGCAGGAGATCGACAAGTCCATCGCCGCCAAAGCCGAGTTTGAATACCTCTACGATAAGCCGTACGGCGATAATAAGAAGGTCCGTGTGGCCGGTCCCTTCACCGTGGAGAGCCTCAGCCCCCACCGCGTGCTCGGCGTGGATGAAAACGATGAATTGATCGACACCGTTGCGCAGCAAAAGCGCGGCTACGGAGTTAAAAAAGATTTCACCGCCATTATTTTGGAAAATTTGCGGGTAGCTGGTGTGCAACAAGCGCACAAGTCCGACAAAATCAGCTTCACCTCGCTAACCCCCTGGCCCGGAGATTATGTCTGTGCGGAAGGTAGGTACATGGAAGGCGATGCTCAAAAAAGAGCTGCCGTTTTCATCGGTCCCGAGTTCGGCACCGTTCAGCGCGCTGATTTAGTTGCGGCCGCGAAAGAAGCAGGTGATGGCAGTTTTGATGTATTGATCGCCTGCGCATTCAACTACGAGGCACATACCACCGAATTCAGCCAATTGGGGCGGATCCCTGTGCTTAAGGCCCGGATGAACGCTGATCTGCACATGTCGGATGACCTGAAGAATACAGGTAAGGGTAACCTTTTCGTCATTTTTGGTGAGCCTGATATCGACTTAATAACCGAAAAAGATGGTCGCGTTCGCGTGAAGGTAAACGGGGTCGATGTCTTTGATCCGACTGCTGGTGAAGTGCGTAGCGACAGTGCCGACGGCATCGCCTGCTGGTTCATTGACACCGACTACAATGAAGAAAGCTTCTTCATTCGCCACGCATACTTCCTTGGTGCAAACGATCCATACACATCATTAAGAACTACGCTCAAGGCCGAGATCAACGCGGATGCGTGGGCCACACTGAACAGCGACACATCCCGCTCATTTGAGAAACCCAAGAGCGGGCGTATCGCGGTGAAGGTGATCAATCACCTCGGGGATGAGGTGATGAAAGTCTTTAAGATCTAATCCTATGAACTTTCTCATCGCCGACACGTTCACTGACAGTCTGGCGAGACTGACTGGCGACGAGCAAAAGGTGGTCAAGAACACCGCCTTTGATCTTCAACTCAATCCTGCCAGTCCTGGGATGGGCTTCTGCCTGCTTGGCGTCGAAAGGGATAATAACTTTCGGTCAGTGCGGGTTATGGTGAACTGTGTTAACCGCAAGTTGCTCAATAATTTTTTTCTTCGATATACGACTCTGCTTAATTTAAATATTAAAATCCTTCTATGAGTGAGCCAAAAATAGAATTTAATGAGCTCAATCTGTCTGGTTCATTTTATCCTACTTATCGAGCTGCTAAAACAGATTTTAGCACTGAGACCTTTACGTGCGCTGAAGAGACTGTTCGTGAGTTATTGGCAACTGCTACAACATCTGACTCACCGGGAATGCTTCTAGGTAAAGTTCAGAGCGGAAAGACGCGAACATTTATAAGTATCATCGCTTTAGCTTTCGATAATGGCTTTGATATCGTTATAGTATTAAGCAAAAACTCACGCGCTTTGATTGAGCAGACTGCAAAACGTCTAAATTCAGAATTTAGCTACTTTGTCGAAGAAGGCGACCTTGATATTTACGATATCATGACGGCGCCTGTATCTTTCAGCCAGTTTGAATTAAATTCTAAGTTAATTTTCGTAGCGAAAAAGCAGACAGACAATCTGCGTAGACTAATTGAGCTGTATACCAAAAGCTGTCCAATGATGTGCGAAAAGCGCACGTTAATCATCGACGATGAAGCGGACAATGCATCAATCGGTTATTCAAAAAAAGATGATATTATAAAAGCTATGCGAATAGCTTCGCAGATTAGTGGTTTTCGTAAATGCATAAACAGGGTATCCTACTTACAAGTAACCGCTACGCCATATTCACTATATTTACAGCCGACAGAAGTAGTCGTGGCTAATGTTATTGATTTTAAGCCAACGCGTCCGGCTTTTACAAAACTAGTTCCGGTTCCTGACACTTACGTTGGTGGTGATATATACTTTGGGGAGTCGTCGCGTAGTATTATGGACACACTTGAAAGTGTTATTCATCACTCAGTCGATCATCACGAATTTAATCGAATAAAAAAACAGGATTTACGTTCATTTAAACTAAATGAGGCGCTTACTTCTGAAGCGATAAAGGGGTATCGATGTGCTATTATTAACTTTTTAGTAGGAGCGAGTATACAGCGGATTAATGGAAATCGGTCGGGAATAAAGGAAAAGAAATTACGCTATTCATTTTTATTGCACTCAGAAGCAGGTATGGAGGCTCATTCTTGGCAAGAGACATTGACTCATGCTATTATTTCTCTGCTTAAGGATGCAGCTGTCGCCACTGCATCTATTTTCAACGAGTTGGTCGAATTAGCACATAATGATCTAGCGCGTTCTATCGCACTAGATTCGCAGCCAGTTCCATCTTTATCAGATGTGTCGGCCGCAGTAAAATTAGCTCTTACAGGCGGTGAAATTACAGTGGCGAAAGTTAACTCAGAAGAAGATGTTGCTGCCTTACTTGATAATTCTGGGCAGTTAAAACTGCGTAGTCCCTATAATATTTTTATAGGTGGGCAGGTGCTAGATCGCGGAGTAACTTTAGCCAATCTCATTGGTTTTTATTATGGGAGAAGACCAAATAAGTTTCAGCAAGATACAGTTCTTCAACATTCTCGCATGTATGGATATCGTCGGCAAAATTTAGCAGTCACTAGATTTTATACATCTCCAGCAATTCGATATGCGATGGGCCAAATGGAAGAATTTGATGCATCGCTTCGCGCCGCGATTGCCGCTGGTGGTAATCGGGCAGTTCAGTTTATTCGTAAAGCTTCTGATGGATCAATTGTCCCTTGTAGCCCTAATAAAATTCTTGTCGCTACAACTCAGACACTACGTCCGCACAAGCGTATTTTGCCTATCGGATTTCAGACAGGTTACAGAACAGGTATAAATGGCATAGGTCCAGTCATTCAGAAGATTGATAGCATGGTTGATGAAATTTGTGGATTCAATAAGCCTGAGCCGAGATTAGTTGCTCTTGAAATTGCCATAGATTTTATCAGGAAATTAGAGCCAACGCTATTATTTCTAGAAGATGATGCACCCCCTTATGATTGGACCGCAGCGGAAGCGGCACTCTGCCATCTAAGTCAGCAGCACCCCGATATTAATTGCCGAGGCAAGGTTTGGCTTTGGGCAGCAACGGATCGAGATTCAGCACGAATGGCCAGCGCAGGCTCTCACGCTACTTACATTGAGACGCCTGATTCAGAGAAAACTGAAGGTAGGCTCGCAAAACAATTTGCGTTAGATCATCCTATTTTATTTCTGCTTCGTCAGAATGGGTCAGATGCTCCTGAGAAAGGTTGGAGGGGAACACCGTTTTACTGGCCTGTAATAAGAGCACAAACAAACACCAAGACTGCTATCTATTCAGCTGAAACAATTGTCTAACGTAATAACTGTTATTTTATTACTTCGGCTGTAATTCTAAACAGGAATTTTAGATTACATTCAGCATACACATTTTTATTCGCTACCGACTACGTGTATCTTTGAAATCGGCCAGTCAACAGTGTAGACCTCGATACCGACATGATGGTTAATACGGCATAGCACTCAGATTTTTTATCGACGAATTATTTTTTAGAATATGAGCACAACCTCACTACTTGCAGGTGTCGCAGGCGAATACTTCGTCGCCGCAGAACTTTCACGAAGGGGCTTAATTGCCTCCATCACGCTGCGTAACACCCGTGGAATAGATATCGTCGCTACCAACAAGGACGCCAAACGCACAATCACCATACAGTGCAAGACTTCACGCAATGACGCCAAGCAGTGGTTGCTGGGTGACAGGAGCGAAGACTTTCACGCCGACACACACTTCTACGTCTTCGTGGACCTCCACGGTGACCTTGAGCGTCCGTCATATCACATCGTGCCCAGCGAGACTGTGGCTACGACTATTAAGGAAAGTCACAGCGCATGGTTAAAGGCTTCAGGTAGGGATGGAAGGCCGCATAAGGATTCTTCTATGCGTAAATTTAGCGACAAGGTCGACGAATACCTTGAACGGTGGGAGCTACTGGGGCTTTGAAGCTACTAGACGACTAACCAAAGATAGCCCCTTCCGTGATCCTCGTGGCCTAGTGAGGTGAAGACGCTGCCTTTGTCTTAATCAGTATAGGCTTCGATCACTCCAAGCCGTGCAATGAGAGTCTTATTATATTCATCGCCATCGAGTCCTGAGTGGACTCTGCGGTGGCAGTTTGGACATAAGGCAATGACGTGCTGCGGTGCATCGGGACCTCCATCAGACCGTCGGGTGGTGTGGTGAGGCTCCAGATATGCCTGTTTTTTGCGATTTAGGAACGGGGCATCAGCATCGCAACCTTCACATTTACCAGCTGCCCGACCCAGCACATACCGCTTTACGGCTTCGGATCGATAATGAACGACGGTCCTTCTCTCTTTGGGGGTTAGATTATAAGGAGTCGCCAATACTGCTGCTGCGCGGAGATCCGCCAGCGATTTTGCCTCGGGTAGGGTAAGCTTACCGGCACCTTCAGGCGAAATTATTGATGGCGGCGATTCAGTCCCAACCTCCAATTCAAAAATGATAGCCTGTCGAATAGATCCATTTGCGTCAGGACGCTCCGTAAAGTGATGACCAAGATAGCTAGCTTTACCAATAAACCGAACGAAACCTTTGCGGGTTTGCTCAAACAGAAACAACTGTCGCCCAGTGATGTTGCTTTCCTTAATCGCAAGGTTCCCCCGCAGGAACTTCATGTCGCCAGTCTGACCTTCTCCGGTATAAAGAAATACGCCGTCATCACGAAATACATTCTCATATCCAAATAATCCGCCACCAACACCAGTGAACAAGAAAACCGCAGGAAAATGTGATGGTGTAGCAATGCCACCACGCTCTTGACCGCCGAAAGGCCCGTGGAGGTCGGCTTGCCGATTGTACTCTCGACCAACTTCAAAATTAAGTGCTGCAGATTTCGTAGCACCCAGTTTTTGCGAAGCATCGCCGCTGGTTAACTGGTTTAACGCCACGGCATGCAAAGGACTGAGCGGATAGTTAGTTGAAGTTCTTAAGGAAAAAATCGCAAGGTCACGCAGTGATTCTGATTCTGCTATCGATGCGGCAGCTAAGATATTTTCCCCTAAAAAACGACGCCGCAACTTAAGCCTTGCGCGAAGAAGCGGACCAACTGGTTGATCGGTCCGCCAAAATTTTTGGGCTTCGGTATCTTCCTCAATCTCACGTGGACTAATCAAAATTTCACAAATCGCGACAATTCCTGATCTCTCTTTTCGTTTCCCGGCCGCTTTCCAAAGATAAACTAACCGACCAACTGTCATCAGTGGGGCGTAGTGTTTTTGGCGTACGGCCCACTCGATTTCGTCCCTTTCAGCTAAGATGCCTTCAACGTCAAATTGATCGGGATTGCCTTGGAAAATCCATGCACTCGGTGGTTCCTTAAGCAGCACTTCAAATCCAAGTGACCGCAAAAGCTTAAAACATTGAGAATTTTCACCGCCTGAAAAATCTGCCGGTACCAATAGTCGACCTGCAACACGCCGAGCGGCTACACCGAGCACTGCCTTTGGAGCAAATCGCCCCCCTTCATAGATTAAGTCGAATCTTTCTGATTCATGGAACTCATGTGCAATTGTTCCTGCTTTCAGGTCTGCGATCGCCTGTAAGATATCGTCACGTGTGATACCGGCAGGAATTATGGTACGCGGCATGGTTCAAGTATGCGGCAGCCTGCATCTATGTAAAGCAGAGGCGGCCATACGCTGTTGTTGAGAAGTCAGCCCACACTATAGGGCACATATACGTTATGGCTACCAAACACGAACTGCACACCGCTACCATACCACTTGGCAGCACTTAGCTTTACATGGATTGATAGGTAACGAGTATCGATCTAGCATGAGCCATCTGCCGTGTTGTGTCTTGGCATTCTGATTCGCCCGGCTTGCGAGAGTTTGTCGATTCGTCGCTTCAGCCAGCAGACATATTTGCACCCGCCGTTGACGTCGGTTGAGTTCAAAAATGTTCGCCCGATTCCATTGCCATTATATTGACAGATATTTGATGCATTCCCTTCCGCACCGTTCGTAACGGTTCGTATCCTTACCTCTGTAAGAGCCTTTATCAGAGGAGAAAGCACGGTTTTCAAGACCGCCGCGATAGACCACTCTGCCACCCTTCCGTACTGCCTCGCTGACCTTAGCGTTAGCGAAATTTCGGTGGTGTCCAGTCTGCATGTGGGGGCAGGGGAAACG
>Ga0114974_10004847_pt1 | contig 10047 bp, 4 predicted proteins | sample S_130206_EF_Meta_FD_87318 | JGI IMG/M metagenome (GOLD analysis project Ga0114974, IMG submission 87318) | Freshwater microbial communities from Lake Simoncouche, Canada to study carbon cycling - S_130206_EF_MetaG | ecosystem: Environmental > Aquatic > Freshwater > Lake | place: Lake...
TGCTGTTCGCCGCTGGGCTGGTGGATGGTCACGCCTCCTTCCACACCCGGAACCATCAGGTTCTTGATGCGTACGTTGGCGAACGTGCCGCGGGTCATGATGCGGTCGTTGCCCCGGCGCGAGCCGTAGCTGTTAAAGTCTTCGAAACCGACGGAGTGGTCGACGAGGAACTTGCCCGCTGGCGACGCCTTCTTGATCGCGCCCGCGGGCGAGATGTGGTCGGTGGTGACGGAATCCCCAAAAACTCCGAGGGGTCTGGCCCCGGTGATTTCGTGGATGTGTCCGGCCTGGAGGGAGAAGTCCTTGAAGAACGGAGGCTCCTGGATGTAGGTGCTGTCCGCGTCCCAGTGGTAGATTTCGCCGGTGGAGGAGGGGACCTCGTTCCATTTCGGGTTCTGGTTGGCGAAGTTGGAGTAGAGGCGGCGGAAGGCTTCGGGGGAAAGGGCGGAAGCCATGGCTTCGCGCACTTCCGCGAGCGAGGGCCAGATCTCTTTGAGGAACACGGGTTTGCCGTCGGCCCCGTCGCCGATGGGTTCCTTGGTGAGGTCCTTGTCCACGGTGCCCGCGAGAGCGAAAGCCACTACGAGGGGGGGTGACATCAGGAAGTTCGCCTTGATGTTCTGGTGGACACGCGCCTCGAAGTTGCGGTTGCCCGAGAGGACGCTGGCTGCGACAACGTCGTGCGCCTGAATGGCTTCCTCGAGCTTTGGATGCAGCGGCCCGGAGTTGCCGATGCAGGTGGTGCAGCCGAAGCCGACTACTTGGAACCCGAGTTGGTCGAGGTAGGGCTGCAGGCCGGTGCGGTCGAGATAGTCGGCCACCACGCGGGAGCCTGGCCCGAGGGAGGTTTTCACTGCGGGGTTCACCTTCATGCCGCGGGCGACCGCCTTTTTGGCGAGCAGTCCTGCGGCTAGCATAACGCTTGGGTTGCTGGTGTTGGTGCAGCTTGTGATCGCGGCGATGAGGACGCTGCCGTGGCCGATGTGTGTCTGCGCCTCATGGTAGGCGGCCGCAGCGGGTTCCTCAGTCCTGTGGAGTTCGACGGGGTGCTGCGTCGCGTGTTCGGAAGCAGGCTTGCCGTAACCGCCATCTGCGACGGGTTTTGCAAGCAACCCTTCGAAGGTGCTTTTGAGGGCGGTCAGTTCGATATGGTCCTGAGGCCGCTTGGGGCCGGCGACGGCGGGGACAATCTTGGAAATATCCAGCTCCAGATCGACGCTGTATTGAATGTCGCCCTTTTTCGGGATGCCCCAGAGTTGCTGGGCTTTGTAATAGGCTTCGAAGGCCTTGCAGTGCTCTTCGGTGCGGCCTGTTTCGCGCAGGTACTGGACGGTCTGTTCGTCGACGGGGAAGAAGCCCATCGTGGCGCCGTATTCAGGGGCCATGTTGGCGATGGTCGCGCGGTCCACCACGGCGAGGCTTGTGGCACCGGGGCCGTAAAACTCGACGAACTTTCCAACCACCTTGGCCTTGCGCAGCATCTGGGTGGCGTGGAGCACGAGGTCCGTGGCCGTCACGCCCTCGGCGAGGGCGCCGGTGAGGTGCACGCCAACCACTTCGGGGGTCAGGAAATACACGGGTTGCCCCAGCATGCCAGCCTCTGCCTCGATGCCGCCCACGCCCCAGCCCACGACGCCCAGGCCGTTGATCATGGTGGTGTGGGAGTCGGTGCCGACGAGCGTGTCGGGGAAGTACACGCCGCCGCGTTCCAGGACGCCTTTGGCGAGGTATTCCAGGTTAACCTGATGCACGATGCCGATTCCGGGAGGAACGACGCCGAAGGTCTTGAAGGCCTGCTGGCCCCACTTCAGCAACTGGTAACGTTCCCGGTTGCGTTTAAATTCGAGGTCCAGGTTTTGTTCCAGCGCGGTGGCGGAACCGAAATAGTCGACTTGGACGGAGTGGTCGACCACGAGATCGACCGGAACGAGGGGTTCAATGATGCCGGCGTCCCGCCCCATGCGGTTGACGGCCGAACGCATTGCGGCGAGGTCCACGAGAAGGGGCACACCGGTGAAATCCTGGAGGACGATGCGGGCCACGACGAAGGGGATCTCGATCTGCGCGGGCGCTTTGGCGTTCCAGTTGGCGAGGGCCTTGACGTCCTCGGGCATCACTTTTTTGCCATCGCAATTACGCAATACCGATTCCAGGACGATACGGATGGAAACGGGCAGTTTGGAAATGGGGCCGATGCCGGCGGCTTCGAGGGCTGGCAGGGAGTAAAACTGGCCCTGTTTTCCAGAACCGGTGTCGAAAGAGTGGGGGTGAAAGACGTCGTTGCTCATGGGTGCGTCTCTTTAAGGAAGCGATTCGGGGACGATCGGGCAAGCCTGAGTCGCTTAAGGAGGCAAAGTTGGAAGGAAGAACCGGCATTTAGCGAGAGGTCGGCGCGTTTCAAGGCGGCCCTCATCGCTCAAGAGGACTTCAATCAATCCTGTTTCCGTTGCAGATTTTCTGCATTGCTGCACATTTGAGAGATGCGAGCCACTCTTTCAGTCTCAGGACGCGGTTTGATCGCCCTTCCCGCAGAAATGCGAAAAGCCGCTGGCATTCGGCCTCAGGACAGCCTCATTGCCGAAACAACGCCAGAAGGAATCCTTCTGCGCCCCGCCTTGATATTGCCATTGGAAATTTACACGCCAGAGCGGATCGAGGAGTTCAATATCGCCGAATCCGAACTGGCACAGGTGCTTGCCCAACGGGGTGTAAAATAAAAACCCATGCGGATTTTTCTCGATGCCAACGTGCTCATTTCTGCCGGAAAGAGTGCTGGGGCCGTGCGCTTTTTTTTGGCCGCTTGGTCGGGGTGGCGTGCTGAATGGCGGTTGCTGGCACGCCCTTTTAGATTCGAAGCCGATTCGAAGCCGATTCGTCTCCGACGCCCTTGCGTCGATTCCCGACCATAGACTTTTTCGATGAAAGGGTGGTGCTCACGAGAGGACTCGAACCTCCACGGGTTACCCCATACGGTCCTGAGCCGTACGCGTCTGCCAATTCCGCCACGTGAGCATTTTCCAAAACTTCCTGGGGGATAAGTCCTCCAAGGAGCGGATAGGGGATGATAAGAAAAGGGGGCGGATTCGCAACCCTAAAGTCAAAAAAACATCCCCGCAGCGCTGGGTCGTTAACTAACTCGCATCGGCATGATTACATACAAAAACGGGCTCTGTATCTTCACGACGCCGGGGCTCATTTCATCAATCAAGTCCAGATACACCTCGTCATTAGGCAGCGCGCGGAGCGGCGCCATGAGGTATTCAGGATTGAATGCGATGGCCATGTCTGCCCCCTTGTAAACCACAGGGATGGATTCCTTAGCCTCGCCCACATCGGGGGTGTTGGCTGCGATTTCCAAATTGTTCTTTGTGAAGATCAGTTTCACCGAGTTGCTCTTTTCACTGGAAAGCAGCGAAACGCGGTGGACCGCCGACAGGAACAAGTCGCGCTCCAACGTGACGCGTTCGCGCACTTCGGTGGGGATGACCTGCCTGTAGTTGGGGTAGTTGCCTTCGACTAATTTGGAAACGAGGCGTGTGGTGCCGACGTCGAAGGCGACCTGGTTTTGGGAGACGTACATTTTCATTTCGCCGGCGTCGCCTGTGAGGCGGGCCAGTTCGTTGATGCACTTGGTGGGCACGATGACGTCAACCTCGTCGCTTTGAGGGAATTCCACCTCCAAGTCGACCAGGCCCAGGCGGCGCCCGTCGGTGGCGACCATGGTGAGGCGGCTGTCTTTGAAGGAAAAGAGGATGCCGTTGAGCACGTAGCGCGTCTCATCGGTGGAGATGGCGTAGGAGGTCTTGCGGAGGGCGTCCTTCACCTCGCCTTGCTTGAGTAGGAAGACCTTGCAGTCCTCAAACTCGGGGAAGGGAGGGAATTCATCGGCGGGCAGGCCGTGGATTTTGAAGAAAATCTGGCCGCAGCGGAGGGAGGCGATGTTTTTTGCGTCGACCTCGATATGGACTTCACCCTGAGGCAATTCGCGGATGATTCCCGCCAGGCGCTTCACCGGCAGGGTGGTGCCGCCGTAACGTTCGACCACGGCATCGGTGATGCAGGTGACGCCGACGTCCAAATCGGTCGTAGTGAAGCGCAGTTTTCCCTCCTCCGCTTGAATTCTCACATTGGCGAGGATGGGAAGGGTACTGCGTGAACTAACGACGTTCTGCACGGTTTGCAGCCCTGATAGCAATATGTCTTTGGAGACACTGAATCTCATACGATTTGTTTTGAAGAAGGATGCCTTAAGAGGCAAGAGAACTCACTCGGAGGGGAGGCTTGGGGGCGGCAAAACGGTGTTTTTTTACGCTTTTGAGGCCTGAAGGCGAGTGAGGCAGGTTGTTTTTCTAATTTTTGAGGGGGGGGCTCCTCAGCGTTGAAGTTGGGTGTCCAGAAAGGAAACCACTTGCTTGGTGCGGTCGTCCTTGGAGATTTTGTCCAGAATTTGGCGGTGCGCATGCAGGACGGTTCCGTGGTCCCGGCCTCCGAAAGCCTCGCCGATTTCTGAAAGGGAGGCGCGGGTGAGTTCCCTGGAGAGGTACATGGCGATCTGCCTTGGGAACGCGATGTTGGCGGGGCGCCGTTTGCTGGTCATGTCCGCGAGGCGCACGTCGAAGTGTTCGGCCACGCGGCGTTGAATCTGTTCGATGGTGACGGCGCGGCGCGCTTCCTCCTGGAGGATGTCTTTCAGGAGCATTTCGATGCGCTCGATGGAGGGCATTTTACCCTCGTTGAGCGAAGCGTAGGAGGCGACGCGCATAAGGGCGCCTTCAAGACGGCGCACGTTGGTGCGCACTTTGAGGGCGAGGAAATCGATGATTTCGGGGGCTAGTTTGACCTGCATCCCTTCCATCTTTTTGCGCAGGATCGCCGTCCGTGTCTCCACGTCAGGCGCCAGCATTTCCGCCGTCAAACCCCATTCAAAGCGCGAGACAAGGCGCGCCTCCAGATTGGCGATCTCCGAGGGAGGACGGTCGCTGGAGAGGACGATCTGTTTGTGGCCGTCGAAGAGGGCGTTAAAGGTGTGGAAGAATTCCTCCTGCGAGCGTTCCTTCCCGGCCAAAAACTGAATGTCGTCGATCAAAAGCACTTCCGCCTGGCGGTAGCGTTTCCGGAACTTGACCAGGGTGCCTGTCTGGATCGCTTCGATGAACTCGTTGGTGAAGTGCTCCGAGGTGATGTACATCACCTTCGCGTTTTTCTTCGTCGCCAGGATGTGGTGACCGATGGCGTGCATCAGGTGGGTTTTGCCCAAGCCGACCCCGCTGTAAATGAAGAGAGGGTTGTAAGTCTTCCCAGGGCCCGCTGCGACGGCGCAGCAGGCGGCGTGGGCGAACTGGTTGTTGGAACCCACCACAAAAGAGCTGAAAGTATTACGCGGATTGAGTCCGTTGCTTACCGGGGCTTTCGTGGAGGCCGGCTGGACCTCTTCGATTTCCTCGGGGAGTCGCTCCGCGCTTGGAGGCGTCGCGGTATCGAACACAAAACGGATTTCCCGGCCCTTGCCGGTCGCGAGCATCAGGGCGGAACGCAGCAGGGACTGGTAGTTGCTCTCAATCCAAAGCTGGTGGATGGAGTTTGGGACACAGAGGGTCAGGCTGACTTCATCTCCGGCGACGGCGCGTACGTCTTCAAACCAGCGGCGAAAGGTGTCTGTGCTGACTTCCGAGCGCAGGGTCTCGGCCACTTCTGCCCAGAGGCTTTCAGCGGGAGTGGGGGAGGGAGGGGTGTCGTTTGGGATGGCCACAGGAAAAAGGGGCGGAGCTAGTAATGCACAAGCCGGAGCGGCAGAATCCAGCGGGGAGGGAGAGGGGCTCAGTTCCAAGCGCCCGGAGTGCAGGCCGGGTGTCTGTTGTGGGCCGGGATTTGATTTGTAAGTAATTGATCTGCCTCTGGTTGAGATTCAAAATGCCCTGCTGTGGCTGTTCGTCGTTCCGAAGGATTGTGATTCAGGCGTAACCCCATCGGGTCATGCATTCTGGGGGACAAATTCGGAAGTTGTGCGGCTTTATTCACAAGTTATTCACAGGCTCCTCATCGTCGCCGATGCGGTGCACGGAGGTTAAAAGCCGGGGAAATCTCGACAAGCAAAAAGGCTCCAGATTCGAGGGAATAGTTACAATCGAAGCTCAGATTGATGTTGACTGTGTCGGGATCCCTTTGCCGGGCCCTTTTTTTCGGACCGTCCAGGCCTTCTCACCCCAAAAACTGCCTTCGCTTCCGGAAAAGGTGCCCACGCCTTAGCTCTGGACCCGCGCCGCATCCTCCCGGTCGTTGCGATCGCGCATCGAAGCGAGGTGTGCCGCGGCGATAGCGAGCTGGCTTTCGGGTGTTTTAAAGAGGAGGGCGACGGCGGCGGTCACGATCGTGCCGAAGGCGATGCGCCAGGGGAATTCGATGGTCGGAAGCCACGCTGGTTTCCAGAGAAGAGGCAGCACGCCCCCTGCCGCAGGGGAGGGATGGGCCAGCGCCCAAAGGTCGTTGTGCAGGCCGCTCAAGAGGGCCACCACGACAAAACCAGCAAGCATCGCGCACAGGTTGCCCCGTTCGCTGCCGCGCCTGCGAGTGAGCAACCCAACGAGAAACACCCCCAGCAGGGAGCCGTAGGTGTAACCGAAAATACCCAGAACAATCGGGATGATCCGGGCGTGAAGCACGATTTTTGCGTAAGCGGTGCCCGCTCCGATAAGCACCAGAATCAGGGAAAACACGACCGTACTGATGCGCGCCGCCCTGAGAATTTGGGTGTCGGTGGCTTCGGGCCGGATATGGGTTTTATACCAGTCCTCTGTGAAACTGGTGGCGAGTGCGTTTAAAGCGGTGCTCAAGGAGCCCATGGCGGTGGCAAAAATTCCGGCGAAGAGGATTCCCCTGACCCCTGGGGGCAGCTCATTGACGATGAAAAAGGCGAAGGGTGCGTCTTTGCCTGGCTGCTGGTAGTGGACCCACAGAAGCATTCCCACCAGGAGGAAACAGAGGACGAGGGGCAGGTCGGCGAGGCCGGAAAGAATCAGTGAAAAGCGGGAGCGCTGGTGGTTTTTGGCCGTCAGCATGCGCTGAACCATGTCCTGGTCGGTTCCATGGGTCGCCATCGTCGTGAAGGTCGAACCGATCAGGGCGGCCCAGATTGTGTATTCGCTCTCCAAAATAGAGCGGACGTTTTCCCAGAAGCCGGTGTCTGGGTTGATCCCGAGATCCAGAATGGCGAAGTCTTTCGGGCCGTTTAGCACGGACAGCACCCCGGACCAACCGTTTGGGACTCTGTCTAGAAGGGTCCAGATGGCGAACCCAAGGGAGCCAAACATGAGCGTGGCCTGAATTAAATCGGTCCACACAACCGCCTTGATGCCGCCGGCGGCGGTGTAGAGGGCTGTGATGCCGGTAAGAAAGAGCAGGGCGACGGAATACACGCCTACTTGCTGGAACGGGTCGAGGCTCAGGCCGGTGATCTGTTCGTAGGTCATGACGATCACGATCGCGGCCACGTACAGGCGCGTGCCGCTGGCGAGGGCGCGGGTCACCAAAAAGAGGGCGGAGGAGGCGTTGCGGGTTTGGGCGCCGAAACGGAGGGAGAGATACTGGTAGATGGAGACGACGCGGAAGTCGTAGAAGGGCTTGATGAAGACCCCGGCGATGATGAAGCGCGCGATGATGGTGCCCAGCGCCAGCTGCGCGTAGGTGAAGTTGCGCATCGCGTAGCCCTCGCCCGGGGCGCCGAGGAAGGTGGCCGCGCTGATTTCCGCCGCGAGAATGGAGGCCATGACGGCCCACCAAGGGATGTTGCGGTCCCCCAGAGCGAAGGATTCCATCGAGCGTTCGCCGCGGCCTGCACGGAGCCCGATGTAGATGATGATCGTGAAATACGCGGCGACAACGAGGCCGTCGATCCAGAGCGGTTGCATGGCGTCGTGGGGGGCTGGCGGTTACTGGGCGGCCACCGGAGGGGCGGGAGGGGCGAGTTGGGCGGTGGCCTTGCGCATGATTTTGGAATTGCGGCCGCTGGCTTCCCACTTGCGGCGGCGCTCGGGGGGCAGTTCTTCGGGGCCGACCTCGATGAAACCGCCCTTTTGCTGGAAAAAGTTGTAAGCCTGGGTGGAGAGAGCCAGCAGCCATTTGGCGCCCTTTTTGGCGGCAAGTTGTTCGGCAAAGGCCATCAGTTTCCGGCCGAAGCCCTGACCTTCGTGGCTCTTTGCCACGTACAAGCAGGCGAGTTCGGCGGTTTGCTCTTCCGGGTAAAAGTGGACGGCCACGCAGCCGGCCAGATTGCGGTCGATTTCCAGCAACCAGTAGTCGTCGAGGGCGGCGAGCATGTCGGCCCTGGAACGTTTGACGAGTTCGGCATTGGCGATGGACTCCCGGATGAGAGCCATAATGTGGCGCAGATCCTTTTTGAGGGCCCGCCGCATTTGCTGGTATTCGTTGGAGTACACCATGGTGCCGATGCCCTCATGGCTGAAGATTTCACTCAGGAGAGCTTCGTTTTCGGTCCCGTCAAGAAGGTGGACCCGGGCGATGCTTTTGCGGCAGGCGCGGGCGGCATGTTCGAGTTTGGACACCATGGACGCCTCCATCGAGGTGCGCCGTTTGCGCAGGACTTCCTCGGTTTCGGCCACAGACAACTGCCTCACAATGGTTTCTCCCACGCGCAGCGTTCCCCTGTGGGAGAGGTAGATGATTTTAAGGGCGCGCATGGTCTCTGCGACTTCGAGCGCGACCGAGTCGGAGTTGACGCGGAAGGTGTGTCCCTCCCCATCGAAGCCGATGGGTTGGATCACCGGAATGATGCCTTCGTTCAAGAAACACTGGAGGGTCGCGGTATCGACCCGCTCGACTCTGCCGGTATGAAGGGTGTCTACCCCGTTGAGGATGCCCGCCGGGTGCGCCACGATCACGTTTGCGTACGCGGCGCGCAGGTCGACAGACGAAAGCCCCTGCATGAGTTCCTGCAGCACGGAGTGGCTTGCCTCCACTCCCAGCTTGAGCGTGGCTTCGTCGGTGATGCCGGTGCCGTCCGAGTTGGAGATGGCGATCCCTCTTTCCTGGCCGAGTTGGATGAGTTGGGCGGCGCAGCCGTGCACGAGGACGACCCTGATGCTCAGCGAGCGCAACACGGCGAGGTCGAGCAGGAGGTTGCCAAGATTGGGCGAAGCGGCCACTTCGCCGTCGAGCGCAACCACGAAGATTTTCTCCCGGAAACGCGGGACGTACTGGAGGATGCCTCGGAGATCGGAAACTTTCATCAGGGTGACCCCCTCATTAAAAAGGCCAAACGGGGCTTCTTGCAAAGGGGAACGCACGGAAGCCCCCCTTTTTTCCTGTCTCCGCGTCCCAAAAAAAGGGCGGGAGGACGGGAATTGAAAGTTCTAGGCCTTCGACGCGCGGTGTGCAGATACTGTTCTCCCTTAGAAACAGCCATGGCTTCCCCAAGCAAACGTATATCCACTAACGGCCCCCAAGGCGGGCTGAACCCGGCTTTTGCCTCCCTGCAACTGGACGGGCTTCCCGCCGGTCCCGCAGCCGTGCAACCCGAAGCGGCGCCTCCGATCGACGTAAAGCCGGGCCGCGTGGTGTTGCGCAGGGAAAAGGCGCATCGTGGCGGTAAAACTGTGCTTTTGGTGGACGGTTTTGGGCCCCAGCACACGGAGGCCGCCATTGAGGCGCTTGGGAAAAGACTCAGATCGGGCTGTGGTTGCGGGGGCACGGTGCGCGGTCGGGTGGTGGAAGTCCAGGGGGATCAACCCTCCCGGGTGCGCGCGTTTTTGGAGGCGGAGGGGTTTCAGGTGGCCGGTGAAAAATAAAGGGGGGAACGATGGCAAACATGGCAAAAAGCGGCTTTTTGGTGGTGGTTGAAGGGGTTGATGGCGCCGGGAAGAGCACGGTGCTGCGTCATCTGGCTGCCTATTGTGAGGCGAAAGGGTACGCCACGGTCTCCAGTCGGGAGCCCACCGATGGCCCGCACGGGAGGCGTCTGCGCGAGTCTGCGGTGCAAGGGCGCCTGCCGCTGGAGGCTGAACTGGAGCTTTTTGTCCTGGACCGGCGCGCCCA
>Ga0114974_10004849_pt1 | contig 10045 bp, 11 predicted proteins | sample S_130206_EF_Meta_FD_87318 | JGI IMG/M metagenome (GOLD analysis project Ga0114974, IMG submission 87318) | Freshwater microbial communities from Lake Simoncouche, Canada to study carbon cycling - S_130206_EF_MetaG | ecosystem: Environmental > Aquatic > Freshwater > Lake | place: Lake...
AATTCTGGCTGCATATTTTCTTTATTCAAGCCATCGACTTGTCGAGTCGGGATCGAAAGCCCTTTTTCAGCCAAAAAAATTCGCACACGGCGAGGATTCATGGCGCTAGTCATGTCATAGAGCAGCATGGGTTATCCCTTAGAAAGATATGCCTTGGATTTTAGTTGAAATAGGCAAGAGTGTCCGAAGCGTATTAAGATCGCACCTATAACAGGTCATGCAATTCTGCCTCAACGCCCACTAGAAGGTGCTCTATGTTCTCGAAATTTCTGCGTCCAGTTGCCTTGCTCAGTAGCGTCCTCGCCTCACTGAGCATGACAACACTCGCAACCGCTCAAACTTGGCCTACAAAGCCCATTCGTATTGTGTTGCAGTTTCCACCGGGCGGCTCAACAGACGTCGTTGCACGTATTTTGAGTCAATCCATGACGACGTCTCTCGGCCAGCCGGTCGTGGTCGAAAACAAACCAGGCGCAGATGGTGCGATCGCAGCCGAATATGTCATGCGCGCCGAACCCGATGGGCACACCTATTTTTTGGCCTCAAATACGCCAATGATGCAGGTGCCTTTACTTAAAAAAAATCCACCCTACGACCCGATTAAAAACTTCACACCCATCTCATTGGTCGGACGCTATATCTATGTTTTAGTCGCCAGTCCTTCAGTTCCAGTGAATACCGCCGCCGAGCTGATCGCCTACGGCCGCAACAATCCTGGCAAACTCAATTACGGCAGCTATAGCGGCGTGACACAGCTCATGTTCACCAAGCTGAAAGACAATGCGAAGATGGATTTAAACCTGATCCCTTACAAAGGCGAAGGCCCGACCATCAATGATATTCTTGGAGGGCACGTGCAATTAACCTTTGCCACGCCAACAAGCACCCAAGCGCATATTAAAGAAGGCAAACTCAAAGCACTTGCAATTTTATTGCCCAAACGCTCAGCGCTGATGCCCGAAGTACCCACGGCGGATGAGGCTGGCGTGCCGCCACTTGGTGCCGATACTTGGGCAGCCTTGTTCGGACCCGCGAACCTACCCCCCACAATTGCCACGCGCATGAGTGAGGCAATTAATACGGCAATGCGCAACGCCGAGGTCAGCGAAAAGATCGCCCGTCAAGGCTTCGACCTAGGTGGTTCGACCCCCAAAGAATTAGCTGACTTTATGCAAGTGCAATTGAAGGGATGGGCAAAAGCCTTTGCGGATTCTGGCCTCGTACCCGAATAAGCCTTCTTAACGAACCCCCTACCGTCTCTTAAAACAATCAGCCTCGCAAAACGACCTTAACGATATTTAACTTGATGCGCGAAGGATTTTTATGCACCGATTCTTTATTTTTCGTCTCTTTGTCATCGCCGCGCTCAGCATCGCCTCCTTTGCCGCTGGGGCTCAAACTTGGCCTTCAAAAAATATTCGAATCGTGTTGCAGTTTCCACCCGGTGGGGCAACAGATGTCGTCGCCCGAATTTTGGCTCAACACATGACGGCATCTCTTGGGCAAACCGTCATTGTCGAAAATAAGCCAGGCGCCGACGGACTGATTGCTGCTGAATATGTCATGCGATCTGAACCTGATGGGCACACGTTTTTCATGGCGTCAAACACGCCCATGATGCAGGTTCCGCTGCTCAAAAAGAATCCACCCTACGACCCTCTTACAAGCTTTACCCCCGTGGCTTTAATTGGGCGTTATATCTATGTGATGATTGCAAACTCAAAGCTGCCTTTTAAAACGCTACCTGAATTAGTCGCTTATGGGCGCGCCAACCCTGGCAAACTCAATTTTGGAAGTCATAGCGGTGTCACTCAACTCATGTTTAGCCGTGTCTCTAAGCAAAATGACCTGCAAATGAACTTGATTCCTTATAAGGGAGAAGCGCCCAATGTCAACGATGTATTAGGCGGTCATGTGCAGTTCACGCTAGTCTCAACAATCAGCACCGTGCAACATATCAACGAAGGCAAGCTCACCGCACTCGCAGTGATGCTCAATAAACGGCTTTCGCTACTGCCAGACACACCAACCTTTGCCGAAGCTGGCCTGCCCCCGCTGGGCGCTGAGAGTTGGGCCGCACTTTTTGGTCCTGCCAAGCTGCCTGCAGACATCGCAACGCGCATGAGTGCCGCCGTCAGTGCCGCGATTGCCGACCCAAACTCTCGGGCGCGAATTGAACGCCAAGGCTTTGATCTAGAGAGTTCAACGCCCGCAGAGCTTGGCGCCTATATGGTCACACAGCTTAGAGACTGGAAACAAGCGTTTGCTGATGTAGGTTTGAAACCCGAGTGAGGTGCACTGTACCTCAACACGCATAGACGCGAAGCTTGCTATTTACCTTTATGAACCCGCGCGGTAAAAATCGCAGAAGCTTTGAGCACCAAGCGATCGCCAACGCGTAACTCGCAGTTACCAAAGCGCACGCGACCGCTAATTTTGCTTAATGTCACGCTGGCTTCCACCCAGTCATCCAATACTGCTGGGCTAATGAAATCGACCGATAAGTGAATCGTCAATACATCATTTGACTGGTTGTTTGCATGCGCAACATTGACGCCAATCGCCTGATCTGCCACGGTCGAGAGCATGCCGCCATGTACAACGCGCTCAATATTCAAATGTGCTTCGACCACACGAAACCCCAACCTAAACATGTCAGCACCATCAGGCTTTGAATAGATGGGTCCGATGAGCGTCGTGAACGGCTCAACCATAAAAATCGGAGTAAAGCCGTCAGGAATCGCTGGCAGAGAAGTCATATGCGTCTAGTCGCCTTCAAACCGTATAGGTTGCCCCGCCATCGACAGGAATAATTGCGCCCGTCACATGTCGAGATTGATCAGAAAGCAGCCACAACGTGGCCTCGGCCACATCCTCGGGAGTTCCGGGTCGATTAAAGGTTTGCGCGCTACGCTCAGACATCGCACCTGTCGATTTCATCATCTGTTCTAAACGCTCTGAAGCGATCGGCCCGGGTGCAACAGTATTAACTCGAATGCCAAAAGGCAGGTAAGCGTCCGCCACACCCTTATCCAATAAATTCACCGCGGCGTTTGCGCAACCGCCCGGCAAATGTGTGGCTGTCGGTTGCTTGCCACCGCGACCCGACATATTGACGATCACCCCTTGCTTGCGGGCTGACATCGCGGGTAAAACAGCACGCATCGTGCGAACGTAGCCCAGAAGCTTTGAGTTCAAGACATCCATCCACACATCATCATCCAGGCTCATCAGCGGGCCAAAATCCGAAATCGACGTTGAGTTCACCAGGCCATCAATTTGGCCAAATTGCTGCAAAATCTGTTGCGCAACATCATCAACGCTTTTACGGTCTTTAATATCAAGTGGCAGCGAAATCGCTTGCCCGCCCTCAGCAGTAATTTCAGTTTTCAACGCCTCCAGTTTTTCGACTGAACGCCCCGACACGACAACAATCGCAGCTTCGCTTGCCACGCGACGCGCGACTGCGGCACCCAAGGCGCCAGAGGCCCCGACTACCCAAATCACTCGGTTTTCTAATAATTTTGCCATCCCATACACCTTGTTATTTTTTTGTTCGATCGTGCCATAATAACTGTTAGATAAAGTCCTTGGGTTCGCCCCAAAGCAAAATACTACCGGAGACCCTCACATGGCGATGATCAGCTCTATCACCGAAGCCCGCAGTAACCGTCGCGAACGGCCGATTCGTTCGGCCCCAGGCGTGTCTGGTGGTCACATTTTCAGAAGTGACTTGATCCCCGAAACCGGCGACGCTGAATCAGACACCCCAAACTGCAAGCTAATCGAACAGCAAGCTCATGGGGTATTGCAATCGCATTTTCATATCGTCGATCAGTTTCAAATTATGGTGGCGGGTGGTGGCTTGTTGGGCAAGCATCAGGTCTGGCCTTACACGGTACATTTTGCAGCCAAGCACACGGGTTATGGCCCGATCACGGCCGGTGAGCAAGGCCTGCATTACATGGTGTTTCGCTTAGGCAAAGACGCCGGTGCTGGATATTTGCCCGAACAACGTGGCGACATGAAAGACCTTCCGCGTCGCCATGTGATGGGGCCTCCCGTCGGCTGTTTAACGGATGCTCAACGTTTGGCACTCACAGCCACGGTTGAGCACAAGGCGATTGCGTTACAAGCCGACGGTTTATTTGCAACCGCCTATCAGACGCCTGCGCAACAAACGATTATCGGAGCCGCACCCTCGACGGGACGCGGGCAATTCGCGTACATCGCCGCGGGTTCAGTTCAGTTTGGTGGGCAGACACTCGAAGCAGGCACGGCGATCTTTATCGCTCCGAGCGAACCCTGCATGGCACTGACCACAGGCCCACTCGGTGCTGAGATCTTGCTGATGCAGTTTCCACACAACTCAGTACAGTCTGTGCAATAACCGACAGGTCAATCCGTGGCTTATTGTGTAAGCTGAAGATTAAATTTTTTGGCGACGCGTTGCCACTTGTCGAGCTCGGCGCGTCTAAACGCGTCTAGCTCTTCTGGGGTCGAAGCAATAATCTCGCCATTAAACTCACTGATACGGGCGATGACTGTCGGTTGTTTTAAGGCATTCACAAATGCCTGATTCAAGCGTTGAATAATGGCAGGTGGGGTACCAGCAGGTGCGTAAATCGCATTCCACTCATAGCTTGCATAACCCGGTACTCCTGCCTCAGCAATCGTGGGGATATCAGGAAAAGCTGCCGTCCGTTTGTCACTTCCGACTGCAATGACGCGTAACTTACCGGCACGCGCGTGCGGTAACGAGACACCGATTGTAGAAAACATCAGCGTCACCTGCCCAGACAGTACATCCATGATGCCTGCTGACCCACCTTTGTAATGAACCGCCTCAAGATGTGTGCCGGTCAAGGCATTGAACAACACACCGGCCAAATGCTGAGCGCCACCCGGACCTGAAGACGCATAATAAAGTAGAGGCTCTTTCTGCTTACCGAGTCGGATCAAATCGGCAACCGTTTGAATTTCATTATCAGCACGAACAACCAAAATATTTGGTACGCGTTGTACATAGGTAATTGGTGCAAAATCTTTCAAAGTGTCGAATAACATCTTCGGTTGCACAGCTGGGTTTTGCGCGTGATTCGCCGCATCAAGCATGATCGTGTAGCCATCCGGCACCGCTTTAGCAACAAGGGCTCCCCCAATCATTCCGCCCGCACCACCCCGATTTTCAACCACCACATTCTGGCCGAGTTCTTTGGCCACCTCAGGCGCTAACAAACGCGCGACTAAATCAGCGGTTCCGCCTGGCGGATACGTCACCACTAGGGTAATCGGGCGCTCTGGGTAGGCAGCACAAACCGGCAGCCCTGCACTCGCTAACAAAACCAATGCCGTAGTGAGCAAAAGCCTGTTAAGTTTGTTTGTTCGGGACATCAAGGTCTCCATCTTTAAATTGCCTCAGGGCTTGGGTGCGATTCCAATTTTCATGTCCAAGCTTACTATGGAACGGCGAGTTTGAATCGGTTTTACGACTTGGAAAAGCACTTTGCCTGACTCAGATAGACTATCATTCCTAGTCATATTTCCATCTCTTCCCTAGATAAGGTTATCGACGATGGGCATTACTTCGGTCCCTGTTGGCCTGGATGTTTTACAGGCGCGTCTTGAACAAGATCTCGCTTGGCTTGAACTGCCGGCCAAGCGCTGGGTGGTTGCGCGTGAGCACGCGAGTCAACCCGTCATCGAGGTGGCCATCATCGGCGGTGGGATGGCCGGTATGGCGGCGTCAGCCTCACTGACGCTGACGGGCATTGAAGCGATCATCTTTGACCGCGCACCTTCGGGTTTCGAAGGCCCGTGGGTGACAAGCGCTCGCATGGAAACGCTTCGGTCGCCCAAACAACTGACAGGGCCCGCATTGGGCTTGCCAGCGCTAACCTTTCGCGCTTGGTTTGAAGCCCAATTTGGTCTTGAAGCCTGGGCGACTCTCGACAAAATCCCGCGCACGCAGTGGATGGATTATTTACGCTGGTATCGCAAAGCCTTGAAGCTTGACGTTCGCAATGAGCATCACGTCACGCACATCGCTCCACTTGAAGACGGGTTGGTTCAATTAACGATCGACACGCCAACCGGCGCACTCACGCTCTACGCGCGCCGAGTGGTTCTGGCAACCGGACGCGACGGTCTGGGCGGGGCGTATGTACCCGATATCGCCACAACACTACCTCGCGCGCGCTGGGCGCACTCTTCTGACCCTCTGAATTACAACTCCCTGGCTGGCAAGCGCGTCGGGGTTATCGGGGGTGGCGCCTCTGCTATGGACAGTGCCGCCACCGCGCTTGAAGCAGGTGCGGCCAGTGTTGACCTATTGATTCGACGCGATGATCTGCCAAGGGTCAATAAAGGCAAAGGCGCCGGTAATGCGGGAATGATCACAGGTTTTGTCGACTTACCTGATACCTGGAAATGGAAAATCAGGCATTACTTGGGTGTCGAACAAGTGCCAGCACCGCGCGGCAGTACCCTGCGTGTTTCGAAGCACTCGAATGCTCGCTTTAACTTGAGCTGTCCCATCGAGTCAATCGACGTGCACGAACAAAGCTTGAACGTCCAGACGCCACGCGGTGTCTTTGAACTTGATTTTCTGATTTTCTCGACCGGCTTCAAAATCGACTGGTGGGCACGTCCTGAATATGCGGGTATCGCGCCACACGTACTAGCCTGGAAGCACCGTCAGCTTGAACTGAGCGCGCCCCCTAGCCAAGAGATGCTCGACTCACCTGATCTGGGCCCTGCGTTTGAGTTTAAAGAGAAAACACCGGGTATCTGCCCAGGGCTATCGAGCATTCATTGCTTTTGTTATCCCGCTGCGTTGTCACATGGAACCGTATCGGGCGATATCCCGGCAATTAGTGAAGGTGCTAAACGTCTGTCCGCGGGCATTGCAAGCTTGTTTTACCGTGAAGATATCGCAGAACATTATCATCGGATGGAACTCTTTAATGATCCAGAGTTACTGGGAGACGAATGGATCCCGGCAACGCGGGATGTCTGATTTACTCGCGCGATACCTTCAATTCAAATTCTTGTTCACCTTCTAACTGCACATTGATTTTTATGACAAATACGCTCATGCCGAATACGATTGATCACTTAGTTGGGCTCACCCCCGGGCTCAGTACCTATGATGTGCGTCATCAACGTGACAAAGTCGTTGCTGCGACTCAAAAAAGTGAAGAAGGTCTGTTTGATCCGAACCTGCCTGGTCTCACTGTCAACGAACGCCTGCTCGTCGCGTTGCTCGCTTGTGTGCTCACACCATCTGCCGTATGTGCCGCCGAATATCGCCGCCGCCTCGAAGAAGGCGGGGCCGACGCCTCGCTCGTCGAACACGTATCAAACGCAGCGTTGAGTAAGATCGACAACGTACGTCTACAGGCAATTTTAAAATTTACGCACACACTCATTACTGATCCAGTCAAAGCCGATCAAGCTGCACTGCAATCTTTACCGAAGGCGGGATTATCAACGCCAGAAGTGGTGACCTTAGCGCAATTGATCGCCTTTGTTTCATATCAAGTCCGGGTTGTTGCAGGTTTAACCGCGATGAAGCAATTGGAGCAACAAGCATGAGCGATTTAATCGAAATCAATGGCTTCACCAATGCAACGCTAGGCTGGAAAGCCTGGCTGGACGTGGTCAAGCTCGACTCGGCCACGCCAGAACAAATCGCGGTACTTGAAGAAAGTCACCCTAAAGCAAAAGTATCCGACTACTACCTTTTTTTAGTGCATCAACCCGAAGTGCTGAAGCAGCGTTCGATCGCCTTTAATGCCATTATGTATGCGCCCGGTGGCATGCCACGCGCCGAACGCGAACTCGGTGCAACCGTAGTGTCGCGCATCAACGGCTGCGTCTATTGTGCTTCAGTTCATGCGCAACGTTTTGAGCAACTCGCCAAACGTAACGATGCGATCACTGAGGTATTTAACAATCCATATACGGCAGGCACTTCGGCGCGCGAACGGGCGATTGTCGACTTTTCGATTGCCTTGACGAATCAGCCAAACGAAATCTCACCGGCACGCATTCAGGCCTTAAAAGATGTTGGCTTGACCGAAATCGAAATTTTAGATTTGATTCATTCAGTGGCGATCTTTGCTTGGGCAAATCGTTTGATGCTGAATCTAGGCGAACCTGTCTTTACTCAGACTGCAGCCTGAAGCTCCTTACTCTGCGTGGATCGTCCTCTCGTTAAACACTCTCAGTCAAACTTTTAATACGAGTCAAACAATGCGCTTACTCAATCAATGCTTAATCATCAGTGCTGCCCTGCTCTCTAGCGTCTCGACAACAGTAATAGCGAACACTTGGCCACTGACTGACAAGGCGATTCAGCTCACAGTCCCTGCCCCTGGCGGCGGTGGGACTGGTGACACGATCGCGCGCATGCTTGCCGAACAACTGGCACTGCGTCTAAAAACTAACATTGTGATTGAAAATAAGCCAGGAGCGAATGGCAACATTGGCGCCACTGCCGCGGCTAAATACGCGCCGGATGGCTACCGTTTTCTGTTTTCGTGGGCAGGCACCCTGGCAGTGAATGCAAGCCTGTATGCAAGCATTGCTTATGATCCACAAAAAGATTTTGATCCAATTGCACTTATCTGCGACGTACCCAATATCCTGGTGGTCAATAATGATCTCCCTGCTCAAAGCATTGAGGCGTTCATTGCTTACGCTAAAAGTCATCCGGGTAAATTAAATTTTGGCTCAACGGGCATCGGCAGCTCTATGCATCTGGCGGGCGAACTGTTCATGCGCGAAACCAATACCAAAATGGTACATGTTCCCTATAACGCACCAGGCACCGCCACGACTAATTTAATCGCGAACGAGATTCAAACAATGTTTCAATTGGTGCCAGGCATTGCGGGTCAAGTCAAAGCAAATAAGGTTCGCGCTTTGGCGATCATGTCACCCACCCGCTCACCCGCGCTACCAGATGTCCCAACAACGGCCGAGCTGGGCTTTCCGACACTAATGTCATCGACGTGGTTCGCATTGCTCGCACCCAAAGGGACGCCGCAACCAATTCTTGCGCGTATGAACAAAGAAGCCAATGAGATTTTGGCAGACCCTGCTTTCAAAAAGAGACTTGCCGAGATTGGTGCGACACCGATGGGCGGCACCCCCAACGAACTTGCGAGCCATCTTGCGGCAGAGCTCGAGAAATGGGGCGTCGTGATTCGGGCCGCAGGTATTAAAAACCAGTAACCGCAAGCGCTAGACGGGCTGCAACTCGAATAGGCGACCGTAGCCCGGCGCGTGGTCTTCGATCCCGTAGCGACGCAAACCGAACCAAATCATCGCTTGATTACTGGTGATCACAGGTCGATCGAGTAAAGCCTCTATCCGCTCGATCGCCTCAGCTGAGCGCACTGCAGTACAACTAATGAAATAGGCGTCGGCTTGCGGATCCTGAAGTTTCAATGCAAGGTCAACCCACACCTGTTCAGACAACTGACCCATTTCGGCATTGGTGTTCACCCCTAAGCCAACCTGCGCAATCACTTCAAAACCGTGGTGCGCCAAGAACGCACACTCGCGGACGTTGACCTCTTCAATATACGGCGTCAACAAAATAATCTTTTTTGCCTTTAACGCATGTAAAGCAGATACGATCGCTTCAGCAGTTGAAAACGCGGGCAGGCCACTTGCTTGTTCAATGCGCTGCTGAATCTCTTTGCCCATCTGCGCACTGAAGGTACTGACCGCGGTGCAATGAAAAACTACGACACCGACCTGCGCATCGGCCAACAACTTTGCACCAGACTCAACATGTCGACCCATTTCAATGAGTTCTGCCTCAGAACTACCGCGCAAAGGTAACCGCGTCATGTAGGCTGCAACGCCAGGTGGCAACATCGCATGGATCTGCGGCTCGGCAATGACATTGCCTGAGGGAACCATGATCCCCAACCGCAAACGTTCGCCGTAATCAATGACTGGCATATTCATCGCGCAACAACTGTGCCGCCTCAACCATGGCTTTTAATTTTCCATCCGCAACCGCTCGAGG
>Ga0114974_10004850_pt1 | contig 10043 bp, 7 predicted proteins | sample S_130206_EF_Meta_FD_87318 | JGI IMG/M metagenome (GOLD analysis project Ga0114974, IMG submission 87318) | Freshwater microbial communities from Lake Simoncouche, Canada to study carbon cycling - S_130206_EF_MetaG | ecosystem: Environmental > Aquatic > Freshwater > Lake | place: Lake...
CCAGCCAAGCCCTGAGCCGGGTCTGGCCCACGCCTACCATGCGTTACCCCCTGCCATACGCCTTTGCACGCACCCAGCAGGTCCTGCTGGAGGAGCGGTTGGGTGAGTTCACACTGTGTGTGCATCCGGGCTCGCTGCCCGGTGGTGTCAGTGAAGTCATGCGAAAGTACCCGGTGCATCAGGTGGAGTCACAGGCGGCCGAAGTCCTGGTGCAGCGCATCAGCGCCGCCTATGCCCAAGGCGAGTCCAGCGCGGCGGCGGTGGTGAGCGAGGTCGAAAGCGACGCCGATCTGTCGCGCATGATGCAAGACCTGCCCGCCATTGAGGACCTGCTGGAAACCTCGGACGATGCGCCCATCATCCGCATGCTCAATGCCTTGCTGACCCAGGCGGCACGCGACGGCGCCAGCGACATCCACATCGAGCCCTATGAGCGCCACTCCAGCGTTCGCTTTCGGGTTGACGGCACGCTGCGCGAGGTGGTGCAACCCAACCGCGCCCTGCATGCAGCCCTGATTTCCCGGCTGAAGATCATGGCTGAGCTTGATATTGCAGAGCGGCGCATGCCGCAGGACGGCCGCATCTCGCTGCGCATCGGTACCCGCGCCGTTGATGTGCGGGTCAGTACCCTGCCCAGCGCCCATGGCGAGCGTGCGGTGCTGCGGCTGCTGGATAAGTCCGAGGGACGTTTGAGCCTGGAGGCGCTGGGCATGCAGGGTGACGTGCTGTCACGCTTCACACGCCTGGTGGCGCAACCGCATGGCATTATTTTGGTGACCGGACCGACGGGCTCGGGCAAAACCACCACCCTGTACGCAGCGCTCAGCCGGCTCGATGCAGCTCACAGCAACATCATGACGGTGGAAGACCCGATCGAATACGAGCTACCCGGTGTGGGGCAAACCCAGGTCAACGCCCGCATCGACCTGACCTTTGCCAAGGCCCTGCGCGCCATCCTGCGGCAGGACCCGGACGTGATCATGATCGGCGAGATTCGTGATTTTGAGACCGCCCAGATCGCGATCCAAGCCTCGCTCACAGGCCATTTGGTGCTGGCGACACTGCACACCAACGACGCCACCAGCGCGGTCACCCGGCTGACGGACATGGGGGTGGAGCCATTTCTGTTGAGCTCCTCGCTGCTCGGGGTGCTGGCACAGCGGCTGGTGCGCAAGCTGTGCCGGTCATGCCATGGTGCCGGTTGCGCCAGCTGTGCCCAAACGGGCTATGCCGGGCGCAGCGGCGTCTTTGAGCTGCTGGTCACCGACGAGGCCATTCGCGCCCAGATCCACAGCCGCGCCTCTGAAGCCGACATCCGGACCGCCGCGTTGGGGAGTGGCATGTGCCTGATGCGCGACGATGGTGAGCGGCTGGTCACGGCCGGCCTGACCTCACGTGAAGAGCTGCTGCGCGTGACGCGCGACTAACCCGGCTGGCCCCAGCCACAACAAACGCCATGCCGGTTTACTCATTTGAAGCACTGAGCGCGGACGGCCAGTCCCGCAAAGGGGTGATCGAAGCCGACTCAGCCCGCGCGGCGCGCGCCCAGTTGCGCGCGCAGGCGCTGGTGCCGCTCAAGGTGGATCTGGCTGGTGCGTCGGGTGCCGATTCGACGGCTCAAGGCGCCGCCGCTGGGCCGGGTCGGAGCCGGCGGGTGTTCAAGCCACTTGGTTTGATGATCTGGACCCGCCAACTCGCTGGCCTGGTGTCGTCGGGCCTGCCCTTGGAGCGGGCGCTGACCTCACTGGCAGACGAGGCTGAACAAGACGCCCAGCGCTATCTGGTGGCCAATTTGCGGGCCGAGGTCAATGGCGGCGCCACCTTTGCCCGAGCCTTGGCGCAGCACCCGCGCGAGTTTTCTGCCATTTACGTCGCCGTCATCGACGCTGGCGAGCAAAGCGGTAATCTGGGCCTGGTGCTTGAGCGGCTGGCTGATGACCTCGAGGAGCAGCAGGCGCTCAAGGCCAAGCTGATTGGCGCGGCCCTGTACCCGGCGATCGTGACACTGGTGGCCATCTTCATCGTGCTGTTTCTGGTGACCTACGTGGTACCGCAGGTGGCCCAGGTGTTTGCAGGTAGCAAGCGGGCCCTGCCGCTGCTGACCGTGCTGATGATCGGCCTCAGCGATCTGGCCAGGCAGCAGGGTTGGATCCTGCTGCTGGCTCTATTTTTAGGTGCAATAGGTGCGCGGATGGCGCTGGCGAACGCCGTTGTTCGTGAAAAGTTCGACGCCTTCTGGCTAACCTTGCCGGTGCTGGGTCGTCTGGCGCTGGGCTACAACGCAGCGCGGTTTGCCAATACCTTGGCGATGCTGGCCGGTGCTGGCGTGCCGATTCTCAAAGCCCTTCAGGCTGCCGCTGAAACCCTGTCCAATCAGGCTATGCGGCGCGACGCGTTGGAGGCACTGGTGCTGGTGCGCGAAGGCGCCCCGCTGGCCGCGGCATTGGCGCAAAAAAAACGCTTTCCTGGCCTGCTGGCCATGTTTGCCCGCCTGGGCGAGCAAACTGGGCAGTTGCCGCTGATGCTGCAGCGGGCAGCCAAGCAGCTCAGTGCAGAAGTGCAGCGCCGCGCCATGCAATTGGCCACTCTGTTGGAGCCCTTACTGATCGTGGCCATGGGCGCGGTGGTGATGCTGATTGTGCTGGCGGTGCTGTTGCCCATCATCCAGCTCAATCAGCTGGTCAAGTAGCACTGCTCTAAAACGATTCCCAGTCGCCGTCGTCTTTGCCGCTGGCAGTGACAGGCTCCTTGGCCTTGGCTGGGCGCTGCGACATTAATTTAGCTGGGGTGGCAGTGGTGCTTGCTGAGGGCGCGCGCGCCGCCGCACCGAGCGGGGTGCCGCGGGCCCGTCGTTCGTCGCCCTGGTAATTGACCGCTTTTGGCAGGGCTGAGCGGACCGCTGCCTCTAGTGTCCGGCTGCCGTAGTGCTCGTCTTGCCCAGTCAGTTTGAACACGGCCACCATCTGCACCAGCTCTTGAGCCTGCGACTTCAAACTGCTGGCCGCCGCCGCCATTTGCTCCACCAGCGCTGCGTTTTGCTGTGTCGCCTGGTCCATCAGCGTCACGGCTTGGCCTACCTGTGCCACGCCCAAGCTCTGCTCATTGCTGGCAGCGCTGATTTCGCCCATGATGTCTGTCACGCGCCGGATCGAGCCCACCACCTCCGTCATGGTGACCCCCGCTTGGTCGACCAGCGCTGTGCCATGGGCCACACGTTCGACGCTGGCATTGATCAGGGCCTTGATTTCCTTGGCGGCCTCAGCGGATCGACCGGCCAGGGACCGCACTTCGCTCGCGACCACGGCAAAGCCGCGCCCCTGCTCGCCGGCGCGTGCTGCCTCCACCGCAGCATTGAGCGCCAGGATATTGGTCTGGAAGGCAATACCGTCAATGACTTGAATAATGTCAGAGATCTTGCGCGACGATTCGTTGATGCCCTTCATGGTGTCTACCACCTGGTTCACCACCTCACCACCTTTGATGGCCACTTCAGAGGCGCTGCGGGCGAGCTGATTGGCCTGAGCCGCACTGCCAGCGTTCTGGCTGACCTTGGAGCCCAGCTCTTCCATCGAGGCGGCTGTTTGCTGCAGGGAACTGGCCTGCTGCTCAGTCCGCATCGACAAGTCTTGGTTGCCCTGGGCAATCTCGGCACTGGCCAGCGCCACGCTCTCGGCATTGGTCTTGACACCACGCACGATGCCGGCGAAGCTGCCTTGCATGCGGCCCATGGCTGCCAGCAGTTTGATGGTTTCCTCATTGCCGGACGGAGTGACTGTGCCGGCCAGATTGCCCTGAGCCAGTTGGTCGGCGATGTTGACAGCCTCGTTCATGGGGCGCGTCAGGCGCCTGGCCAGCCACAGCCCAGCCCACAGCATCACCAGGCTGGCAAAGACCAAGGCCGCCGCAATCTGGACCTTGGTTTGACCCGCTTCCAACTTGGCAAGCTCGTTGACTTCCATCACGTGTTGGCCAATGGCCTTGGACTGTCCCGACATCTGCGTTTCCAGCGCGGCGAACAATTTTTGAAACTCAGGCGCTGCAGCTTGTGCCGCTGCGGCGTCGTTGGCTGCCAGCTTTTGGATATTGGCAGCGCTGGCGATGTATTGGGCAACCAGAGGTAGCGTGTTGCCTATCATGGCTTGCAGCTCAGGGGTGTCAGCCGTGGCTTGCAGAGCCGCCAAGGACTTGTTGAAGGTGGCCGCGTGTTCGGCCAGGCCACTTTCTGCTTCGGCGAGTTGGCCCGCATCTTTGGTCAGGCCGCTCAGCAGTGCCAGCAAGACATCACCACGCACAGCGTCATGCATCATGTCGGCCTCCTGACTGTTTTCCATGGCCGTGGCCATGCGCTGAGACTCGTCGATGGCAAGCGTCAGTCTGTTGGCATTGAACAGGCCGATGCCGCCCACCAGGCTCGCCATCAGCAATCCCAAAAATCCCAAGAACAGGATTTGGTTGCGAAATTTCATGAAGAAGCCTTTTTAATATGTAATATTCGGCCAGGCAAAAATCTGGCCCGCTAGCTCCGCTCCCGGACGGGCGATCTTATCGGATGATGCGCATGATTAGCCTGCTCCATCGCGATCAAATGAGACCTTGGGCGGTTTGCTACACTGCTGCCATGTTCATTCATCGCATCAGCGTTACAGGTCTCAGCGACCGGGGAGCCTGGCCCTGGCGGTCACTGCCCACAGCATCAGCGTTCGCCTGATTCAACCCTGCCCGAATGAACCGCAGCACCGCGTGCTGCTCGCCCGCATCAAACCTTGTCGCACGACAAGCACGGCGCCGGCCCTGATGAGAAAGTTCTCTTTCCGTGATTTCCGAACTCGAATTCAAGAGCCTGAGCGCCCAAGGCTATAACCGGATTCCATTGCTGGCGGAAGCCTTTGCTGATCTGGAAACGCCGCTCTCGCTCTACCTCAAGCTCGCCCATTCGCGCGATGGCGGTAAGTACAGCTTTTTGCTGGAATCGGTGGTGGGCGGTGAGCGCTTCGGCCGCTACAGCTTCATTGGTCTGCCGGCACGCACCCTGCTGCGCGCCAGCGGCTTTGGCGCCGAGGCCGTGACTGAGGTGCTGACCGATGGCGTGGTGGTGGAGCGCGTCAGCGGCAACCCGCTGGACTTCATCAGCGCCTACCAGCAGCGCTTCAAGGTGGCCTTACGGCCCGGTCTGCCGCGGTTTTGTGGTGGTCTGGCCGGCTACTTTGGCTACGACACGGTGCGCCATATCGAGAAAAAGCTGGTGGCCAGCTGCCCACCCGACACGCTGGGTTGCCCCGACATCGTGCTGCTGCAGTGCGAGGAACTGGCGGTGATCGACAACCTGTCGGGCAAGCTTTATCTGATTGTGTACGCCGACCCGACGCAGCCCGAGGCCTACGCCAACGCCAAGCGCCGCCTGCGCGAACTCAAGGAGCAGCTCAAGTACTCGGTCAGCGCGCCGCTGGTCAAACCCAGCCAGGGCTACCCGGTGGAGCGTGAGTTTGCCAAGGCCGACTACCTGGCGGCGGTCACGCGGGCCAAGGGCCTGATCGAGGGTGGCGACTTCATGCAGGTGCAGGTTGGCCAGCGCCTGAAAAAGCGCTACACCGAGTCGCCCCTGAGCCTGTACCGGGCGCTGCGTTCGCTCAACCCCAGCCCCTACATGTACTACTACCACCTGGGTGATTTCCACGTGGTCGGCGCCAGCCCGGAGATTCTGGTGCGCCAGGAAACCGTGGCGAACGGCGCGCAGACCGAGCAAAAAATCACCATCCGGCCGCTGGCCGGGACCCGGCCACGTGGCGCGAGCCTCGCGCAGGACCGGGCGGCCGAGGCCGAACTGATCAACGACCCGAAAGAGCGGGCCGAGCACGTGATGCTGATCGACCTGGCGCGCAACGACATCGGCCGCATTGCCAAGACCGGCAGTGTCAAGGTGACCGAGGCCTTCAGCGTCGAGCGCTACAGCCATGTGATGCACATCGTCAGCAACGTCGAGGGCACTTTGAGTGACGGCATGACCGCGATGGACGTGCTGCGCGCCACCTTCCCGGCTGGCACTTTGACTGGAGCGCCGAAGGTGCACGCCATGGAGCTGATCGACCAGCTCGAACCCAGCAAGCGCGGCCTGTACGGCGGCGCCTGCGGTTACCTGAGCTATGCCGGCGACATGGACGTGGCCATCGCCATCCGCACCGGGATCATCAAGGACCAGATGCTGTACGTGCAGGCGGCTGCCGGCGTAGTGGCCGATTCTGTGCCTGAGCTGGAATGGCGTGAAACCGAGGCCAAGGCGCGCGCCCTGCTGCGCGCAGCGGAACTGGTGGAGGAGGGCCTGGAATGAAGCTGCTGATGATCGACAACTACGACTCCTTCACCTACAACCTGGTGCAGTACCTGGGAGAACTCGGGGCCGAGGTGACGGTGGCGCGCAATGACGAGATCACGCTGGCCGAGATCGAGGCCCGGCTGCTAGCCGGCCAGCTCGACCGGCTGATGGTCTCGCCCGGGCCCTGCTCGCCGGCTGAGGCCGGAATTTCCGTGGCGGCCATCCGTCAGTTTGCCGGTACGCTGCCTATCTTGGGGGTTTGCCTGGGCCACCAGGCGATTGGCGCGGCTTTTGGTGGCAACATCGTGCGGGCGCAGCAGCTGATGCACGGCAAGACCAGCGTCATCAGCACCACCCAAGTTGGCGTGTTTGCCGGGCTGCCGACGCAGTTCACCGTGAACCGCTACCATTCGCTGGCCATTGATCGCGCCTCCTGCCCAGGCAGTCTGCAGATCACGGCCTGGACGGAGGACGGCGAAATCATGGGCGTACGCCATGCCACGCTGGATGTGGAGGGCGTGCAGTTTCACCCCGAGAGCATCCTGACCGAGCACGGCCATGCGATGCTGGCTAATTTCTTGGCCCCGCGACCCTGATTTTGCTATTATTTAAGTAGCTGAATCATCAATAATCACAAGGCCTGGAGCCCAAAATGACCTCAAACACTGACTTTCTGCGGGTTGACCTGCGTAGCGACACCGTCACGCAGCCTACGCCTGGCATGCGCGCTGCCATGGCCGCTGCGCCCTTGGGCGACGACGTCTTTGCAGATGACCCCAGCGTCAACGCACTGCAAGCGCAGATTGCTGATTTGCTCGGCTTTGAGGCGGCGCTTTTCGTGCCGACCGGCACCCAAAGCAACCTGTGCGCACTGCTCGCGCACTGCCAACGGGGCGATGAGTACATCGTCGGCCAGATGGCGCACTGCTACCGGTGGGAGGGTGGCGGCGGCGCAGTGTTCGGCAGCCTTCAGCCCCAGCCCTTGAACCACCAGCCCGACGGCACCCTGGCGCTGGCTGAAATTGCTGCAGCCATCAAGCCCGACGACGCGCACTTTGCCCGCACCCGGCTGCTGGCGCTGGAAAACACCTTTGGTGGCAAGCGCCTGCCCATGGACTATGTGCAGCAGGCCACCGACCTGGCCCGCCAGCATGGCCTGGCCCGCCACCTTGACGGCGCACGTTTGTTTAATGCCGCCGTGGCGCAGGCAACCGAACTGGGTACCGATCCGTACCAGGAGGCACGCCGCATTGCCAACTGTTTTGACAGCGTCTCGGTCTGCTTCAGCAAGGGGCTGGGCGCGCCGGTTGGCTCGGCCCTGTGCGGTAGCCGCGAACTGATTGCACGGGCGCACCGAATCCGCAAGATGGCGGGCGGCGGCATGCGCCAATCTGGCGGGCTTGCGGCAGCGGCCTCCTATGCACTGGCAAATCACGTGCAGCGCCTGGCCGACGATCACGCCTTGGCGCAGCGCTTGGCCGCGGGCCTGCGCCGCCTGCCGGGTCTGGTGGTAACGCAGCCCCAGACCAACGTGGTGTTTGTTGATCTGGAGGGCTCGGCACGGGCGCATGCCGCGGATCTGATTCCACAACTGGCGCGACATGGCGTGCTGGCCACCGGCCTGTACCAACTGCGCTTTGTGACCCACCTGGATGTCGACGCTGCGGGCATTGACCACGCGCTGGCCGTCATCGGCGATATTTTCTCCGGCTGAGGGTAGGGCGCCGTGGCAGGGATCGAGCACCTCGGCCTGTTCTTGGCAGCCGGTCTGCTGCTGAATCTGACGCCCGGGCCAGATGTGCTGTACATCGTCTCTCAGGGGCTTAAGGGTGGCTGGCGGGCTGGGGTCGTCGCGGCCCTTGGCATTACGGGCGGTATCTTTGTCCATATTGCTGTGGCAGCGCTCGGTCTGGGCGCTTTGCTGGCCGCTTCACAGACAGCATTCGTCCTGCTGAAGTGGGTGGGTGTGGCCTACTTGCTGTATGTTGGCTGGGGCATGCTGGGCGTGCGTCGGCTGGAGGCTGGGTCAGCTTCGATGATTGCTATGGATAAAATAGCAGAAAAGCCAATAGCAGCAAAGGCTAGAGGCCAATTTGGCTATATAAAAATATTTCATCAGGGCTTCTGGACCAATGCGCTCAACCCCAAGGTCGCCCTGTTCTTTCTGGCGTTTCTGCCTCAGTTCATTGCCCCAGAGGCCGAGCACAAGGCGCTCACCTTTGTGCTGCTGGGCCTGCTGTTCACCCTGAACTCCCTGCCGGTCAACCTGGGCTATGCCCTGATGGCTGCCTGGGCCGGCCAGCGCCTGCAGTCCCTGCAGCAAGGCCTGGCCTGGCTGGAGCGACTCGCCGGCGCCTTGTTCATTGGTTTTGGTCTGAAGCTGGCCCTGACCGATCCCCCCACTCCTTGATGAGACCTACCATGCCCCAAAGCAACAAGATCACCGCACAAGAAGCCCTGCTGCGTACCATTGAACACCGCGAGATTTTTCATGACGAGATGCTGCACATCATGCGTCTGATCATGAGCGGCGATATGTCGCCCGTGATGATGGCCGCCCTGATCACTGGCCTGCGCGTCAAAAAGGAAACGATTGGCGAGATCACAGCCGCCGCCCAGGTGATGCGTGAATTCTCCACCAAGGTTCACGTGGCCAACCTAACCCATCTGGTGGATATCGTTGGCACCGGTGGTGACGGCTCCCACACCTTCAACATCTCCACCTGTTCCATGTTTGTCGCCGCCGCCGCTGGCGCCCGCGTCAGCAAGCACGGCGGGCGCAGCGTCAGCAGCAAGAGCGGCAGCGCCGACGTGATGGAAGCGCTGGGTGTGCACATCAACCTGGCGCCAGAGGCGATTGCCCGCTGCATCGAGGAGGTTGGCGTCGGCTTCATGTTTGCGCCCAACCACCACCCGGCCATGAAAAACGTGGCGCCCATCCGGCGTGAACTGGGCGTTCGCACCATCTTCAACATCCTTGGGCCGCTCACCAACCCGGCCAGTGCCCCCAATATTTTGATGGGCGTGTTTCACTCGGACCTGGTCGGTATCCAGGTGCGGGCGCTGCAGCGCCTGGGCGCCGAGCATGCGCTGGTGGTTTATGGCAAGGACGGCATGGACGAGGTCAGCCTGGGCGCGGCTACGCTGGTGGGGGAATTGAAAGACGGCGAAATCACCGAGTACGAGATCCACCCGGAAGACTTCGGCATGGTGATGGCCAGCAACCGCGGCCTGCGCGTGGACACGCCCGAGCAATCCAAGGCCATGCTGCTGGCTGTACTGGACAACGAGCCGGGCCCAGCCCGTGATATCGTGGTGCTCAATGCCGGCGCGGCGCTCTACGCCGCCAACGTCGCCCCCACCATGCAGGCCGGCGTGGCCCACGCCCGCGCGGCCCTGGCCTCAGGTGCGGCCCGCGCCCGGCTGGACCAACTGGTGGCACTGACGCAAGCCCTGAAGCCAGCTGTATGACCTTGGTGCTGACGTTGCTGGCGTTGGCGGGGCTGGCGTCCCTGCTTCCGCTCGTGTCCTCCGCCCTGCGGGCTCCCCCTTGACCTCGCTGCAGCAGGCACGCCATCCCCTCCCTGGTCGTGTTAGACGTAATACCTGAATGCGGGGCCCAATGCTGGCGTGCGAGGGTCGTCAAGGTGGTGACGGGTTGAGCGGCGCAGCGGCATCAAGGAGGAGCCCGCAGGGCGGGGGACAGCCGCGGAGCCGCTCAGCCCGGCGCCGC
>Ga0114974_10004851_pt1 | contig 10043 bp, 5 predicted proteins | sample S_130206_EF_Meta_FD_87318 | JGI IMG/M metagenome (GOLD analysis project Ga0114974, IMG submission 87318) | Freshwater microbial communities from Lake Simoncouche, Canada to study carbon cycling - S_130206_EF_MetaG | ecosystem: Environmental > Aquatic > Freshwater > Lake | place: Lake...
ACATCGGTATTGATTGAAGCTGCGATTGCGCGCATTAGCTCGGGACAAGACCCAGATTCAATTTTGATGCTGACCTATGGCCGCCAACGTGCCTCTGAAATGCGCGATGCAATTGCGCTGCGTACTACTTCAACTGCGCACGAACCGCTGGCGCGCACCTTTCACTCACTCGCGTATTCAATTCTTAAGATGAATAACGGTGAGGCGTATTACGAACCAATTTTGCTATCTGGCCCAGAACAAGAGAATTTCATAGAACAATTGCTGCAAGGCGATGTCACCGATGGCTACCGCCAATGGCCAGTTGATTTGCACGATGGCGAAGATAAGAAAGGTAATCCGCTCTTAACACAAGGATTTATCCGCGAGCTGCGCGATTTAATTATGCGCGCCAACGAACGCGGCATAAATCCTGAACAGCTAGCCGATCGTGGCAAGCAAGTTGGAGAAAAATATTGGGCACCGGCTGCAGATTTCTGGTCGCGCTATAAAGAGATTATGGCGATCCGCGAAGATGCCGCAGGCGATGCCAAGATGCGCATCGATCCATCTGAGTTAATCAGCGTCACAATTGCATATTTAAAATCTAATGAACCTTTACGCGCACAGATTCAAGCGCGCTTTAAAACAATTATGGTCGATGAATTCCAAGAAAGTGATCCGGCCCAGCGCGCACTTTTAGAGTTAATCTGTGGCAGCGATTTGGTAATTGCCTACGATGGAGATTCGGCGGTCGGTCGCTTCCGTGGCGCAGACCCAGATGGCTTAAAGAGTGAAGTTGATAAGTACTTGGCTAAAGGTGCAGAACATATAAGCCTTACCAACTCTTATCGCAGCTGCCCTGAAATATTTGAGATCGCCCAATCTGTGACCTCACAATTTCGCGCACCATCGCCGACTCGCAAGCGCACCTGTACTTATAAGGAGAAACCAGCCTTAGATAAGGCTTTTGACCTGGCTCGCCTGCGTTCACAATCGGAGGAAGCGCAATACATCGCCTACCATTTCAAACGCGCACATTTAATGCACGCTATTCCATATTCGCAGATGGCGGTCATCTTGCGCACCGCAGGTACTCAAGGCAGCGCTTTACGTCGCGCTTTTGCACAAGTTTCTATTCCAGTCGCTGGTGATTTGGAAGCGTTATCGGCCAATCCTGCACTTGCACCATTTATCTTATTAGCGCGTGTTGCAACCGGTGGGCAAAGTTTAAACCTTGATACTTGCGAGCGTTTATTGATCTCTGAATTCGGTGGCTCAGATGCGATTTCACTTCGTCGCATCCGCACCGCTCTGCTGGAAGCTCGTGATGATGCAAATGATTCGCGCGGCGGAACACAGTTGCTAATTGATGCAATTGATAAAGGTGATATTCCAATTGAAGATAACTCATCCCTCACCCGCATTTACGAACTTTTGGCACACGCACGAAAGTCAGTCCGCAAGAAAGGTGCTCGAGCCGAAGATTTACTCTGGGCGATTTGGGACAACGCCAAAAGTAGCGACAATGAAAAGTTAAGTATCACTTGGCGCAACACCGCTCTGCGCGGAGGAAATCGTGGCGCCGCCGCTGATCGCGATCTTGATGCCATGATTCAACTCTTTGATGGCGCACAACGTTTCACTGAACGTTTCCCTTACTCACAACCATCTGCCTATCTAGATGAGTTAGCCCGCGAATCAATTGTTGGAGACATTATTACCTCGCAAGGAGTTCGCCCTGATGTTGTAGAAATATTGACAGTCCATTCTGCCAAGGGACGCCAATGGGAGTTAGTTGCCGTTGCTGGTTTGCAAGAAGGAGTCTGGCCAAATTTGCGCCAACGCAGCTCACTCCTTGGCAGCGAGCGGTTGGTAGAGCGCGAACGCCACGGTGATTTGGCGCGACTTGAGTTAGATGTAATCGCTGCTAGTGCGCTAGCCGAAGATGAGCGCCGCTTGCTGCATGTAGCGATAACCCGTGCCCGCCAAGGTTTAATCGTCACCGCAGTCCAACGTGAAGATGACGAACCATCTGCCTACTTTGAAGAACTCGATAAGAACTCTGGTCTTGAAGAAGTCCCAATTACAGAAGTACCGCGACCGCTCACTACATCTGCGCTGGTAGCAACGCTTCGCCAGAATCTTGCCAGCGAAGGTGCCGGAGTAGCTGCCGGAATTTTAAAGACTCTTGCAGAGGCCGATATTAATTCAGCAGATCCCGCTAACTGGACAGGTGCGCTAGCGATATCTTCAACGGAATCTGTAGTTGCGCAAGGCGCAGATGTGCAGGTCTCACCAAGTGGCGCGGAAAACTTTACCGAATGTGGAGTCAAATGGTTCCTGGAGAAAAATGGCGGCACCAATGGTGATTCAACTGCGCAAATTTTGGGATCAGCGATTCACGAATTTGCGCGCATCAAAGTAGAAGAACCTGGGATTTCAGATGCTGATCTAATTTCTAAGTTGCAGAGCTCGTGGTCGTTGATCAATCCCGCCGATGGCTGGGTCAGCACAACATCGTTAAAGCGTGCGATCAAGATGCTAGAGCGTTTTGCGCGATATCACGCCGCATCTACGCGCACCGTCGTTGGCGCTGAACTTAACTTCACGATAAAAGTTGGGCGCGCTGAAATTCGTGGAAGCGTCGATCGCATTGAAGTTGATGCAGATGGAAATTTCTATGTAATCGACTTTAAGACTGGTAAAACTATGATTAAGAAAGAGGAAGCTAAAAGTAATCTCCAGTTGGCTTGCTACCAGTTGGCTGTTGCCTTAGATGGATTTGAGAAGAAGCTTTCAGGGAGCACATCAACTGGCGCTGAACTCGTTTACTTAGCTAAAGATTCGGTAAAGGTCACAACGCGCCAACAATTTATTATCGATCAGGTGGAAGTTAAAGCCAAGATTGAAGAGATCGCAGAAGGAATGGGCGCCGCTACTTTCCAGGCGCGCATCAATGAAATGTGCGAAAGATGCGTAGTAAAGGCGGCTTGCCCGATCCAAAGTGAAGGCCGGGCGGTGATCGAATGATCGAGAAATATTCACCGCAAGATATCGCCGCTGCCCTGCAACGAGTTGGAGCAAAGGTCTTTGATCCGACAGATGAACAGAGTGCGATTATTTCGATCGCATCTAACCCACTGGAACCTGCAGTAGTCATCGCTGGTGCTGGCTCTGGCAAGACCGAGACTATGGCTGCTCGAGTTATTTACTTAGTAGCAAATGGTTATGCGCGCCCAGATCAGATCTTGGGCCTTACCTTTACCCGTAAAGCGGCAGGTGAGTTGGCAATCCGTATCCGCACTCGCTTGCGACAACTACGCGCGGCAAAATTAATCCCAGAAGATACGCCGCTGGAAGTATCGGTCACTACCTATCACTCTTATGCGGCACGACTCTTAGCGGAACATTCAATCCGTTTCGGAATCGATGCTGATATCGCTCCAATGGGAGATGCGGCGATGTGGCAATTAGCAAACGATGTAGTCCGCAATTGGGATGATGCAACTTACACAAATGAGTCAGAGATAAATACAATTGTTGATGACTTACTTGGCTTAACTAAGTTGATGTTAGAACATCAAGTAGAACCTGGTGCGATAGAAGCCGCAGACCTTGCCGTCTTAGAAGAGCTGGCGAAGATGAGTGGTGATGAAAATGATCAGGTGCGCCGGGTAAATCGCGTACTGACTCAACGTATCGGTTTGCTGCCAATGGTGGAAAGTTTTATTAAGCGTCGCCAACAATCTGGAGAGCTATCTTTTGATGATCAGATGTCGCTCGCTGCAGATATCGCAGTTAACTTTGCAGATGTTGGCGAGTTAGAACGCGCTAAATACTCTGTTGTTCTACTCGATGAGTACCAAGATACTTCGCAATCCCAAGTTCGCATGCTCTCCTCACTCTTTGGCGCAGGTCATCCCGTGATGGCAGTGGGCGATCCTTGTCAGGCGATATATACCTGGCGCGGAGCGTCGGCCGGCACAATCAACTCATTTAGCCGCTATTTTCCGAAGGTTTCTGGTCAAAATGGGGCAGAGCGTTACTCACTACTCACAACTTTCCGCAACGATAAATCGATCCTGGAACTTGCCAATGTGGTCTCATCACAAATCCGTGCTGAAGGCGGCGCAGATGTTCCACCACTTACGCCACGACCTGGCGCAGGTGCAGGAAATCTAGCCTGCGGTGTCTTTGAAACTATTGATGGTGAAGCGCAAGCGATTGCAGAGTACTTTGCAGCGCTCTGGTTTGATGAGAAACGTTTAGCCACACCTGTACAGAAGCGATCTACCTTTGCCGTTTTGGTGCGCAAACGTTCGCAGATACCTGCGATTGAGAGCGCACTTAGATCTGCGGGTATGCCGGTAGATGTTATCGGCCTAGGTGGGCTGATCCATGTTCCTGAAGTTGCCGATATCGTTTCAATGTTAAAGGTGATCGCAGATCCCGATGCCGGTGCTGCTCTGATGCGCCACCTAGTTGGGCCACGGATTAATTTAGGTGCAAAAGATTTAGCGGCGCTAGGTGCATACTCACGTAATCGCGCCAAGGGCTCACGCGCGGAAAGTAAATCGTTAATTAAAAAAATCGCCGCCGGCAACCCTGAACGCGCAGAAGCAGATGATCAATTCTTAGGTTCGCTAATCGATACTTTAGATGAGATTGAAAAGAGTGATCGAAAGACATTTACCGAAGTTGGCTATAACCGATTGAAGAACTTTGCCGCTGATCTGCGTCGCCTGCGTTCGCGCGCAGGTGGAACGATCACAGATTTAATAAATGAAATTGAACGTTATCTCGCACTTGAAGAAGAAGTTATGTTGCGCGATGGCACAGGTTCGGGCCGGCGCCATGTTGATCGCTTCTTAGATGAAGCTGGCAAATTTGCGCGTAGCGGTGGCACTCTCTCCTCATTCCTACATTGGCTCGATATCACCGGCGAAGAAGAAGGTGGACTCAAATCGGCAGCCCCTGAAGTTCGCAGTGATGTTGTGCAGCTCCTTACCGTTCACACATCTAAGGGCGCAGAGTGGGATGTAGTGGCTGTTCCAGGCTTAGCTGAAGGCACTTTCCCCATGATAAATAGATCTGATCCCGATAACTGGATCACCAATGAGAAACATATCCCCTTTCAACTTCGTGGTGATCACGCAGAACTTCCGCACTTCTCTTTTGGCAGTGCCACTAAAAATTCTGAAGCAAAGAAAGCGATTGATGCCTACGGCAAAACCTGTAGCGCCACGAAGATCCGCGAAGAGATTCGCTTGGGTTATGTCGCATTTACCCGCGCTCGAACTCATCTGATCGCAACCAGATCTTGGTGGCGCAACGGCGGAGATTTGGTTGAACCTTCTTCTATCTTCGAACAAGTAGCCCTAGTTGCGCAAAGTTCTGGAGTAATTTTAAATAACGCACCGCGCCCAGAAGATGATGCCATAAATCCAAAGTTAGAGAACCCACAAGTTGGAATTTGGCCACGCGATTGGCTCGGTGAGAAACGTGCAGCATTTGATGGCAAAGTTAAAGCTGTGCAGAGCGCAACTGCGATTGATTTAGATAAATTTGCTGGCACAGATTTAGAGATTCTCTCTTGGGCAGAAGATGCGAGGGCTTTGATCAATGAAAGTAAGCGCGCCCGTAACGGTGGCTTAGAGATTGCCTTGCCGCCACGCCTTTCTACTTCAACTTTAGTTGCGCTACATAAAGATCCAATTGAGTTGGCGTTAAATATCCGTCGCCCGATGCCGCGTCCGCAAGATGAGTACTCACGCCGCGGAACCGCATTTCACTTGTGGATTGAACGCCACTTCCTTGCTGCAACTTTATTTGATGATGATGATCTTGATTTTCTAGATCCGCTTGAACCCGATCAGACTTTAGAAGGTCTTAAAAATACTTGGTTGGCATCAGAATGGGCGCCGCGCATTCCAGTTGCCGTTGAAGTGCCTTTTGAAGCGGTAATTGGCCCAGTTTTAGTGCGTGGACGTATAGATGCGGTCTATCAAATAGATGGAAGATATGAAGTTATCGACTGGAAGACCGGGTCTACCAAGTTAGGTCCTTCATCTGCAGTGCAACTTGCCGTCTATCGCTTAGCCTGGGCAAATTTAAAAGGAATAGATCCAGCACAAGTCTCGGCTGCTTTTCACTACGTTCCAAGTGGACAGACTGATCGCAGCGCAGATTTACTAACAGAGGCAGAACTCATTAGCCTCTTATCGCTAGGAGATTAATAAATCGATTCCAATTGGCAAGTGATCGCTGACTCCAGTTTTTGAAAATTTAGAAATTTGATATTCATTTGGAGTCAATTCATTGGAAAGAATGTAATCAAATTGCACCTTAGCGCCCCAGCTGGGGTAGGTATTTTGGGTGATAAGTGATCGCCACTTAGAGAGCGCAACCGGAAGGTTTTTTGGAAGATTTAAATCACCCATCAACAAAAGCTTGGTATTACTTTCGCTACCAATTTGCAGCGCCCATTTCTTCAACTTCTTTAACTGTGCCAAGTTAACGCCAGGTACAAATGAGAGATGGGTATTAACAATAGTAAAACCATTTTCTAAAGTTGCTGCCAACGCTAAACGTGGTTCATCGTGAACATAAATTGCGCGAATCTTTGGGCGACTACTTGTCTCACTTTCAGTTGGCACAACGAGTGGCATACCAATTGGTGAGTTTCCAAGTTCCAATCGATGCCAATTCACAACTTTTATTGTTGATGCGATTGCGATTCCGTAACTTCCTGAAAGTACCTCGCTGGACTTATTAGTTATTACCTTGGGATCGTTCTCATTTAATTTGCGCCACTTCTCACCAGGTGTTCCGATAATGCTTGGCGCAAATGCCCAATCCATTGCGCCCATTGCAGATGCAACTTCAGCGATTTGGTTTACCCCACCTGAGCGCGGCAAGTTGAAGTCAACTTCCTGAACTGCGATTACATCTGTAGACAAGGCGGTAATCCCTCGATGCAGCGCTGCCAGCGAGGGGCCAGATTTATTAGGAGGGATTTCCATACCGTGAAGGAGATTCCACGAGGTGATGCGCATATGGCGAAGGCTAGTAGCGTTCACCCTTATGAGCGCGGTCAATGGACAGGTATCGAGGATGGACCGCGCTGCCCATCTGCGCAAAAATCCCAGTTCGCTTGAACAACTCTGGTCCAAGGCGAAGATCGTGCACTTTAGTGCGGGGCGGATGGCTACTTCCGATGGCGTTAACCAACTCCGTTATCTAGATGCCACGCAAGTCGCGGGGCTAATTGAGAGTGGAGCTTTTGAATCTGGTGAGCGATATTTCTTAGGTTTAGATCAAATAAATAATGAGCCGTACTTTGCTTGGAATTCACCACATCCAAATTCAAAGAACGATTTAGCTCCGGCAGGTTACACAACGCTGCGCGAAATTGGGGGAGAACTCGATGAGTTGCAGATGGAGATCGCACTTCACGCAGTTGCGCTCTCTAATTGGCACAACACCCACCCGCACTGCGCCAGATGCGGTGCGACTACATCTGTTTCACTTGGTGGGGCGATTCGCACTTGCGATAAAGATAAGAGTGAACATTATCCCCGCACTGATTGTGCGGTAATAGTTTTAGTACGCGATAGCCAAGATCGAATCTTGTTGGGACGACAAGCAATTTGGCCTGAAGGACGTTTCTCCTGTTTTGCTGGTTTCCTTGAACCCGGAGAAACTTTCGAACAATGCGTGCAACGTGAAGTCTTTGAAGAATCAGGTTTAGCGGTGCGTGAAATAAATTATTTGGGATCACAACCTTGGCCATTTCCAGCATCAATAATGATCTCCTTTGAGGCGATTACAGATTTTCCAGAGAGTGCTCGCCCTGACGGTGAAGAAATTGTTGCAATCAAATGGTTATCACGCGCTGAGTTAAAGGCAGAAATATCTGCCGGAACGCTCTTGCTGCCACCTGATATCTCGGTATCGCGCAAGATGATCGATCGCTGGTTGATTGCATGACCGAAAGCGCCGGTGCAGTTCGTGCTGAAGAGATTTTGGCCGCACTCGATGCTGATCAAAGAGCAGTTGCACTTGCTACGCGCGGCCCAGTCTGTGTAATCGCTGGTGCCGGAACAGGAAAGACTCGAGCAATAACTCATCGAATCGCATATGCGGCAAGTATCGGCACAATGGATCCGCAGAAAGTCTTAGCGCTGACATTTACATCTCGCGCCGCCGGTGAGATGCGCACTCGCTTGCGCGCACTGGGAGTTCCAACCGTTGCCGCACGCACAATCCACGCTGCAGCGTTAAAGCAGTTGGTCTACTTCTGGCCGAGCGTATTTGGCGGGCGAGTACCTGAGCTGATGACCGCCAAGGCAGGATTTATTGGCGAAGCAATCAATCGCGCTGGGTTATCGGGCGAACTACGTGCGACATCGCGCGAGTTAATGCGCGATATTGCGAGCGAAATTGAATGGGCGAAAGTTTCGCAGGTTGCCCCCGAAGATTTTGTAAATGAAATCTCAAACCGCACTCAGAAACCAAGAGTGAGCGCCGAAAAATTAGCGCAGGTTTACACCGCATATGAAAGCGTTAAGAAACAAGAGTTAGCAATTGATTTTGAAGATGTGCTTTTACTGACCGCTGCGATGTTGGAAGAAGAGCGCACGGTGCGCGAACGCGTGCAAGATCAATACCGTTACTTCACAATCGATGAGTATCAAGATATCTCTCCTGTGCAACAGCGCTTGATAAATGCGTGGCTCGGTTCGCGCCAAGATATTTGTGTGGTTGGCGATCCCGCGCAGACTATTTACTCATTTGCGGGGGCAACTCCAGTATTTTTAAATAGCTTTACCCAACGTTTTCCCGATGCCGAAGTAATTCGCTTGAGCACTGGTTATCGCTCAACCCCAGAAATTACCTTTGCGGCAAATGCGCTACTACGTCACGGCGCGATGGGACAAGAGTTAATTGCACTTAACGATCACGGTAGCAAACCTTCGGTAGATGGCTATGCCAATGAAGATGCGGAAATTGTCGGGGTATTGGCGCAGATAACTGATTTATTGAACTCAGGAACCCAGGCGCAAGAGATTTCTATCTTGGCCAGAACCAATAACCAATTAAAGGGTGTGGAGCGCGCGATGAATAAGGCCGGCCTGCCTTATCAGGTACGCAGTACCGAGCGATTCTTTGATCGCCAAGATGTCCGCGATTTTCTAAAAGAGGTACGGCGCGCATCTGTGTTGCCGACTGAAGGTGTTACGTGGATAGATGAACTTCGCACATTGGCACAACCGCATTTAACAGGTGAAAGCATTGATGGCATCGCAGCGTTGTTGCACCTGGCTCGTGAACTCGATGGCGATAATAATTTCAGCCCCAAGACTTTGCGCGGTTATTTGCGAGAAATTGAAGATCGCGTGCAACAGAACAATCCACCAACGATGCCGGTAATTACCTTGGCAACTCTGCATGCGGCAAAAGGCTTGGAATGGGAGCGGGTATTTTTAATTGGAGCTTCTGAGGGAATACTGCCGCTGGAAACTGGGGTTACTGGCCAGTCCGATGCGGTGATCGATGAAGAACGCCGCTTGTTCTACGTTGGAATGACGCGGGCCAAAGTTGATCTACATATCAGCCATCGCCAAAACCCCAGCCGATTCCTGCGTGAGGCTGGCCTGCTCGCTTAATTTTCCCTTGATTTAATTAAGTTGCATAACTCACTATCTCTGGTTTACCCTTGCCTTTCACCAAGTTGGTGAAGGTCTAATAGGCCAAGTAGAAAAAGGAGAATGAAAGATGTTTACATCTAAGTCATTCACCACAGCACGCGTTACACGCAGTGCTGCTACTTCGCCTGCCAATTTCCATGCGACTACAAAGAAGCATACAAATTGGCCCGCAGCGTCAAAGCCAGCGTTTTACGCAGCTTTTTACGCCGTGGATGAGGCCACAGGAGGTTCAATCGGATAATCCCGATAGACGCCAAACCTAAGGCCTCAACTCCACAAAGGAGTTGAAGGCCTTTTTTTATTATCAAAAATCAAAACAAAACTAAAAACAAAATCAAACCAAAACGAGAG
>Ga0114974_10004852_pt1 | contig 10040 bp, 13 predicted proteins | sample S_130206_EF_Meta_FD_87318 | JGI IMG/M metagenome (GOLD analysis project Ga0114974, IMG submission 87318) | Freshwater microbial communities from Lake Simoncouche, Canada to study carbon cycling - S_130206_EF_MetaG | ecosystem: Environmental > Aquatic > Freshwater > Lake | place: Lake...
CCTTCAACAAATATTTGAATATTGTCAGTAACCATCATGCCGCTAGTATCAACATCAAAGGTTATAGTAGTAATCTTATCCGCACCATACAATGCACCTGCAAAGTCGCTGTCATAATTTTCACTATAAGTAACTTCTGCCGCGGTAGTATCATCGGCAAAGTTATACATTATGGTATTTCTTGATGCATTAGTAATCAATAAAAAGTCTTTTAGTTTATAGAAACCTGGCATCTTAATGTAGCCGCGATTAGATATACTAGTTGGTAGATAACTAACCCCATATTGTATAACATCAAGAATTATATTGCTTAATTCTTTTATTCGTGTGTTAGAAAATATTTCTGGAGTGTTAACAATGTCAAATACTTGTTCAACTAAGATTTGTTTTGGAGTATATGCTAAATTATCCCAGATATAGTTTTCAATTAAATCTCGAATAAATGTATGTGTATAAATTTCTGGCTGACGATCACCGTCAACTTGTGCAATACCGTTTTCCCAGTACTTACTAGCATTAAAAATTGTTTGTCTATTGCCACCATGTTTTAAATCGCTGATATATCCTTCGAGCACATAACTTACGTCTCTACGACATTTGGTTGCATTGTAAGTGTAGAATACAAACGGGTAAATGTTGTTGTTAATATTATCTTGAATATATGCGATAGCTTCTTCTTGGATAAATCTTTTATTTGCTTCAAGTAATGCTACTGCATTTTCTAATAGCATTCCATTTTGACTATCAGGTGCAACTGGTGCAGGTAATGCACTTGTACCACTTGTAATAGTGCTAATTACATAATTTATTAAAGTAGTAGTCTGAGTAATGCCGTTGGCTTCGCTATCATCTGCTAAAATTACTTGAGATGAAGACGTGTTTAGTTTTACGTATGTAGTATTGGTTAAGATATTAGTTGTAATCTTCCCAAGTAACCAATTATGCGTTTCTATTTCAACTGCTGAATTTAAAATTTGAATAACACCGTTAATATAGTATCTAGAAGCTACTTGATAAATTCCAGAATTTCCACCGTAGGTTAAATCATAAATTAATGCGTCTAATACATATTGTGTATCTCGTTTACATTTTTCCGATCTGATGCTATCGTACGTGTATCCATACCAGATACTGGACGGAGTACCTAAATTAGCTGCAATTCGATTACGGATGTATTGATCCATTTCATCAATGAGAAATGATTGATTTGCAGTTAATAGTGCTACAGCATTTGGATATTCGTTATATGCCGGTGGAATAACTCCGGGATAAAACTTGTAATTTGAGATCTGCTTCTTTGCCATTTAACTTTTCCTTGTTTTAACTCAGTGCAATAGACATTGCTACTGCTCTTGAATCAACGTATCTTTTATTTGTTGCGTGTGATTTTGCACTAGGTGTTTTATCAACTACTACGTTTGAACCTGTTGTAATATTGCCAGTTGCTATAATTGCATTATTTACCGTTACTACTCCAGCCACTGTTAAATCAGTCAATGTACCAACGCTTGTTAAACTAGAATTAACCACTGTTGATTTTAAAGTTGTAGAAGTTAAAGTATCAGCTGCGGCCGTGACAACTATATTTCCGCTGCCATTAAAACTCACGCCATTAATAGTTCTTGCTGTCTCTAAGGTTGTAGCAGTACTGGCATTTCCTGTTAATGCACCAGTAAAACTTGTACTTGACACACTGGTCAATCCGGCTAGTGTAGTACTTGAACTTCCTAGACTTATTGTGGTTGTACCTACAGTAAGAGAGCTATTAGATAATTTATTGTTAGCAATTGATCCAGCTAACATAGTATTTGTAACAGTTGCAGTGTCTGTAGTTAATACTGCATTAGTAATTTTAGTACCTGCTAGGCTTGTGATCCAACTTGGATTAGAATATGATCCTGTAGTATACACTCCATTCGTAACTGTACCAGCATTGCCACTTACATTACCGGTTATATTACCAGTTACGTTTCCAGTTACATTTCCAGTTACATTTCCAGATAGGTTTCCAGTTACATTTCCAGTTACATTTCCAGTTACATTTCCAGTTACTGATCCGGTAAAATTTGCATTTGTTCCATCTGTACCGTTATCGAGTATTCTGTTAGTGCCGTTTGAAGCGTAGATATCGCCTATAAATTTACCGGCTTGTATTTTTCCTGTGGTAACAATATCTGTAGTTAATCCTGATGCAAGCGTTTCAGTAGTCCATGATCTAGTAGCAATAGTAGTGCCACCGGTGTTTTTACCATTAAGAATTCGAAGAGTGTTAGCTGTTAGATCGAGAAATATTTCTCCGGAATCGCCCGTAGTTCTATCTAAAAAACTAGCGTTTTTTCCAATCAATCGCAAACTACGGTGTACAGGGGTACTCATAAATCTAGTCCTTATGCTTAGACTAGTATTTACCGAAAAAATCGTTTTAAATATTAGGACTCATAAACCATACAGTTAATGCCCAACGATTACCACTAATTGGAGCTGTTGCACGGTGCGGCATTGCAGAATCAATTACAACTGCATGACCTTCTTCAAGATTAAATTGGTGATCAGCAGTTTCAAATATAGCGCCAGGTGCAGATCTAAGGGTACAAGTTAGTGTTTTATCTCGTCGACTTGTGCGATATTTTCCAGGCTTAAGATCGTCGTGCCAACTGTAATATTCTCCAGGTGCATAACAACTAACTTGTACTGGATGCTCGAACCACTTACAATTTAAAGCATTTCCAATAGACCATATCTTACTAAAATGCTCTTCTTGTAGTGCAATCCAAGCAATGTTGTTTGTTCTTACACCGTCAACTGGGGTGAAAATTTTACCTGGCGACAATCCTTTTTTTTCTGCTTCAGCGATATAATATGCACATTCAATGCTATTAAATAACTGAAAAGATTCAAGCATTATATTTCATCGCTCATATTGTTTAATAGTTGTCTAAGTTTAGAACTTTCAACTTGAGGCTTAATTTTACCCACAGCAAATCCTTCAGTTGGATCTTCTTTAACAGTTGAACGCTGTTTGATTTGATCAATAATTGAGCTGCCTTTATTTGTAGGAGCACTATCAGAATCTTCATCGCAATCGCTGATTCTTAGACTATCAATGTCAAATTCTAGATCAATTTTTGCACCAACACCACTGCTTGAACGTGTCTTCATCAGCTGAATTTGATAGCGTCCACGCTCACGCATAGCACGTGATGTAAAGATACCAAACACGTTATCTGCTGTTTGAATCTTTGACAGTCCGCCTGAAATGTGACTGTGATCAAACTCAACTTCTTCAACCGCACCACGATTCAATTGTGCCGCTGTAACAAACACACAGTTCAATTCTACTGCTAAATTACGCAATTCTTCTGACACATACTTGTCCTTAATAAACAAGTTTTCTGCTGAAATCTTTTTACTGATTGGCATCAACAAGTCTAAGTAGTCAACTAACAGTACGTCTAGTTTACGTCCAGTTTTAATTTCATATTCTTTGATGTAGCTGCGCAAGTCATTAGATGTCTTGCCACTAGGCATATATTTTACCTGCATTTGACCTGACTTTTTACCAATCATCTTAACTTTCATCTCAACTTGATCTAAGTCTTTGAAAATCTCTCTAGTTGGTATTCCTGTAAGCATACTGTCAATACGCATACTAACAAGTTCTTCTGAAAGTTCTAATGTTAAGTATAAAACATTCAGACCCATTAGTGCCCAATTACATCCAAGATTTGCTAGGAATAAAGATTTGCCTGCACCTGATCCTCCAGCAAAAATGTTTAGTTCACCTCTGTTCATACCGCCAAACAGTTTGTGATCCATGTTCTTCCAACCAGTGCTCACTTGCCCGTTCTTATCTTTAATCTTCATTAGACGTGCCTTAGGATCGGCAAAGTAGTCAGTGCCCATGTCCTTAGTTAGACCAATTTGCACCGCTTTCTTAACTAGTTCTTCTACTGGTCCATACTCACCTTTCTCTAACATATCTGCTGATTCAAGGATAGCACGTTCAAGACTTTTATGTCTAATAAATGTTTCAAAGTCACTGAGCAACCAATCAAAATGTCTCTCATCAATATTATCGCCTGGACTTTTTAAATCACTTTTAGTAGCTGCATTTACAATTTCAAATGTAGGAAGAACGCGATGTTGCTCCACATATTCATTCATAAATCTAGCAGATTCTTGTAGCCTGCGATCAAATAATGTATGATCAAATATACTTTGACAACGAACAAACGACTGTGCATCGCTCATCATCATTTCTAAATATACTTTTTGTATGTCGTACCCGTAGTCTGTGTTCTGTTTAATGGCCATATGTTATTATATACTCTTTATACTTTAATTTCAATGTGTTTGACTGGACCCCAGTCTCTCCATACTCTTTGTTTGGTATGATACAGTACTGCACCTATTGAACTACTTGGGTCGCCTGGATTAGGTAATGACCAAACATAATTCCATGCCTTGGCTTCATATTCATTAGCCTTACTGTTCATGGCACAACCTCCCATATAGACAAGCCTATCAGTGTCAACTAGCTGTCGCGCCTTAAGCATGACAGCAGAAACTTGATCTTCAAACACCATCTGCACTGCGGCAGCGATGTCGCATTGATCTTGTAGATTGTTAATCGTATGCGGCCAATCTAATACACCTTTATGCAGATTTCGAGTTAATTTTACTGTATAGTTTATGTAACTTTTAACTTCGATATAATATCGTTTAGGATCACCCTGTGTTGCCATCTGTTGTAAAAGATGTTCTTGTTTGATTGGTTCAAGACCAATGAGTTTAGTAAAGGCACTGTAAAATAAACCTAAGCTGTTTGGATAACTTCTTGACCATACTTTCTTAAGTTCGTTATGTTTCCCCTCCCAGATACTAGCACATTCAAATTCGCCAATTGCATCTAATACAACTACAGCACAATGATTAAACGGACTGGTATAATATCCCGCGGCAGCATGACTAGCATGATGCGGAGTGTAGTGCATTTTTACCCAGTTGTATCTACGTTTTTTGATCCAGTGGCTAGGTAACACACTCATATCTAATGCTGTTTTATATTGACCAGCATATACTTGTCTTGCCTTCTTAATCCAAGGTCTTTCGTACCAGAATATATCTGTCGGAGATCCAATTGACAATGCTTGTTTAGTGAACTCTCCGGGTAGACTATCATTGTCGTTAGAAACTGAAAACTGTCTTAGTTCTCCATCTTTAACTACTGCTAGACTTGAACCATGGTTAAGTGCATTTATTCCCCAAGCTATCATCTAAATTCCTTAATTGTAAATGTATTCCCGTCACCGGGATAATTGTTTATAATATTCAATATTGCATCTGCAAATTTCTGATTTTCTTCTATAGAGAAATGGTTTGGATTCCAATCAGGTTCACTAATTGTTTGTTTTTCTTTTAACTTTCGACCTATATCTGTGAGTGATAGTAATGGAGTAGTGCCAGTTACTCCGTGTTTAAAAATATGATTATTTTCAAAGCAATGAAGATGAATAATTCTTGTAATTTCTTTATGCTGTTCTAAAATGCTATCTAATTCTAAGAACCATTGTAATTGTGCCCATTTATGAAAATCATCCACTATCAATTCTTTAAAGTATGCTTGGGCTGCAAGTGCAAATTTTTCTGGCATTTTAGTTTCGTGAGAAAATGGTAATTGTATTACTTTTCGCATGGCACTAGAATAATTTATGCCCCAATCTAAATCGTGTGGTAATCTAAATGCGTCAGTATGGCAAAATATTAATACTTTAGGTATTGATTTTTTTAATTCACTTAGTAATAGCTTTCTTGGAGACCACCAACTTGCACCTGGAAATCCTTCTCCTCTAGCAAACAGTGAGCAATTAGCTCCTGTTTTATTACTTAAAGAGTTTGCAACAAGATTTGGCCAGTGCCTCAATTCGTATCGAGCACCGCAAAAACTATCCCCAACTATTATAATATCTTCCCAATTATACATAATATTATTTGTAGATAAAAGGATCTCTTTTAAGAAGATCTGCTAGTCTGCGTTTTTTATTTCTATAATCTTGCAGTTTGCGCCAAGGTAGTGTTAAAAATTCAATTAGTTTTTTCATCTTTAATCCAATTTTTTATTCGTAGTTTGATTTTTAAATCAGTAGATAATTTGTTATTTACAATCATCCATAGTGTAGCCACCCGCCCATAATGTTTGACAGCATCATTAACATCTTTAATACCTTCGGCCCAGTCTGGCATACTTACTGACCAACTAAGCCCTTGCTCCATCATTTTTTCTACAGTTTCTAACCCTGCTTTATCTCTGTCAGGTACTAGTATAACTTCACGCTGTAATTGATTTATCAGTAAATGTTGCCCCGCTTTAATTTCTGCACCAAGAAGTGCAATACCGTCGACTGCGATAGCATCAAAGGGACCTTCAGTTACTACAACAAACTGTCTATTGTTAGTTTGCCTATCTAGATTAAACACATATCCGGGTTGCTGTTCCGAAATATATTTAGGTTTGCCTTCCGTAATTTTTCTGGCAGTATAGCCTACAATAGTATTTCTATAAAAGAAAGGTACTATTAATCTATTTTCAAAGCCGGGTTCTTCACTCCAATAGAACGGATAATCTTCTAGATATAATTTCCTAGAAATTAAATATTCTAATACAGGCATTAACTTTTCTGGAGGATCGTCTAAGTAACTGGCAATAGGTTCTGCACCTAAGGGTAATGCACGGGGACTAAAAGTTGGTACTAGTGCAGTTATTTTAGCAGGTCCGTCTTCTTTAAGACGTAATGCTTCAAATGTAATTTTAGTAATTGTATCGTCAGGTACGTGTAGTGACTTCATTAACTGCTTCATTTTAGCAGTTATCGGCCTACCAGGTTGCCAACTAGCTTTAAATTGACAATTGAAACAGTGATATGATATTGCGTCACCGCCATTTACAATAAATCCGCCACGCTGACGTTTGTCATCACAGCAAGGCGCATTAAAGCTGATCCAACCACTAGGAGTTTGTTTCCGTTTAGGTGGTAAGTAGGCTAGGACTGTATCAACAATTAGATTCATATCCTATTGTAGCAGATTATTACTAGTATGTCAAGAATTATAAAAGTCGATGGTGAAATTAGCAACTTTGCCAGTTGTTACTTTTGGATCTTTGGTATAACACACTCGTAGATATGTATATTCGGAAATATCAATATCTGAAAAAGTAATTACGGTATCCGCCGGCACTACAGTTTGATTTTCCAATTTAGTACCTTTGTAGGTAAAAGATTCGTTGCCAATTATAGTATCTTTAGTAGCTTCTACCCATACAAGTCCGTCAAGATCTTCTAGGGTGATTACAATCTCAGCTAGAGTGGGGGGTACAGCATCTCTAAATTTTAAACTAACAGAACTGCTTGTGTACGTGATTGTGGTATTATTAAAATCACCAACACCATAAAAGTCGTCATAGAATTTAGGGTCTCTAAATACTGGCATAGCATTGCCAATTAATTGGATTGTACCAGTTCCGCTAAATCTAGTATCGGCATATAACAGGGTATCCTTACCATCATTAAGTGCAGTAACACTGAATGTTAAAAATTGATCTGTTAAATCAACTAGGTCTTCTTGTGGAATAGTAACCGTTGCAATACCTTTAATGCCGGTATCGGTGTCCGCTAAATACGGACTGTTAGGCAATGCGTTACCCTGAGAATCCATTACATTAACTTCAATTTGAGATAGAGTTGACAAGTCAATACGTTTTTGATCAGCATTTTTAATGTCAAGCTCTAAGGTGTTATCAATACCGTTATAAATTTTAATTTGTCTCTGATACACAATTGTCCACTCCGTAGGAAAAGCTGCCAAATCAGCAAGTAGTTGTACTCGATTCTTTAATAAATAAGTTGAAATTTTTTGCATCGGGCTAGCCTTTAATAGTATTTATGGTAAAATTAAGAGAAAATATACAAGAACAACTACCCTTTATTTCCGTGATAAACTACGGCGATGACGAATATGTAGGAATAATAATCAATCAAGATCAGTTTGTAACTAGTTTTTACGACTTGAACGCTATACGCACACCAGCTGAAAAAACTGTGTTTTTAGAGCTCGGAGAAACTTGGTGGTGGGAATCAAATCGCCAAGTTCCTATTAATATTTTCCTTAGGTTACAAATAGAGCCTTTTAGATATTCTATTAAAACCTTTAATAGCAAGGACGTTAGAATTGTTCTTGGTCCAGTGGTTAATTTAATGAATTTAACTATTAAACGTATTAAAAGGAAGAGCGTACAACTAGTGCGTAAAACTCGCTGATTATAATCTAAATAAATTTCCGCTTATTGATATCCTAAATCCAGTACTTGTAAAAAATGGATATACTGTGTGATTAAGTTTAGCTGGAAATAATATTACTTTACCCTCATATGTCTTATCTACAGGAATTTGATGCCCCATTAATTGGCCGTATACATTTGTATATAGAAACTCAAAAGATCCTGCTTTATTTGAATTAGAATTTGCTCCGGGCCCTTGCTTCTTTTCGTCTTCAAAATTAAACGGTATTTCAACCCAAATTACAAAACTATAAACTCCTGGATGCTTGTGAACTGGATTAAATTCACCTTGTGATTGAAAATTAATCCATAGAGTGCCAAGAGAAAGTTTTCCATAGCTATCATCTAAGTAATTACTGCAATCATATACATCATCGTGATACTGAGCTAGTTTAATTGCCAGCTGCTCAATTTCATCTTGATGATGATCAAATATGTACTCGTGTCGAATATTTCCTACAAGATTTGAAGAAAAACTTCTTTGTTTGCTAAAGTTTCCTTTTATTGTTTCTATTGTATTTTTAAGTTTTTCCATGAGGTCCGGGCTAACAACATCTTCTATGTACCCAACATTTTTAAGATCTTTTTCTTCCATCATGAATATCCATAGCTAATAGATTCGCAAATTAAATTCATCTGTACAACAATGGCCACAGCATAAGCCACAGCATGTGCCTTCTTAAAGTAATACTCGTCACCTTCTGGTTTTACCCAGACTTCTCTTAATACTGTATTCCAATCTTTTCCAATTAGATGTCGTTTGGCTGGCCGTATCATCCCAAGTACTGCTGCTAACTGCTCGATAGATTGTGGTGCCATTTCTCTTAATATAGAGCCATGCCCGTTGACGTGGAAAAGCAAGTTGTTGAAATCGTCTTGTAACAGTAAGTCCCATAGAGGCTCAGTATCCATTAATTGTTTAAGATGTGCTTCATCTTTTACATCTTTGTATATGTTAACATTAAGAAAGTCTATCTTAAAATAACCGCGTTCTTCTGCAGATTTATAATCAATAGTACTCAATCCAGTAAAAGGATTGTGCGGAACACTAGTACAATATATCCCAGTATTATGTTTTTTAAAAACGCCATTGTCGTCAATAGATGCCGTAACATGGTTAAACACATCTAAGGCTTTTGTTCTATCTGCAAAGTCAATGTCAATATCAGGCATCGTTACCTTCCCACTGGTCAATTTTCTTCCAGCTATTCTTTCCTTTGGTTATGTGCCCTATATACACTTCTCCAGTTTCTTTATCAACTAACATCCACTTTTGTGGACATTTTGTATAAACTGTAAGTGTAACAGGTTCCTTTAACTCTTTAACCTTAGTACCATCTTTTAAATTTCTCAATGTTTGATCTCGCTTTCAAACAGTAGTAATGGAAGGTTTTCTTGTAAAAAAGTTGCGTATGCATCTGCTTCTTCAATATTACCAAATCCGTTAAATTTTACATACACAGAATTATCGTCCTCACTAACAATAACTTCGAGATCAAGTTGTAGTGCGTCTTGCATATTTGATGGGATTATATTCATAAATTCACTTCCTTAAGTACTTCTCTAACTAGATCGATGTCGGCTGGCTGTTTTCGAAATTTACTTTTCCAGTAAGAAGGATCAATTACTAGACTAATAGCGTTGAGCTGCTCGTCGTTAAATTTTGATAACATTGTTTTACCCGCTTGACTATTTAATATAACCC
>Ga0114974_10004856_pt1 | contig 10033 bp, 11 predicted proteins | sample S_130206_EF_Meta_FD_87318 | JGI IMG/M metagenome (GOLD analysis project Ga0114974, IMG submission 87318) | Freshwater microbial communities from Lake Simoncouche, Canada to study carbon cycling - S_130206_EF_MetaG | ecosystem: Environmental > Aquatic > Freshwater > Lake | place: Lake...
AGACTGCGAATACACCCAATCTCGTCCTGCTGCCAGGTCATGGCATATTCATATGCGTTGTAATACAACGAACTACGCGATTCACTTCTCATTGTCCACCACTATGATTCCATCAGCATTTACACTGGCCACAACTTCCACAGGTGTGTCTGCGACAACATCAAACACAATCTCATTCTCTACCACATCCGCAGTGATTGAGCAATCACGCAAGCGATCAAACAAGATCTTCTTTGACAGTGGCACACGGATCAACTCGTCGATCTTGCGCGAGAGTGGTCGCGCACCCATCTTGGAATCGTAGCCTTTGTCAGCAAGTGTGTCAACTGCTGATTCGGATAGATTGAGACGTATACCTTTTGCAAGCAGACTTGTTTTGAGTTCATCCACAAACTTGACCACAACTTTCTTGATTGCCAAAGTATCCAGCTTGGCAAACTTGACAATTTGGTCGATCCTGTTGCGCAGTTCAGGCCTAAAGAATTCTTTGAGGGCTTTGTCATCTTCACCAGTCTTTTCAAAGCTACCAAAGCCAATGTTATTTGTTTCACTGTCTCGTGCTCCCAAGTTTGAAGTCATGATGATGATGGTGTTTTTCAAGTCCACACTCTTGCCATTGGCACCTGTGATGCGACCTTCGTCCAGCATCTGCAACATGATGTTCACAACATCAGGATGTGCTTTTTCAATTTCATCAAACAACAACACAGCAAACGGGCTCTTGCTGATGTCAGAGATCAGTTTGCCGCCACCTACATTGCCATCTTCAAAGCCCACATAGCCTGGAGGAGCACCGATCAAACTTGACACAGTATGACGCTCTTGATATTCACTCATGTCATATTTCAACAGTTTCATATCCAAGTTGTCAGCTAACAGTCGAGCCAATTCTGTTTTGCCTGTGCCTGTTGGGCCCAGGAACAAGAAACTTGCAATGGGCTTTTTGTCTTGTCCAATACCTGAAAAGTTGATGTAGACACGCTCTAGCACCGAATCAACTGCGGCGTCTTGTCCATACAGCCGTTGTTTGATGTTTGAATCCAGTTCCACAATCTTAGCTGAACGCTCATTCTGCAAGCGATCTACAGGCACTGTGGTCACACGCGACACCTGCGCCATGATTTCATTTCTAGTAACTTTCACAGTGCCTGCATCTTTCACACGCTCTCTAGCACAGGCTGCATCCAACAGATCAATGGCTTTGTCTGGATTCTTCCGATCATGAATGTATCTGTTGCCAAACTCCACAGCACTCATGATAGCATCAGTTTCAATCAGTACATTGTGAAACGTTTCCAGCCGGGGAGATAGACCAATAAGAATCTGCTCTGTGGTTGCAGTATCCGGTTCATCAATTGACAAGCGGTAGAATCTGCGCATGAGTGCGCGATCTTTCTCAAATGATTCATAGTATTCTTCCCAGGTGGTTGATCCAATAACTTTCAAACTGCCCTTGGTAATAGCAGGCTTCAGCATGTTAGCAAAGTCCAATGAACTGTTGCTAGAGCTGCCGGCACCACGCATGGTGTGTGCTTCGTCAATAAACAGGATACATTTCTTCTTGCTTTCTAACGCCGCAATCACTGCTTTGAACTTTTCTTCAAACTCGCCGCGATACTTGGATCCTGCCAGCAGTGTGCCAACTTCCAATGACCACACTTCGTGATCCTTCAAAAACTCTGGCACATTGCCCGCCACTAACTCTTGTGCTAGGCCATCCACAATACAGGTCTTGCCCACACCAGGATCGCCCACCATCAGCACATTTGATTTGAAACGGCGGGCCAACACAGCAATCATTTCTGCCAGTTCTTCCCGGCGACCAATCAGCGGCTCCAACTGATTGTTTCTAGCATTGTCAGTAAGGTTGGTGCAGTATTCTGTCAAGATCTCTGTGGCCTGTTTATTGGTCATCTTGACGTCCTGGCGGTTGTAACTGCCTTCCCAGTGTTGCACAAACTCTGTCTTTTTCACACCATACTTCAACAAGAAGTAGTGTGCATGGCTATTGGTTTCGGCCATGATTGACAAGTACAAGTCTATAGTGGTCATTGACCTGCGACCAGTAAACATTACCTGCACGTTGGCTCGGTTGAATATGCGTTCAATGGTCTGTGTTTTCTTTGGCTGGTAGTCTTCGTCTTTTGTGATACTGCGCAAACTGCTCAAGTAGTTCACAATTTCTTGTTCCATTTGTGAGACTTCCACACCAAATCGATCCAAGCACTTGCGGAATGGATCATACTGAATTAATGCTAACAGCAAGTGTTCTGTGATCACAAACTCGTGTTTGGTAGAACGAGCAATGGTCACTGCTTGTTCAATAATGTGTTCAATTTCGGGATTTTGTTGCATTGGCATCCTTGGTAGTTTTTGTTATTATACTGCAATTGCAAACAGCATGCAAGTGTTTTGATATTTATTTGCGGTATTTTTCAATGGCTTCGAGCAATTCAGGTCTAATGTCAGCAGGAACTTCGGGCATGACTCGAACCAAAAGGTCACCTTGGTTACCTGCTCGATCTCGTAGGCCTTGTTGGCGCAATCGTAACATGGTGCGAGGTTGAGTTCGGGCCGGTATCCCTGTAACTAATTCAGTTCCGGTAATTGTTCGTACTGTGATATCTGCTCCTAGAATCATATCCCAAATGCTTACAGATCGTTCACAAATCATGTTCAAGCCATCTCGTTGCCATTGTGGATCTGGATGTATTCGATACTGTATCACAAGATCCTGACCACCAGGTGCTAGGCCTTGGTATTGCACACTATCTCCATCATTGATGCCAAGTGGTATTTCCACTTCAATAGTCTGTTGTCCTTGTGCAGTGCCCACTGCCACTGGGCGGCGACCGCCTGTGGCCACATCATACAGTCTAATCCATAGACTCATGCGTACAAATTGTGGCTGTCTACGCTGTTGGCCAAACCCTTGCCCAAACATCTGTCCAAAGATATCATTCATGTTGAACTGGGCACCGCCGGGGAATCCCGAAAACTGTGGCTGTGGATTGTCGTATGCAGCTCGTTTCACAGCATCGCCTAGAGTATCATAGGCTGCTTGTATCTCTTGAAACTTTTGGGTGTCGCCACCTTTGTCAGGATGATGCTGTGAGGCTAACTTGCGGAAGGCTCGTTTGATTTCATCCGGGGTGGCAGTTTTAGCGACGCCTAGTGTGGCATAATGGTCAGACATAGATAGTAATTATACTATGCTTGACCAGCGTTGTCAAATCCTTACTTCTTTTCAGGAATCTTTTCGCCGTCTAGCTTTTTATGCTGTTTGATCATTTTACAGCTTTGTTTGACTTTGCCTGTTTTGGGATCTTTTACTTCCTTGCCGTCTTTGTCCTTAACATCCACGCAAACTTGTTTGGTTTCTTTGGCTTCGTCAGCCACTGCTGGCAAGCAAAGAATCAATCCTGCTACAAATATCATATTTCTCATTTTGTTTTCCCTGCTAATTCTGCTGGCACTCGACCGCCTACTGGATTGGGTGACCCCGCTGCGGCTTGTGTAACAAAAGTTGCTCCTACTGGCACAGGATCATTGGTCCATGGTGATTCGTTCATGGGTCCATAACAGTTGGCCAGTGTTACTCCGTTGACTTTTTTTGGTTGAAGATCGCACAACATACTCCACATGTTACTCATGCCACCGCCAGGTTCGTTGGTTGTTACAAAAGTTCTAGTCACTGTGGGCAATGTAGCCCAAGTGGGTGCTTGTGGAACACTTTTGAATGATGCAAACAATGACCATACAGTACCTTTGGGAGATTCGCAAGAATTTTGCATCAATGTAAAATTAGCAATGGCATTACCTGTCATTACTGGGCATACACTCATGCCTTCTTTGAATTTTTGTCCCAACACAATGATATCATTACCAGTTGGTGTTGTACCTGATGCACCACAGAAAGCAAATGGTCCTTTGCAGATGTGCAAGGGCTCTGCTGTGACTGCAAATGATGCAACCAACGCTAGAGTTGTTAAGAGTTCTTTCATGTTATTTTTAGTTTGGATTGGCCAAATAAATTGTAGTGCCGGTATTTGGTTGCACAGAACGAGCATTACCATCTGGAAACTTTGCTTTGAATTGATTTACCTGTGCCACAGATAACTGTATTGGTTGTCTAAACAACACCCATTGAACAATTTCTGGATATGCTCCATTGGTCAATTGATTCTGCGGATTTCCCCACCATGGCTGACCGTTGTTGGGATTGACATTGGCCACACAACTGTTAGATTGATTTCCATTTGCTTGTCCTAGGGTAGCAATACTGATTGGGGCAGTCAACCCACCGAGATATCTATAAGACGGTGCTGAGTTGATATTGCCGCCTGGAATACCCATTAGTGTTTGGACATTAAGCGTCAGTTGGGTAGTGCCAGTGCTGGCGTATGCCCCAGAAGCGTTGGCAGTTGGTATTGCATTAAACACATTAGTCCAGGCGGCATTTGCCGAGTTACCATTGCCCACCATCCGTTGACCCAGCACCAATAGTGAATTTGCAGCACACAATCCACGTGCACCAGATGTGGCATCAGTTAGATTGAAGAAAACAAAATGTACTTCTAAATCAGCTGCTGAACTGTTGACCCAGTGTTCCGATGGACCATGGAAATGAAACTCTAACAAACAATATTGAACACCACCGTATGTGATAGTTGGAGCACAGGCACCAGGAACAGCATTGTTGAGTTTGTATGTTCCCCAACGTGTGTTGCTAATAGTGTAGGCATTTGCTCCTGTTTGTGCTGTGGGCAATACACAGCTATCGGTGCCTTGACAAAATTGGGCATTTGTTGTGTTTTGCAGATTAAAAGTGTATGTGGTATTCATAGTACTATAACTAGTAATTGCTGTTGCACCACCTGGGGTGACTGTGGTAATATTCACTGGTGTCTGATTACTTTGAGCAGTTGCAACAAATGATACCAGACTAATTGCCATTGCAGCAACTACAGACATAATATTTAATTTTCTCATTTTTTGTTTCCTTTGATTGATTACCCTATACGCCAATTAGCGCCATCACTATAAACTGGCACAATATTTGATCCAGCATTTGCTACTACATTACCAAAATTTCCCAATGCTACTTTATTGGAGTCATTGACATAGGCTTTTAATCCAGCAGTTGTTGCAGCAGGCAATGATGCCACATCCATGACCTGAAATTGAACTGTTCCGTCGGTGTTTATTGTAAACGGGGAGGAACTTGCAGTTCTGTTACGCACAGTAAAATTGTTGCTGCCAGAACCAAGAATACCAAAGTCCCACTGTTGTGTGACAGTGGCCTGATCCTGCACACTAAAATACGCACTGCGAGGAGTGTTATAATTGTCATCATATCCCACTATGGTAACACCTGGACCGGCAGACACGCCAAAATCTGTGCTTTGCACCTGGGGTGCATTAATGGTGAGATAGGTTACATTGCTGCTGGATTGAAATGCAGTATTACCATTGATAGTGGCTAGCCCATCACTATTGAACTGTATAGTAGAGTAAGTAGATCCAGGTGTACCGCCTTGGTTGCTAAACGTGCCTAGCCAATTTATTTGTACCGCTCCACTATTGCCCACCGGACTGCCGCTGGTACTAGGAAATACCTGTGTAAGTTGCCCTAGGTTGTTGCCTATATAAACCACTGGTGGATCTTGTGTAAGATCAGCTACCATTTCTCCTGGACGGGCATTCCCATTGTAATCATACACAGTTTCCTGTGCATTGTCCTTCATTACAGTGCGACTGATGCCGGATATATCGGAATATGGTGGTGGAGGATTTGCCATTTTTTCACTCAGTTGGTATATTTAGTATTTATATCTGGGGAAATGATGGCATGGCTGGTCCTGGTTTGCCGCCATATCCTGTAATAATTTCTGGTGTTGTGGGTGCTGCAAACCCTGCTGGGGCAGGGGTGCCGAAACTTTGGGCAACTGGTGCGGCAACTGGTGCACCAAAGTTACTGGGCTGTTGTCCTGCTGGTGCCGGCGGCGTATATGTTGTGCCGACGCCTGATGGTAATTGGATTCCGCCATTGTTTGCTCCTGCTAGTTTTTCTTGTGTGCGACCATATGCTGCCAGTCCAAGCACAGCACCCATGCTGATATGGAATAGACCTGCACCTTGTAGTGTGAGTGGTTGCCATTGCACATTTACCCCACCGTGGAACAATGCTTGTGTGAGGCTCCACAACACTGGTGCAGCCACAAAGTCAAATATACACACACCCATGTACATCCAACCCATCATTGGACGCCATTTTGAGTTCATCCAATCTTCTTTTTTCTTTTCTGATTCGCTCATTTTTTGTGTCATTGTTGGCTCCTCTTATAATCCAAATCGTGCTCGGTTGGCATTCCAACTGGTAGTAACACCGCCAGCACCAATGTCTGCATTGTACAGCTTGAGGATGGCCAATCTGCCGCCCCATAAACCGCCCGGATCCCACCGAGTCATCAATCCATACCCGATTCCAGGGTTGGCAGCGGCTCCGGGTGGAGCATTGGCCGTTTGTACCAGGGCATTGTTTACATACAAGTTGAGAGTGGTGCCATCAAATGTGCCCACAATCTGATACCAGTTTCCAGGTGTTAATGTATATGCTGGAGTAGCTTGAAATCCCCCGCTATAATACCAGGCAGATAACTCAGCATCACCATTGGTTGAGCCCAGGCCAAGATTGATAGTACCTCCACCATATGAATATTCTGTGAATATGTTGGGTCCATTAGGAGTATTAGTTCCATCATAGTAGTGCCAGGCTTCAATTGACCACGCGGCCAATGTGCCCAAGTTTGTGGTACTGTATCCGTACTGTCCGCCGCCGGGATTAAACTGCAAGTATCCACCGTTAGAACTGCTGTATGTTGGGCTGTTCACAAGAGTAAACGGTATTGACCCCACTGTGTCAGTCCATGTGGCACCTGATCCAGGATAACTGGCAGGATTGCCTGCGTCTAAACTTAATACCACTCCAGGTGGGAGCGGCAATGGCACATTGCCTATCGTGATTCCGCCCTCTACTGTGATTCCGCCTTGAATTATTACTGGTGCTACCATGATTGTTCCTTTTGTTATTTAATTACTGACTGCATATACCCAGTTAGGCCCACTATTATCAGTCCCAACTGCTACAAACTTACCAAGTGAGGGACTCCACACAATTCCTCTCATGAATCCCACGTCAGTACTGCCGTTGAATGATGTTGGAACCGACCAGTCAGTGCCATTGGTTGATGTCATGTATATGGGGGTGGTTGATGCACCTTGGATTTGCCCAACGCCCACAAACACACCAACTGGATTCACTGTCATTGTCAATATTGACATGGGACTGGTAGAACCAGTGATTGCTGTTGGAGCAGACCAAGTTACCCCGTCTGCTGATGTCATATATCCAAGGCCACCTGTTATGGCACCCACTGTCACAAACAAATTGTGAAAACTGGACCATGTCGCTGTTCGTGCTGTCAATGTTGAAGCAGATATTTGTTGTGCAGCCCAGGTGCTGCCATTGGCAGACACAGCACTCCAAGGAGTACTGGAAAATCCCTCATAGCCGGTTGCAACAAATTTTCCTGATGAATCCACTGTGAGGGCTGCACCAAAAAAGAATACTCCACTTGTGGCATTAGGTATAAGAGTGGGCGTGGTCCAAGTTACCCCGTCTGCTGATGTCATATATCCTGGTCCCACGCTGGGTATATACACAATTGCCGCAAACACACCAGCACTGTTAACTGCCAATGCCCATATGTTGCTGACAGTTGTTGCATTGGCCACTGTGGTACCAGACCAGGTTACTCCGTCACTTGAAGTAGTAACTATAGGATATGAATCAGGGCTAGGACCACTGCCAATTGCCAAAAAGAAATTGTGAAAACTTGACCAGGTCACCCGAGCTATATATGTATCAGTGGATATTTCCAAAGTTGGACCAGTCCAAAGAACACCGGTGTTTGATATGGCACTGCCAAAGTTGCCGCTATTTTGGCCAACCACAGTGATAAAGTCAGATGAATCAATTGCAGTGCCGTTGGGTTGCAGAAGAGATGTGAACGCACCCGAGTTCATTATTGTGGGGGTGCCAAAGGTCACTGCCGGAGATGGTGGGCCAGCGGGTGGTGAAGTTATCAAAATTCCGCCACCAATGTCTATTCCGCCGCCGATGTTTATTGTCATATTATGGTCCCTGTGTTATTTATTGGTGTGTGGTTCGATAAAGTCGATAGAATTCCACAATAGGAGCAGCGGCAAAGTCGTCCCAGCCCAACCAAGTGTATAAACTATCCATTTGTGTTAAAAACGCTGTTTCATTGTAGATTGTGTTGTCCATGTCAACCCAGAAACTTTTGTCTTTTGGGCTGTGTCCACGATAGTTATCGTAGTCTTGATCAGTCAAGTGAGCAAATCCCTGCCACAAGGCCTGATTCTTTTTTGGCAACCATTGTTCTAAAAACTTTCTAGCTGGCCATACATTTACAATTTTTACAGCGGGCCAATACTTGTGTAGATAATCAATCACATTGTGATTGTGTGCTGAATATGTACACCACAAGTGTTGTTGAGCTACATGGTGCAACTGAGCAGGCAATTGGTCGGCAGTGAGACCGTTTGTTGTGCTGTCTAAGAATAACTGACCAAAATACTGCATGTCGCCTAATTCGCTTGCCAGCCATTGTGTCATATCCGTGGGCACTGTGCTGGCAGCCCAGTTTAATTTTTGTTGATAAAAAGCCGCATCATATTTATATTGTGCCAACTGCCAATCAGTCCATTCAGCATGCTTGAGCACACAATGTTTACTTAGGGCTAGACAGTTTTGTATGAATTTGCCACCTGCACCAGGTATAAAATTAACTGCTACTATTTGACCATTTGTAATCATGCGCCTAGCACATGCAGTGCGTGTTCTGTGTGGTCCACATGACCATGTTCTTTGTATTCTAATCGTTGTGTATACCATTTGATATCAGAAATTGACATTGTTTGTTCTGCCAATCTCAATCCATCAATCCAACGTTGAGCAATACCGGCGTTGGCAAATTCTTCTGTGTGTCTTAACGCACGAGCATCTTTGACAAATTTCATATTGGCAATAGGATAGATATTGTTATATCGCATGCTGGTTAAAATGCCATCGGCATACAAATTCAAATGATGGTCAGTTATTACATTGTAATAGTTAATGACATCAATCATAATACACTTGTCAACCAATGTGACTTCGTTGCCTTGCGCATTCACTGTGACAGTGCCAATTGGTGTTGCATCAGTCATTGGGTAAGTAAAAGCACCGGCTTGTTTGTTGAAGATTCTATGCTGGTTAATGGTTTTAAGTGTTGACCCATCACTAAATGTTAACAGGTTGTATTGTGTGGCAGTTTCTTGTTGTTTGATCCATAGCGGATGTGCTGACGCAAACACACTGTTGTCAAAGTCCCAAACTTTGATCAAGTCAGACATTTGAATATTTTCAATGGTTTTGGTGCTGTTGTCCGCTAGTGTAATCAATGTTCCTTGGGCCAAACATATAATTGGAGTCCAAGTCAATACCGTAGGACTATACGCAACACCAGCACTATTTACAGCATAGGCTAGCACATCAATTAGATCGTCACTGAAGCTGGAAGCATCAAGACTAATAGTTTGACTTCCAGTTAGCCCTGTGGTATACGGTCCAGGACAACCACCATCTCTAATGGCAGTTCTTTCTGCTGTAGAACTTGATCCAGTACAGGTGTCTACGCTGATTGCGTAAGTTGTTTGACCTGGTAACCCGTAAATAACTCCAGTTTCAAGAACGGTGCCACCACCGTCACTGGTGATATTAAATGTTATTGATCCAAAGTAGCTACCAAGAGAGTTTGCTGTGATATCCAGGGTGGGAATATTCACCACTGGTGGTGCTGCCCCTATTGAAATTCCTGGACCAATGTTGATCCCGCCCCCAATTGCTATTCCTGGTAATGCCATGTTATGCTCCTAATACGTGTAATGCATGTTCTGTGTGGCTGAT
>Ga0114974_10004857_pt1 | contig 10033 bp, 11 predicted proteins | sample S_130206_EF_Meta_FD_87318 | JGI IMG/M metagenome (GOLD analysis project Ga0114974, IMG submission 87318) | Freshwater microbial communities from Lake Simoncouche, Canada to study carbon cycling - S_130206_EF_MetaG | ecosystem: Environmental > Aquatic > Freshwater > Lake | place: Lake...
ACATCTTGAGTTTGTCAACGGCAGAGTATGGCAGATCGATATCAAAGAACAAATGAAATCTCTGAATTCCGATGAAATTGCTGCAAAGCTGTTAGAAACACTTCAAGAATATAAAGATGAAATTAAAAAATTAGACTTTAAGGTTGACATTGAACGGTTGAAAAAAGATATCGGCGATAGTACTAAAACTATTTTTTAAGAAGTATACCCTGATACTTTAGCAAAATTATATAATTCTTCAGCCATTATTCTATAACCTTCTCTAGTAGGATGCATACAGTTAGTGATGTATTTTGTAGGTTCTTTTAATTTAGAATAATAATCATAAAATGCACCGTCAGCTAATTCTTCCCTACCATCATAACGCAACAGTAATTGCATAAAACTTTTACAGCCCTGCGGATATAAAAATTTATTCCACGGAATAGAATCTATCAATTCTGTATGTTCTTCGCCAATTTGACGTATAAAATTTTCTCTAGTAATTCGTTGATCGAATGCGCTGGCAACTATAAAATCCCAGCCCTGTGCGTTAGCGAACATTTCCGCTTCTCGAATGTTTAAAAGTGCTTCAAGACAAACAAACTTTTCATTCCAAATATCTCGAGCGTATGCTTCCCACAATTGTTTATTTTTTGTATTCTGTTCCCAGGGATTTGGCCACATGGCATAGAAATGATGATGTTCTTCAAATCCTCTATTAATAAAATCAAAACGTTCTATACCGCTGAGCATTAATACAAGAATAGCTTTATTTGCTTTTTCTATTTTAACCTTGGGATTAAGATACAGTTCTTTTACACTTGCTCTGTTTCCTTTACCTGAAGCTCCAAAATTTACTGGAGTAAAATTAGGCAGATGATTTTTACAAATTTGAGACACCCAGCTGTATTCATACATTTCAAATTCTAATCGTCTAGGAACGTTCAATGGATCAATAAAATTATTATATCTTAGATAAGTTTCCTTACTCCAACTTCCTACACCTTGTGTAAAGCTATCTCCCAACCCGATAATTAATTTTGAATTTTCATCTATTGCAGGTATATGAATATCATACATTTATATTTTTCCTAATTTAAAATATTTATTATATGCTTGTTCTACTCTAATAACTGCAGGATTTGTTTTTGTAGCATTCTTTTTTAAATTTTCGTAGTTATGTTCTAGTATAGGACGCATGGACTCAAACCAACTTGCTTTGTCCTTGATCGCGATTATTTTTTTTATCGATTCCACTATTGCATCATATCTTTCAAATGTTGGTAATTCATCATACCGTTCGTCAATGAATCCTTCAAATGTTTTATATCCCATATCACGTAATTCTTTTAAACTACCCTTGTTGCCTAAAACAATAAACGGATGAAAACACACGATCGGTTTAAAAACTTTTTCACTTAAAAATAATTGTTGATCATAATCTGAAAAGGATGGTTCTGAAATTACAGTGACCCAAGAATCTAAGCATACTTGATCCTGTATTCTTTTTATATAATACGAATCGTCAAAATCATTGTTGTTTTTTCCATGAACCAATAATGGCAAAATAGAATTTGCTATTTCTGCTCGTTCTTTTGGAAATCCTCGACCTTCGAAATATACAGTATTTGTATTAAAAGGATTCATACTTACTAAACCGTGTTTCAATAATTCTTCTTCAAACATCCTGATGTAAAACCAAATCCTATGCCCACGGAGTCTTTTTTGCAGACAATTAAAATCTTTAATTTCATTTATTTGTTTATGTGATATATGCTTGTCGATCGAAATGTCTAAAGATGACCACACAGAATTATTATAAACATCTGCCTCAAAATGCACATAAGGAATAGCTGTTATTCTATTTTTAATAGCATTGTCAGATGCCCATTTATCATACTGTTTATCGCATAACGAATTTCCGGTAACGTAGACCACTGCTTCTGGAGGGACTTGATAGTCCTCGCATTCTTTGTGAAAAAATTCCCACAACCATTCTGCATGATATCCCTCTAATGATTGATCAAATAACAGCATCGCTTTGCCATCTCGAACATCGTTGAGTTGTTTTTTATTGATATAAGAAAACGCCGTTGCTTTACTATTGCCGATTGCCTTTGAATATCCCGTCCAGTCATTGGGGCTATGATTAACTCCAGTAGATATTATATACGGACGTGGTTTGTATTTTGTAGGAAACATAGGAAACATGGTTGCCAATTGGGTTCTAAATAATATAGTCTGTGCTATAGGGGATGGTGAAAATCTCCTAAACCCTGACATGTTAATATCAGGACACGATGTATAATTTAAATGATTATCTATGTCTTCAAATACAAAATTCATTACATTAACCTATCTCGCCATGGCGTTGGCGTTTTATCATTTACGATTTCCAAAGGAAAACTGTAATCAAAAGGCTTTGGTCCTCGCTTCTTAATCCAATCAGCGGTATGTTTAACCGCCTGTTTCACATCGATCGTAGTTTTATATCCTAAAATTTTTCTAGCTTTATCACTGGAGCACATAGCATCTTTTACTTCTCGAGGACGTTCAGGAAAATAAATTGGTGGTTCAGCAAATTTACATTCTTCAGCAACTATCGAAACTATTTCATTAATTGTGATAGTACCTTCGTCTGGTCCTATATTAATTATCTCTCCGACAATGCTAGGATCAAGTGCCATTTTTTCTAGACAATAGATACAATCATCGATGTAACTAAAACAGCGTGTCTGATTACCATCACCATAGACAATAGCTGGTTTCCCTTGTAGATTACGATTTATCATGATACTGATCACATTACGAAACGGATCATCGTATCGTTGTCTTGGGCCGACGATATTATGAGGCACAGCAATGTTCCATTCCATACCGTGTGTGTCACACAGAACTTTAAGTGTTTCCTCTCCGGCAACTTTTGCGATTCCATACGGATCAATTGGGTGTGTCTGTTGTGATTCTCTGAAAGGAGTTTCTTGATCGCCGTATCTTGCCATACTGGAACAATAGACAAATCGCTTTACTCCAACAGCAATAGCTGCGCTTATAGTACTAACTGATGCTTGATAGATATTTTTAGTGATAAAATTAGGACTGAACACACTTAATCCTTCGTGTGCGGTGGCAGCAGTATGTATGACAACATCGCTGTTATTCATTATTGTTTTTAATTTTTCATAGTCGCAGCAATCAACAGCATGAAATTCTATTCTAGAATCTAAATTATCTAAATACCCGCCGATCAATGTGTCATTACCAGCAACACTATGCCCAAGAGCCAACATCTTATCTGCTATATGACTGCCTAAAAATCCTGCTACGCCTGTAATAAAAATTTTCATTTAAGTTCCTTGAAATGCATGATCATTCCACCTTTATGTATATTGATATCCATATTATCAGGCATTGCTGACAGATAAGGATCTATAGAATGTTGTGAAATTAAATCGATTCCGCAGCTCCTAATAAATTTTAATTCATTCAATATGCTGGATACACATTCCACAGGCTCGTATAAGAATATATCAGCATCTGACAGTAGATGCTTTTTAATATTACTAAAAAATTCTTTATGGATTGCCATGCCCTCATCGCATACCACACGTAAGATATTTTTTATAGAACTTTTATCCATCCCAACGTATAACCCTTTTGTTTGTTTAATTGTCCCAAAGGCATGTGGCGGATTACCTATTACTAGATCCCACTTATCACTCTCTGGGATTGTGCTGATTTCTCCAGTAACATATCCGTGAACTTTATTAGACAGTCCGTTATTTTTAGCAGTATCTAGACAGTCTCGAATTGCTGCGGAATAGTAATCTGAGAACGTCATGTGGTCGCACTGGCCACGTCCGAGAGCTTCAAATCCTAAAATGCCAAATCCGCTACACCATTCAAATCCACGGGTATACTTGCTCTTACCTGTTTTTGTAACGACGTCTGAAAAGAAGTTTTTCATCCATCCTCCACCGCCGTCGAGATGATAATATGATCTCATACGAATACCGCCGGCTATTTCAATATCCATTCTTTTGTCTTTTTGAACCCATGTAGGATCAATAGGTATTAGTTTAATGTCTGACATTGTTTGTAAAAATCCATCATCTCTGGAAATGTTTCTGCAAAATTCACGTTGCGTCTGCGATCATATTCAGTAAACCAATTAAAGAAGTCTCTACGACCTTCTTTTAGCTTTTCTGGGGTATAGATAGCTGATTCCATGTATTTTACAACTCTTTCAAATTTAGCATACTCTAAGTCGTTGAATTTGCTTCGGTTTTTATCGTCTAAATTGGCTAGAATGAAGTCTAGATGACTTACCATGTAAGGCATAAACTCATCTTTAGGCAAAATATTCATGTCGTACTGTAACGGTTCTTTTAAATAGGGTGTATCAAATCTAATACGCTGCCATTTGTTTTGTTCAAATCCATTATACTTTGTACGCCATTCTAGAATCTTTTCTAATAGACTTTGAAAATTAGTTACTGTAAGAATATTAAACGTGATCATAAACGTAATTGGCAACTGTGTTTCGGTTAGATACGTGTCTAGATTACGTTCCCATACTGTTAGGTCCAGGCCTGTGCGAATATACTCTGCAGGTGCTCCCCACGTATCCATGCTGGTAAAAATTTTAAAGTCCTTGATCTTACCACTGTTGACCAGATTGTTTACTTTCTCAACCAGACGATCAATCAATACAGGTTTAACTCCAAAATTTGTATTAATGTTAAGCTCTAGATTAGGCAAAGGATTGTTTTCTAAATCTTCTAACAATCTCCATGTACTAGATTGTAATAATGGTTCACCGCCCGTAATGCGCAGAATTGTTAGAGTCTCACGAACTTCCGGCCACCAACGCCACCATGCTTCAACATAGGGATTTGATTCTTCTTCGTAAATCTTAAACCAATCAATATCATTGCGATGATTCTTAACCATAGTGTATGGTCCGTGATCTTTGATTTCTTTATAGTAACTGCTAGAATGTTTAGGATGACAATATCCGCATTTAAAATTGCATTCGTTCCCAAAGCTAATTTCAATATACTGCGGATTCACCGGAGCTAACGGATTAGTCGTTATAGCTCCTAGGCGCTGCTCTGTAAAGATACTGGCATTGCGTTCGTGTCTATCCGAAATATATTCTTCACCCAATGCTTCAATATTCCAGCAGTATTGACAGCCTGCAGGTTTTTCTCCTGCCATCATTTCTGCACGTTGGCTTATTTTTTCTTTGGTGTTGTGTAATGCGCTAGGATCAACTGCTATTTCTTCTAAAGGAATCTTGTGAGGTGCTGGATGATAGCAACTGTGAGTTTCACCTGTCTGCAGATAGATAGTGGTATGATGCCACTTCGCCAAACAAAATGTTGGTGAAATCTCCTTCATTATAGGAATAAATTTTCGTATGCGAGTTTTATCGTCCAAATCGTTCTCTCAGCCAATTAAAATCGTTGATCATTTTCAATGCTTCGTTGTTATCTTTGTTTTCCAACCCGTACTGCTTGCCCTGTACGGCACCTTCAATAGCTTCTCTGCCAAACGGTCGATCGATACCTCTAGTACACCAAACATTTAACCTATAGGTTGTATCTACATCGTCTTGTCGATCTATTGTTTTACTGGATAACTTCACGCATTCTCTAAATGCACTCTTCCATGTATTGAAAGCATCTACATTGAAAGCTGTGATATTGCTGACCTCTGTCATTGCCTTAAACAATGATGAGATGCTGGTTGTCATATCCGGTTTAGAAATATCCATATTCTGCGTTAGACGTTTAGGTAATAATTTTACTCCACCATATCCGTACTCTAAATCATTGATAGGATTCATGCTACGCCATACGTGTACGTTTTCTAAATCATATTCACTGACCACGTGATCAAAATTAAAAGTATCCAGTATCTGTGCGTCAGCATCTACTACCCAAAACATTTTTGTAAATGCTTTTTTTGCGGCCGCAATATGTGCTTGATGTATGCCTTTAATTCCCTGTACTCGCTGAGCATAGGGGAATCTCGCTTTTAGGCGAGAAAAGTTTTCGTCTGCTTGCGGTTCGTTATAACTGATAAAGATTATATCGTATCTCATTGCTTGTAATAGGTTAGTCCTAGGTTAATAGTTTCGTCATATAAATCTAACATATATTTGCTCTGTTGCGGAGTAAAATCAGGCCAATCTAATCCTAGATTTACTTTTATCTTTTCTCCTAGATCAACAATATCGTGTTCTATATTATCATGATCAATATTCTGTTCATACATATTTCTCAAGATTTCAAAATCCCTAACATCGATATAATTCCAATCTGTACAATTAGTCATCCATGTTCCCATGCGAGTACCAAGAATAGCATATAAGCCATGTTCTTCATGTGCACCTACAGTTGACCACATGCGCAATCTATGGATATTATGCCACCATATACGTTCTTTAATTTCTTGAGGTGGCACACGAACTCCATTAAGTAGTGTCATTTTAACACCTTCGCGGAATCCTGCTCGCCATGCTTGAAATGGGCTCCCAGTTATAATGCTGTCGCTATAGACTCGAGGAAAATTACGATATCCCTCTTCCCAACAAAAATCAACCTGTCCGCGATCGCTGACACTGGCTTCATGTGTGCGCATGTTTAACACAAACTCTTTCTTCCAGATTTTAAGGCCGCCGTTACCATATCTCAATCCGTTGACGCTGTTACGTCCACACCATCCGTAGACCTGTATCTTAGGATCACTCATGTCTAAGTCCAGATCAAAAAATTCAGTGTGTACGATATTGTCGGCATCTACAGTGATAAACCACTCAGTGTCTGATAAAGCCGCTGCGGCTTTATGGGCAGCATCTGAGCCTTTGACTCCATGCACACGCTTGGCCCACGGTGCTTTAGTCAGTAGATCGGCATAATGCACGTCGGCATTAGGTTCGTCATAACTGAGAAATACTATATCAAATTCTACTGTTTTCATTTTATGTCAATTAAATAATTTTTAAAAATTCTTCTTGTGTACACACTGAACTTAGAAGGCAACGACAAGTTAGTAAATTTTTTAGACTTTTCTAATAAATCGGAAATTTTTAACGATATTGTATCGTGTATGCAGTTAGGATCATTGTAATCGGTGAGTAAGAATCTCATTTCAGTGTCGCCAGACCAGGTAATATTTTTTTTCTTTACTGGTTGAAATTTTTCATGTTGAATATATGTTCCAGTATACTCTTCACTTAATTCAATAGTTAAGGATTGGTTTTCAACATTATATTTTATATAAAGATCAATTTTTTCATCGTCGGCATATTGTTTTTCAATGACTCGATGTAGTACATCATCTATTTTTACAGCAGTTTTAACTTCAGCTATTTGAAAAGTATTATCTATAACGTCTACAAAACAAGAACTTATTTTTATCTTTCCCTCAATAATCATTTCGGCTGTTTCTCGATCAACATCTATTGTATATTTTTCATTTTCTAAAACAGATTTTGGTCCTATACAATGCAGTGATCCCGACTTAGGATCATATACTGCGGTATATGCTGGTTCGGCCCATACAATATTTTTAAATAGGTCTTCTAAATTTTCTATTTCTTCCATACTAATTCCTCTAAAATGTTGATCATTTCTTTGTTAATTTTATCTTTTTCAACATAATGAACAATATCATATTGTTGATAATTTCCTAATTTTAACTGACCTTTTCTGTTAAGATAAAATCCTATATGATCACTCCATGCTGTTGCTGGCCAAGGCCAATTCTGCAGAGCTGGTTTCATATGCACTACTCTTGGAAACTCTAACTCATAACTTATTTCATCTTGTATATCTAGTAATCTTGAACTCAGTGCAAATGCTTCGTCGGTTCCGACTACCTTAGGCCTATATTCAGATAGAAATACATTTGAAAACTCTGTAGGATTTTTAATTATATAACGACCCAATGTAAAAAATTCTTTGGCTAATTCGGAGTCTCTTTTAAAAAATGTATAGAATGAATATAAATTAGGTAAGTTATTTTTAGTAAATGCTCTACGATATTCATCCGATTTAACTATCTCGCCTCTATAATTATAAGATTTATTAGTAACATATAATTCTGCGTTATCAATAAAATAATCAATCCAATGGCTATAATCCCGAAGAAATAACATATCAGCATCGAGGCATACGGTGTTATCGAACGGAGTTAATGTATCCATCCAACTTCGTCCATCCCAAAAAGATTCTTTATCCCACTCTATCACATGATCAAATACCCAAGAAGAATTTAATTCTTTCACAGATTCAATATCATCAATAACTAAAGCTACTTGGTCGTATCCTGGCTTTTGTGTATGTTTTATACTTAATGCAAGCCCGTAGGCCAACTCGAGATAGTCGGCGTTATCAGATGTCGAAACTATAATAAGGTATCCAAAGCTCATTTTATCTCCAACAGTTTATCTGCTTGTCTTATTAGACTCTGTTTATTCATAATATGAATATCTAGATTAGTTGCTGCTGCTGCAATATAGTTTGAATCTAAATTTGGGGAAATTAACATTGTCAACTTTCCCGATGTAGAAACATCTAGAAGAACATCTTTATCTAAAATTGATAGTATCGGAGGAAGTGCGAGAGTAGTATCAGTTTCATAGCTATCTAGAATATGCTTGGCAATACTAAACGCAATATCATTTCTATATTGCCTATTATCAAATCTAAATAAATCCGAATAATATTCATAGTTTTCTCTAATTTGATCTACTAACTCAAAAAACATTTTTGAATACTCGCTTTTCGAAAACATTACTGTTGTGGCCCAATATAAATGAATTCCTGTATCAGAAATATATCTATCATGATATCCTAGTCTTTTTTGATCGTAGATATCATTTATAGCTGATGATATTAATACATCCGAATCAACGTCCCAATAATTGCTTAGGGTATCAGAGAAAATTAAAAAATCACTGTCTATTAACAGAGTTCGATCATAAGGAGTTAATTCATATGCAGAACATCTGTTAGAATTTATAAAAGGAACTAATTTATTTTCAATTCCATCATGCAAGTTCCGTTGATTATCAGTTATTGGTTTTTCTATTTCAATAATCTTATCAAACAGTGTCTTGGCCTTTTGATAGATTTTAGATTCTTTCATCCAGTCGATCGTAAACTTATCTGTTATTAACGATACCGGAACCTGGAGATATTTTGCGGCTAATTGACCAGAGACTATTGACATTAACGCATAGTCAACATCTCTATTATTATGAGCAAAAATTAATACACCGCGTGTCATAGATCTAATATTTTTTCAACACTTCTACTTTTTTTCAAAAGTTCGTATTGTTCATAATATTCTAGTGTAGTAGTGAAATATCTATCAAAAATCTCATCTCTAAAAATATTCAAATCTTCGATCATTATTGGATTATTATTGATATCGAGCAGCGGCACACCTGAAATTCTACCTTGATCGATCAGCATCTGAACAAAGGTGATTAGGGATTGATCGATTTTAAATACGCCGCCGTTATGCCCGTAGGTTAGTTTAGATGCGATCTTTTCTTTGAGTAATTTTTTTTGGATCGCAAAAGTTTGGCGATAGTTGGCAAATTCTAGAGATTTTTTTAAACGGTCGTCCATGTATTTTTCCTAACAATATAGTAGCAGTTTATTTATTTGCTATTATCTTGGGAAAAATATTTTTAAGGAGTTATTGAGCCCACTGTGATTGTTGGCATTTCTACTGAAAAAGTTCCAGTTCCTGAAGGCGCAAGAGTTCCGGATGCTTCGAGAGTATTTGCTGATAAGGTTATTGTTCCGTCAACTGAATCATAGGCAGCTGCCCCAGGATGTGAATCTAACCATTCCACTAAGAATTCAATAGTGCTGGCTGTTCCTGTGCTGTTATCAGCCACCGACGGGGTTCTAGCGGCTATTCTATATATATTTGCAGAATAAGGGCTAGTAGAACTAGCAGTATAAAAATACTGAAAAGCATTTGAAAGTCTATAATAATTCTGACCGTCATTGGGTTCAGTTACTGG
>Ga0114974_10004858_pt1 | contig 10032 bp, 7 predicted proteins | sample S_130206_EF_Meta_FD_87318 | JGI IMG/M metagenome (GOLD analysis project Ga0114974, IMG submission 87318) | Freshwater microbial communities from Lake Simoncouche, Canada to study carbon cycling - S_130206_EF_MetaG | ecosystem: Environmental > Aquatic > Freshwater > Lake | place: Lake...
CCAAACCATTTTTTCTGGATTTTGCCCAGACGTCCATCGCCTTTAATTTTCAGCATGGCGGCGGTAATGGCGTCCATCAGCTTGGCTGAGTCATCGTCTTTGCGGGCCACGTAGCCGAAGTAGCTCTTGATGCCGAAAGCAGGTTTGACCACTTCGAAGGTATCAGAACGCTGGGAGGCCACATAGGCAATATTGGGCAGCGAATTGCCCACCGCCACGATGCGTCCTGCGGCCAGGTCGGCATAGGCTTCGTTGTTGCCGGGGTACTCGCGCACATCGGCTTTGCCCAGGCTTTCGGCAAAGGTCTTGAGCTGTGCTAACTGGGCCGAAGCCTTGCCGCCGCCTACCGGTTTGCCAGCGATGTCTTCCGGTTTCATCACTGTCTTATCACCCTTGCGCTTGAGCAGGGCCACGGTGGCTTCGGCAATCGGGGGGGTAAAGCGGTAGCGCTCCATACGCGCTTTGGTGATGGTCACCGGGCCGGTCACCATGTCAAATTTTTTCGCTTCCAGACCGGGCAGTACGCCTTCCCAGGGCAGGGTGGTCCACTCGACTTTGACGCCCATTTCCTTGGCCACTTCGCTCATCAAGTCCGTATTCAAGCCCGTGTGGGTTCCTCCTTGGATGAAGTCAAACGGGGCAAAAGCCGTTTCAGTGCCGATTTTCAAAACGCCCGACGCTTTGGTGCGGGCTAGTGCATCTTGCGCCTGCGCGCCAATCAATAAACCCATTGCCAAGGTGGCGCCCAAGAGAGATTTCAGTACCAGTCTTTTGCTCATGTGTGTCTCCAGTAAATATTCAATAAACTAACCATGGATGTAAACCGTGCAAGGCGCGGTGTACCGGCGAACTTGCCTACGAGAGGGTGGGTGAGGGGGTGTTGGGGCTAGCGATGCGTCATCCTTTCAAAGTGTAAGTTCGGGTGGATGCGCTTCGCCACAGCGCCTTAGGCGGGTATCCAGAGTGCGGGTACATCGCTCAGTTTTCGCATTATCCGCGCCAGTGCGCCGCTCTGCACCAAGGCGCTGGCCTGCGCTATATCGGGGGCCAAATAGCGGTCTTGCACCATTTTGGGTACGTGCTGGCGCAGCAAAGCGTGCACTTCCTCGAGCAGAGCCGAGCTTTGCAGCGGTCGCAAAAAGTCTATGCCTTGCGCAGCCGCCAGCAGTTCGATGCCCAAGATGTGCGCGGTGTTGTGCACCATGGCTTGCAGGCGCCGCGCGGCAAACGTCGCCATGGACACATGGTCCTCCTGGTTGGCGCTGGTGGGCAGGCTGTCCACGCTGGCAGGGTGAGCCAGCGACTTGTTTTCGGAGGCTAGCGAAGCCGCCGTTACATGCGCAATCATGAAGCCGCTATTGAGCCCGGCATCCTCCGTTAAAAAAGGCGGCAGGCGTGATACACCGCTGTCAATCAGCATGGCAATACGCCGCTCGGCAATCGCCCCCACTTCGGCAATTGCCAGCGCCATGCCGTCTGCGGCCAGGGCCACCGGCTCGGCGTGGAAGTTTCCGCCCGAGAGCATGGCGCCATCCTCGATAAAAACCAGCGGGTTGTCGGTAACGGCATTGGCCTCGCGCAGCAACACGGTGGCAGCGTGGCGCAATTGGTCCAGGCATGCGCCTACTACCTGGGGCTGGCAGCGCAGGCAATACGGGTCTTGCACACGGTCGTCGCCGTCCAGGTGCGACAGGCGGATCGCGCTGCCTGCCAGCAATTGGCGGTAATAGCGGGCCACATCGATTTGGCCGGGCTGGCCGCGTACCGCGTGGATGCGTGGATCAAACGGGCCGTCGCTGCCGCGCGCCGCGTCGATCGTCAGCGCCCCAATGACCAGCGCAGCTTCGAGCACGGGCTCAAAGCTGAGCAGGGCGTGCAAGGCCAACGCGGTAGAGGTTTGCGTGCCGTTAATAAGCGCCAGTCCTTCTTTGGCACCTAGGGTCAGGGGCGCGATGCCCGCCGCTTGCAGCAAAGGCAAGGCTGGAGTGGCCTGGCCTTTGACCAGCATAAAGCCTTCGCCCATGAGCGCGAGCGTCATATGCGCCAGTGGTGCCAGATCGCCCGAAGCCCCTACCGAACCTTGCGAGGGCACCCAGGGCACTAGGTCAGCGTTGAAGACGGCGATCAATGTATCGACCACGGTTTCACGTACGCCTGAATAACCACGCGCCAGGCTGGCCGCTTTGAGCGCCAGCATCAGGCGCATCACCGGCGCCGAAAGCGGCTCGCCCACACCTACGCAATGCGAGCGGATGAGATTGCATTGCAAGGTGGCCAGCTGTTCTTTGCTAATGCGCTTGTTGGCCAGTTTGCCAAAGCCGGTGTTGACGCCATAGACCGGTGCATCGCCATCGGCTGCGTTTTGAACGATCTGCTGGCTGGCACGAATGCCGGGCCGGCAGCTATCGACCAGCTGCAGTTGCACACCGCCCTGGTGGATAGCCAATAGCGTGTCAAGCGTCAGTGCGCCGGGAGCCAGATGCAAGCTATTTGGCATCTCAGCGCGCCTGCATTGGCAGATTAAGCTGGTGCGCCTGTGCGCATTCTTGCGCGACGGCGTAGCCGGCATCAGCATGGCGCATGACGCCGGTGGCTGGGTCATTCCAAAGCACGCGTTCTAAGCGGCGTGCGGCGCCGTCGCTGCCATCGCAGACGATGACTACGCCCGAGTGCTGCGAATAGCCCATGCCCACGCCGCCGCCGTGGTGGATGCTGACCCAGGTCGCGCCGCTGGCGGTGTTGAGCAAGGCATTGAGTAGCGGCCAGTCGCTGACCGCATCGCTACCGTCTTGCATGGCTTCGGTTTCGCGGTTGGGTGAGGCCACAGAGCCGCTGTCCAGGTGGTCGCGGCCGATAACGATAGGGCCTTTGAGTTCACCGCTTTTGACCATGGCGTTAAAGGCCAGTCCGGCGCGGTGGCGCTCGCCTAGGCCAATCCAGCAAATGCGCGCCGGCAGGCCCTGAAAGGCGATGCGCTCGCCGGCCATGTCCAGCCAGCGGTGCAAATGCGCGTTGTCGGGGAAAAGTTCTTTCATCTTGGCATCGGTTTTGCGAATGTCCTCGGGGTCGCCGCTCAAGGCCACCCAGCGGAACGGTCCGATGCCTTTGCAAAACAAGGGTCGCACATAGGCCGGTACAAAGCCGGGGTAGTCAAATGCATTGCTCACGCCGAAGTCTTTGGCGACCTGGCGCAGGTTGTTGCCGTAGTCCACCGTGGGGATGCCCATGGCGTGAAACTCCAGCAGCGCGCGCACATGGACGGCGCAGGATTCACCGGCGGCTTGTTTGAGCGCGGCGTGTTGGGCGGGGTCTTTTTGCGCCGCTTTCCATTGCGGCACGCTCCACCCCGAGGGCAGGTAGCCGTTGATGATGTCGTGTGCCGAGGTCTGGTCCGTCACGATGTCCGGGCGCGGCCCTCCGGCTTTGGCGCGGCGCACCAGTTCGGGGATGATTTCTGCCGCATTGCCGCACAGGCCGATAGATACCGCCTCTTTGCGCCCGGTGTGCAGGGCGATGAGTTGCAGCGCTTCATCTAGCGTGGCCGCCTGCTTGTCCAGGTAGCGGGTGCGCAGGCGAAAGTCGAAACTGCTTTGCTGGCATTCAATGTTGAGCGAGCAAGCCCCTGCAAAGGTGGCTGCCAGCGGCTGCGCGCCGCCCATGCCGCCCAGGCCGGCAGTGAGTACCCAGCGCCCGGCCAGGGAGCCACCAAAGTGCTGGCGCCCGGCTTCGACAAAGGTTTCGTAGGTGCCTTGGATAATTCCTTGCGAGCCGATGTATATCCAACTGCCGGCGGTCATTTGCCCGTACATCATGAGACCGGCGCGGTCTAACTGGTTGAAGTGTTCCCAATTGGCCCATTGCGGCACCAAGTTGGAATTGGCCAGCAGTACGCGCGGCGCCTCGCTGTGGGTTCGGAACACGCCTACCGGCTTGCCGCTTTGCACCAGCAGGGTTTCGTCCTCTTTGAGTTTGCGCAGGCTGTCCAGGATGCCTTCAAAACAGGCCCAGTTGCGTGCCGCTTTGCCAATGCCGCCATAGACCACCAGTTGGTCCGGATTTTCGGCTACTTCCGGGTCCAAGTTGTTTTGGATCATGCGGTAGGCCGCTTCAATCTGCCAGTTGGCACAGCTGATGGCGGACCCGCGCGGGGCACGCACCGGACGGGCTTGGGCGTTGGCGAACGGGGCCAGGGCGGTCTGGGGGAGCGATGCGTTCATGGTGCTTGGGTTTCCTGCAATGCGCACTTAAGGGTTTGTCAGGATAGTGTAGTTGTCTATACAACTTGCACAATAGGGGGAAAACCCTGAGCCTTCCATAATCCAGCCATGCCCCAGCCCTCACTGCCAGCCTACGAGCAGGTCAAAGCCTTTATCAAAGCGCAAATCAACGCTGGGCATCTTCGTCCCGGCGACGCCGTGCCCAGCGAAGCCGTGCTGCAACAGCAGTTTGGCCGGAGCCGCATGACGGTGAACCGCGCCATGACCGAACTGGCCGCCGAAGGCTTACTGACGCGCATTCGCGGCTCCGGCACGGTGGTAGCGCAATGGCACCGCATCAGCAGCACGCTGGCGGTGCGCGATATTCAGGAAGAGGTGGTGGAGCGCGGCCACCGCCATAGCTGCGTGGTGCTGAAACTGGAAATTGTCAGTGCCGATGCCGCACTGGCCCAAGCACTGCGCGTGCGCAGCGGGGCTAAAGTGTTTCATTCGGTGATGGTGCATTACGAGGACGGCGTGCCGATTCAGTTGGAAGACCGCCATGTCAATCCCGCCGCCGCGCCAGATTATTTGCAAGTGGATTTTCAAAGCACCACGCCCACGCAATACCTGTTTCAATGCGCGCCTTTGAGCGAGGCGCGCTATTCCATCGAGGCGGCATTGCCTGCCAAGCTGGAAGCCAAGGCCCTGGGTATCAAGCCCAGCGAGCCTTGTTTGGTAATCACCCGTTGCACCATCAGCGGGGCGCATGTGGCCAGCCAGGGGCGTTTGGTGTATCCGGGCAGGCGCTACAACTTGCAAGGAAATTTTCAGCTGTGAGTTGGCCGCACATCGCCCTGGCGGACGCCACGCCGATGCCCTGGAAAAACGGCGGCGGCACCACGCGCGAATTGCTGAGCTGGCCACCGGGTGTGGCCGATTGGCATTGGCGTATTTCGGTGGCGCAGGTGGAGGCCGAGGGCCCGTTTTCGCGATTTGATGGCGTGCAACGCTGGTTCGCTGTATTGGACGGCGAAGGCGTGGAATTAGCCCTGGGGCAAGGTCCTGAACTACAGACGCAGCGCCTGACGCGGGAAAGCCCAGTCTTTGCTTTTGATGGAGCGCAGTCGGTCGATTGCAGATTGATCAACGGGCCAACGCAGGACTTCAATCTCATGGTACGCAGCGTGCATGCGAGCGCACAGTTGCAGCGGGTACGCGATTCGATGGAAGTGCACAGTCGGGAGTCGGGCACTTGCGCTGTGTGGGCGGGCGCATCGGGCGCGGTGCTGCGCGATGCAAACGGCCTCTGGCCGTTGCCAGCGCATACCCTGGCCTGGACTTCGTCAGGGCCTTCGCAAGGTCTGCACATCGAGAGCGTCGATGCGCTTTATATGGAGATGGTGCCATGTCTTTAAGCCTTTGGACGCACTGCGATGCCGCCACCATGCAAACGGGCGCGGCGCAGCCTTATGGCCTGGTGCCCGATGCGGCATTGGTGACCGAGGGCGAAGTTATCCGATGGGTCGGGCCACGTAGAGATCTGCCTGCAGATCTTCAAACGCTGTGCAGCACGGAGCATGATTGCGAAGGCGCTTTGATGACGCCGGGCCTGATAGATTGCCACACGCATCTGGTCTATGGCGGTGACCGCGCCGCCGAATTTGAGCAACGCTTGCAGGGTGTGAGCTACGAGGATATTGCGCGCCAAGGCGGTGGTATCGCCTCGACGGTACGCGCTACGCGCGAGGCCAGCGCCGCCGCGCTGGAGCAAAGCAGCGCCACCCGCTTGCGTGCCCTGATGGCCGAGGGCGTGACCACGATTGAAATCAAATCCGGCTACGGCCTGGCTTTGGAGCACGAGCGCAAATGCCTGCAAGTGGCGCGCAGCCTAGCCCACGGCCACGCCGTCGATGTACGCACCACTTTTTTAGGCGCGCATGCGGTGCCCCCCGAGTTTGCCGGGCGGAGCGATGCCTATGTGGACAGCCTGGTGCCCATGATGCAAAGCTTGCACGACGAAGGCCTGGTCGACGCGGTAGACGCGTTTTGCGAGGGCATTGGTTTTAGCCTAGCGCAAACGACGCGGGTGTTTGATGCGGCGCGTGCGCTAGGCCTGCCGGTGAAGCTGCATGCCGAGCAATTGAGCGATAGCGGCGGCGCCCAACTGGCAGCCGGGTATGGCGCGCTTAGTTGCGACCATTTGGAATGGTTGTCTAAACAGGGCGCGGCCGCCATGGCGCAAGCGGGCACGGTGGCGGTGTTACTGCCCGGCGCTTTTTATTTTTTGCGCGAAACCAGATTGCCGCCCATCGGGCTGCTGCGCCAACACCAAGTGCCTATGGCGCTGTCCACCGACTGCAACCCTGGTAGTTCTCCCTGTACCTCGCTGCTATTGATGCTCAACATGGCCTGCACGCTGTTTCGCTTCACGCCCGAGGAAGCGCTAACCGGCGTGACGCGCCATGCAGCCCAGGCCTTAGGTCTGGCCGACCGGGGCGTGCTGGCGCCGGGCATGCGGGCCGATTTTGTGTTGTGGCAAGTGCAGCACCCGGCAGCACTTGCCTATGCCATGGGCGCTAATCCGCTGCGTGACACCGTCTTCAAAGGTCAGTTGCGATGAGCCAGGCAGACGCAAGCGAAACGGTTTTTACGCTGACCCAGGGTACCGTGCCGCTGCTGGTGAGCATGCCGCACATCGGCACGCATATCCCGCCACATTTGCAGTCGGGCTATAACGCGCGCGCCTTGCAAGTGGAGGACACCGATTGGCATCTGGGGCAGCTCTATGATTTTTTGCCCGCCATGGGTGCCAGCGTTTTACAGCCGCGCTACAGCCGCTATGTCATCGACCTGAACCGCCCGCCGGATGACGCGCCCATGTACCCCGGCGCGTCGAATACCGAGCTGTGCCCCACGCGCTTTTTTAACGGTGATGCTTTGTATTTGGAAGGCTGCGCACCTGATGTTGCGGCGCGTGCCCAAAGGCGCAGCGACTACTGGCAGCCCTACCATGATGCGCTGGCAGCCGAGTTGCGCCGTCTCGTGCACGCGCACGGTTACGCGCTTTTGTGGGACGCGCATAGCATTCGCTCGGCCATTCCATGGCTCTTTGAGGGCACGCTGCCCGCCCTCAATATCGGTACTGCCAACGGCGACAGCGCGCACGCCCTTATCGCGCAAGCGGTGATGGAAGTCTGTCGCAGTGCAGGGACATTTAGCCATGTGCTCAATGGCCGCTTCAAGGGGGGCTATATCACCCGCCGCTATGGGCGGCCTACAGACCGTGTGCATGCGCTGCAATTGGAAATGTGCCAAAACCTGTATATGCAGGAGGCGCCGCCTTTTGCCTATGACGCAGCACTGGCTGCGCAGGTGCAGCCCCAATTGCTTGCCATGTTGCAAGCGGCGCTGAACGCTGGCTCTGCTTTGTATACAGGTGGCTGACATGCGCACTAAAGCTATCCGCTATGCCGCAAGCCAAGCCTGGGTGCAGGGCCGTTGGGCGAAAGATGTGTTGCTGGAAGTGGACGCCAGCGGTCATTGGTCGCGCATCACCACTGACGCTGCACCGGACACGCTGCGCGATGCGGTGTGCTTGGCCGGGCCGGTGCTGCCCGGTGTGGTCAACGCGCACAGCCATGCGTTTCAGCGCGCTATTGCCGGCATGACGGAGCAGGGCGCGCCACACGGCCATGACAATTTTTGGAGTTGGCGCGAGCGCATGTATGCGGTAGCCCAGCGCATTACGCCCGACCAACTGGAAGCCATTGCCACCCTGCTCTACTCCGAGCTGCTGGCCGGTGGCTATACCCAGGTCTGCGAGTTTCACTACCTGCACAACGCTTGTGCCCATGCGCCGCAGGCCAGCGCGCTGGAGATGTCTATGGCGCTGGTGCGCGCGGCCCAGCGCAGCGGCATTGGCCTGACGCTTTTGCCTACCTTGTATATGCGCTCGGGCTTTGCTGCCGACGGACTGCGCCCGGACCAGCAGCGCTTTGCCTCCACACCCGACAGCATCGCCCGCTTGGTGCAGGATGTACAGGCCAGCACGCGCGGGATGTCCCATGTGAATGTGGGCGTCGCCCTGCATTCCTTGCGCGCTGTGACGCCGCAAGCGCTGGCGCAATTGTCGGGGTTTTCAGATGCACAAGGCCTACCGATTCACATCCACATCGCTGAACAGCCGCAAGAGGTCCAGGACTGTATTGCGCAGACGGGTCAGCGGCCTATCGATTGGCTGCTAAGTCACGCACAGCTACACGCCCGCTGGAACCTAGTGCATGCCACCCATGCCACACAGACGGAATTGGACGGCGTGCGCGCCAGTGGCGCCAGCATCGTCATCTGCCCGAGCACGGAGGCCAATTTGGGCGATGGTGTGTTTGACTACGGCGGCTATTGCGCGCAAGGCGGCAGCTGGTCGGTGGGTTCGGACAGCCACGTCAGCCGGGCCTGGAACGAAGAGCTGCGCCTGCTGGAATACGGCCAGCGCCTGACCCGCGGCCAGCGCAATGTGGCGGCCCAAAGTGGGGCATCGAAAAGCAGCGCGGCCAATATGCTGCAAGCCCTGCTGCAAAGTGGACAGGCTGCGACTGCGCTTCCCTTAGGCGGCTTAAAAGTGGGCCAGCGGGCAGACTTTGTAGTGCTAGACGCCGTATCTCCCGCCATGTGCGGCCTACCTAGCGCCCATGTGCTGGATGCGCATGTCTTTTCCAGCCCGGGCAGCTTGCCCTTGGCGATAGCAGTTGGTGGCCGCGTGATAGCGACTCCGCTACGCGGGCGGGTGGTGCAGGATTTTGCGCACACCCTGCAAGACCTGTTAGCGCATTGAGCGCGGTCCCCGGCATGCTGGGGGTAGATCGGCTGATAAAAACAAATGCCGTTAAACAATGCGCGTCTTGTACGGCGCAGGACGCATCAACCCCAAACGCGTTGTGCCACCCGCATCATGTTGGCACCCAAGACCAGTTCCGACTCACCGGCGCTCATGCCGGTTCGCTGCAGCGCCTCGCCCAGCACCTGCCAGCTTTCGATCGACGGATAGGTGGAACGCGAGATGCCCCGGTCATAGCCGGCAGACTGGGGCCACCAGTAGCCGGGGTCATAGTCGCCCGGCGGGTCGTCGTTGAGACCACCTTGGGGAAAGCTGATATCGAGTCCGATACCGGCGTGTTGCACGCCGACCAGGTTGGCGACATAGGCTGCGTGGCGCGCCACATCGTCGGCGTCGGGCGTGCGGGTGCCCAGAAATATCGACACGCCCGATACGCAGACCACGCCACCGGTTGCGGCGCAGGCGCGAATCTGCTCGTCCGTCACATTGCGCCCGTGCTCGACCAGCGCCAGCGGGTTCGAGTGGCTGAATATCACCGGCGCGTCGGACGCCGCCATGATGTCCAGGCTGCAACGCCGACCGGTGTGCGAACAGTCCATCAGCACGCCGGCGGCGTTGATGGCGCCGACGATGCGCCGACCCAGCGGCGTCAGCCCCTGCGCCTCGTCGTGGCAGCCGCCGGCCACGCTGTTGTTGCGGTTGTAGGCCAGGTGCATCTGGCGCACGCCGAGATCGCGGTACAGCGCCACCATGTCCGGTTGCTCGAGCAGCGGCATGGCGCCTTCGAGGTCAAAGCCGATCGCGAGCTTGCCCGCTGCGGCGGCTGCGCGAATGTCCTGCGCCGTGTCGGCCATCACATAGCGTTCAGGCTGTGCGGCGATCGTCGCGCGAAAGCCGGCGATCACCGCCATTACCTGCGACACCGGATTCATGTCCATGCCGATGTTGATCGACACATAGTGCACGCCAGCGGCGTGAAAACGCGCTATCGGCGCAAAG
>Ga0114974_10004859_pt1 | contig 10031 bp, 12 predicted proteins | sample S_130206_EF_Meta_FD_87318 | JGI IMG/M metagenome (GOLD analysis project Ga0114974, IMG submission 87318) | Freshwater microbial communities from Lake Simoncouche, Canada to study carbon cycling - S_130206_EF_MetaG | ecosystem: Environmental > Aquatic > Freshwater > Lake | place: Lake...
ATGGGTGAGAAGGAAGACGGTCATGGCTTCGAAGGCAAACTTGACCACAGCCAGCTGCTAACCAACCCGGATCAGGCCGTCGATTTTGTCGAGCGTACCCGGGTCGATGCCCTGGCGATTGCCATGGGTACCAGCCACGGGGCCTATAAGTTCAGCCGCAAACCCGATGGGGCCGTTCTGGCCATGAACGTAATCGAGGACATTCACCGCAGGCTGCCCAATACCCACCTGGTGATGCATGGCTCTTCATCCGTGCCGCAAGATCTGCAGGACATCATCAACCAGTACGGCGGCCAGATGCCTCAAACCTGGGGCGTGCCGGTCGAGGAAATCCAGCGCGGCATCAAGCACGGCGTGCGCAAGATCAATATAGACACCGACAACCGCATGGCCATCACGGGCGCCATTCGTAAGGTTTTTGCCGAGAAGCCAGGCGAGTTCGACCCCCGTGCCTATCTCAAGCCTGCGAAGGAAGCGATGAAGGCCGTATGCAAGCAGCGCTTCGTCGAATTCGGTGCCGCCGGCCACGCCAGCACCATCCGCGCCGTCCACACCAGTATGATTGCCAAGCGCTATGCCTCTGGCGAACTCGATCCGAAGATCACGGGCGCGGTCGGGGCGGCGGCGGAATAGGAGCCCAGCCCCGCCGAAAATAGAGCGTCGGGTGATTGGCGCAAGACCTAGCCCTGAGCGGCTTTTAAACGCGCCTCGATCACCGGATGCAGTTCCATATTGGCCGCCAGGATTGAGCCGGTGTCGAGCGGATTGGCGTCCGAATTGTCGATTTCGGAAACCTTGCCGCCAGCTTCGGTGACCAGCAACATACCGGCCGCGATGTCCCAGGCCTTGAGGTCACGCTCCCAATAGCCATCGAACCGGCCGGCAGCGACAAAGGCCAAGTCGAGCGCTGCGGCGCCGAAACGGCGCACCCCGGCAACGCGCTGGCTCATCTGATGCAGTTCCTTGAGGAACTTGGCATGCTGGCCGTGGCCCAGGAACGGGATGCCGGTGGCAAGGACGGCGTCTTCCATCCGCGAACGGCCAGCCACCCGCAGGCGCTTTTCATTATTGAGATAGGCACCCTTGCCACGCTCGGCCCAATACAGATCCTGCGATACGGGATTGTAGACTAGGCCCGCAACCAGCGTTCCCTCGCGCTCGAGGGCAATGCTGACCGCGAAATGTGGCAAGGCATGCAGGAAGTTGGTGGTGCCATCGAGCGGATCGACAATCCAGCGGTGGCTCTTGTCGGTACCCTCGATCAGGCCGCGCTCCTCGCCCAGGAAGCTATAGCCCGGGCGGGCCTTTTCCAGCGCCTCAAAGACGACCTGCTCGGCCTTGATATCGGCGGCGCTGACGAAATCAGCCAGCCCCTTCTTGGAGACCTGCAGTTCATTCAGCTCGCCGAAATCGCGTATGAGTCCCTTGCCGGCCTTTCGGGCCGCCTCGATCATCACATTTACTAGGGCGCTGGGAGTGGCCAAGGCGGGTCGTCCTTATTCGGGGGCGAACCTCTAGGGCTAGGACCCTATGAACGCAAGGCGACGCCGGCGCGCATGGAACGGTTGAAATCGGCCACAGCCTGGCCAGGGCCGGCCGGATAGGCCCACACGCCTGCGCTGACCGCCAGGAAATCAGCCCCCGTCTGGGCAAGGTCTGAGGCGGTCTCAACCGTGATGCCGCCGATAGCAACGCAGGGCGTCTGCATGCTTTCCTGCCAGATGCTGAGCAAATCTGGATCAGCGCGAGTGGATGCATCCTTGGTCGCGGTGGGAAAGAAGGCCCCGAAGGCGACATAGTCGGCCCCGCCCTCTGCGGCCTCCATGGCCAGATGTCGGCTGTCGTGACAGGTGACACCAACCATACCCTTGCCCATCAGTCGGCGCGCTTCAGCCAGCGAGCCATCCTGCTGTCCGATATGCACGCCGTCACAGCCCAGCCGCGCCGCCAGGGCCGGATCATCGTTGAGGATCATGGCAACGCCATGCCGATGGGCGATCGACATAAGAGCCCGCACCGCCGAGGCGAGCGTCTCGTCCAGCGCGCCCTTGAGCCTGAGTTGCAAAGCCGCCACCTGCCCGCCTTCGAGGGCGGCGGAAAGCGCGATTTCGAACGCGGGCAGATCGATGGCGGGCGGGGTGATCAGGTAAAGGCGGCAGTCGGTCATGGGGCCTTTTAGGCAAATTTGCCGCGTCATCCCACCACATTAAATCAAAGCGATCGGCATGATCGGAAGGTCGGCGCGGTGCCGGCCGCCAGCCGGCTGGCCGAGCCTTTGGTTACGGCCTAAAGTCTCGCAGGATCGACCAACGCCGCCTCGTCGTTTGGCAAAGGCGAGGGTGCATCTGCGATCAGCGCCGCGAGATGTTCGGCCAGTAGCGGGGCGGTGCAGAACCCGCGCGAGCCCAGACACCCCAGCACATAAAGCCCGTCCTTCTCTGGCACGGCACCGGCCAGCGGCATGCGGTCTGGCGTCGCCGCGCGCCGCCGGGCACGGCCCTGCAGAGGCAAGCTGGCGACCCTGGCCGCCAAGATCGGCATGCTCTTGGCGAGCAGGGCGAGATTTCGATCATGGTCGGCAAGCCGCAGTGTCTCGTCGGTATCGCCCCGGTCGTGAGTGGCGCCGAAAAGCAGACCGCCGTCAGGTGTCGGGATCACGTACCCCCCGAAGGCGGCGGGCATTGGCGGCCTTGCCTCAGCGGTCCAACTCGCCTGGCCACGGACGCTCTGGACGGTTGCCCCTGGCCACAGACCGCCCAGATCCGCCCCGGTCGCCAGAACCACGGCCTCGAACGCGCCCAGGTCCTGATCTTCCGCGCCGATTAGACGCCAGCCTGCGCCGTCCGGTCGCATGTCCGCGACAGTGCCCCCGCGGTCACCACAAGCCCAGGCCGAAAACACCGCAGCCGGGTCAACCACGATCGCATCGGCGATTGCCAGTCCGCCGACCGCAGGCTCACAGAGCCGAGCCCCCGACTCTTGCGGACTAAGACGGGTCAACGACACAAACAACGGGCTAACGGCCACCTTTTCAAATCGGGCAGGATCTCGCTCGGTTGCTTCAAGCTGCAGCGCCCCGCGTCCGATGACCGCACAGGGAACCTGTCCATAGAGTGCGGTGGCGCGTTGCTGGGCATGAGCAAACAGGCGCGCGCGAGGCCCCTCGCCGGCGTCGAACCCGGGCATGACCAGGGCCGCCGGGTTGCCAGAAGCGCCAGCGCCAGGGGCATCGGTCTCGAACAACACCGCCTGCAAGCCAATCGCCGATAGCGCGCGCATTAAGCTGGCCCCGGCGATCCCCGCGCCAATGACCGCCACCTTGGGCGAGTTGGCTGATGTAGGCAGTCCAGGCAAAACCGCCTCAAGCCGCTGGCGTTTGCGGCCAAATCCAGGGCACCGCTCGACAGCGAATCCGGCATCTGCAAGCGCCTGACGGACGGATCCTGCGACGGTGAAAGTAGCGGCCCTTGCGCCCGGAGCGCTGCGTTCGGCCACCGCTAACATGAGCTCAGGGCTCCACATGGCGGGGTTGAGCGCCGGGGAAAACCCATCCAGCAGCCAGGCGTCGGCACGGCCATTCCACGAGGCCAGGGCTTGGGCGGCATCCATCACGGCCAGATCAAGGGTGGCGTCAAACTCCAGCAAGTCGAACCGGTGAAACAGCGGCGTTGCGGGGGGCCAGGCCGTCAGAAGGGCCTGCGCCGCTGGCGCGATAGAGGGCCAGCGCGCCAGCGCCCGCGCCGCATCGTCACGGGGCATCAGGTGCGCCTCGACTGAGAAGATATGCAGATGGCCACCGGGTGGCCGCGTCTCCCGCCACAGGGTCAGCAAGGCAGCGATATTCAGCCCGGTGCCGAATCCCAGTTCGGCGACCGTAAAGGAAGATCGGCCGGCCCAGCCCTGCGGAAGGCCGCAACCGTTCAGGTAAACCGCCCGCGATTCGGCCAGGCCATCATCGCTGGAAAAATAGACATCGCCATACAGCGCCGACTGCGGCGCGCCGTCGGCGCGCCACTGGACAGGAGTAGGGTTGGGGGCTTCGCCACTCATCGCCCGACCTATAGCCCAAAAGCGAAAGGGCCGGCTGTTTCCAGCCGGCCCCCAGTCTGTCCGAGTGGACGATGACTTATTTCGGTGCCGGAGCGGCCGGAGCGGCGGCGGCCGGAGCGGCGGCGGCCGCCGCGTCAGCGGCGGCGGGCGCGGCAGCGTCAGCGGCGGCGGGCGCGGCAGCGTCAGCGGCGGCGGGCGCGGCAGCGTCAGCGGCGGCGGGGGCAGCCGCGTCAGCAGCCGGTTCTGCGGGCTTGGAGCAGGCCGCAGCGGAAATCAGTCCCAGGGCCGCAACGGCGACCAGAGTCTTGCGAAGTAGGGTCATGTTGTCCTCTCCTAATGTCATTTTTCACGCACTTTTGCGCGTGTGAACGGAACCTCGCGCCGTTTTGAACGCGACGCAAGAAAAATAGTCACAGATTCGTGAGGTTGCCGTGAACGGGCGAACCTTAGCCCTCAGCAGGCATGGCACCCAAGGCTTCTTCCAGTTCGGTGAAGCTAGGCTGGGACGGGCTGGGCACGTCGCCGCGGCCGATTTCGACACTGATCTGGGCAGCATTGCCATGTAGGTGCGCCACCAGCACGGACGAGATGATTCGGTAGAAGGCACTGTCCTTGTCGCAGACTTCCTTCATGCGCGTCGCGAAAGGGGGCGACCAGGCCATAGGCGAGGAACACGCCAAGGAAGGTGCCGACAAGGGCCGAGCCGATCATCTCGCCCAGCACGGCTGGCGGCTCGGTAATCGCCCCATGGTCTTGATGATACCCAGCACGGCCGCGACGATGCCCAGAGCAGGAAGGGCGTCGGCCAGGTTCTGCATGGCATGGGCCGGCGCCAGGTGTTCGTGATGGCGCTTCTCCATCTGCTTTTCCATGGCGTTCTCGACCTGGTGCGGGTCTTCGAGGTTCATGGTCATCATTCGCAGGGTGTCGCAGATGAAGTCGACAGCGAAGTGATCCTTGGTGATCTTGGGAAAGCGCGAAAAGATCGTGCTTTGGCCGGACTTTTCGATGTGGCTTTCCAGGGCGATCACGCCCTTAGATTTCATGGTCTTGGTCAAAAGGAACAGCAGGTCACGTTAATCCGCTGATTTCCACTTGGGGCCCTTGAAGACGCTGCCCACCCCAGCGCTAGTGCCCTTGATTGTCGACATCGAGTTGGCAATCAGTAACGAGGCCGCGCCCGCGCCTAGGATGGGCATCAATTCGTGCGGGGCCGCATGGAGGATGACGCCCATCTTGCCGCCAGACATGATGAAGCTGCCGAACACGAGGCCGAACAGCAGCACGATACCGATGATCTGAAACATGATGTTAGGCCGGCCTCGCTTGGATGAGGCCCCTAGCATCGCTTTTAATGCTAAATGGTAGGTGAGCGATGAGCGCCTTGATGCCACTAGGTTGGCGAAATCTCACCCATCAGCGCCCGCACCACGTCGATCGATAGATAGCCGTCAGCAGGCTTGCCACGGGCCTTTTGCCAGGCGCGCAGGGCAACGCGGGTCTGGACACCGACGATGCCGTCTGAATCTCCCGGATCGAAACCCAGTTTGCGCAAGGCTTCCTGAGCGCCGGTACGGTCGGCCAGAGACAGGGGCGACTCTGCCGGCCAGGCGGCCATCACCGCGCTGTGCGCGGCGAAACGATCGGCCAATAGGCCCACGGCAAGCGCATAGGCCGTGGCATTGTTATAGGTGCGGATCGCAAAATGGTTGGGGAGCACCAGGAACGCCGGCCCGCCTAGGCCGCAGGGCACAATCAGCGCCGACGATGCGGCCGCATCGGCCTGGCTCCAGCCGCGGCCGTCAGCAAGTTTTACGCCCATTGCCTCCCACCACGCCGGCGGATTGCGCGGGCCTTCTGCAAGGCTGTAGTCGAAGTCTGGCGGCAGGATCACTTCGCGCTGCCAGCCGACGCCACCCTGCCACCCACCGCGACGAAGCAGACTGGCGCAGGAGGCCAGGGCATCGGCATGGCTTGACCAGATATCTCGGCGACCATCGCCATCCTGGTCAACGGCCGCGGTCAGGAAGCTGGTCGGGATAAACTGGGTCTGGCCCATGGCGCCGGCCCAAGAGCCGCGCAAGGTCGATCGCGTGGCCTCGCCCGTGACGATCATCTGTAGGGCGGCCTTGATCTGGCTTTCGCCGAACGCCCGGCGGCGGCCAGAGGCGGCGATGGTAGCCAAGCAACGCAGCACATCCATGTCCCCCTGGATGCGGCCAAAACCCGATTCCACACACCAGATGGCCAGCATTATTTCGCGCGGCACGCCAAATCGTTGCTCAACATCGGGCATAAAGGCCAGAGACGACATAAAGCCTTGGCCCTCGCGCACCCGGCCTTCAGTGACCACGCCCTTGACGTAGTCGCTCATGGGCTTGGAGAATTCCGGCTGGCGGCTCTCGGCGGCGACCACGCGCGGGTCGGCGGTTAGGCCGGTCAGTTCTTGGTCGATCAGATCGGCCGGGTAGCCATCCAAGATCAGCCGGGCGCGAAAGCCCGACAGCCAGTCGTCGAAACCGGGCACGATTGCGCTTGGACAATCGCTATTCAGCGCCCTGGAAGAGACCGACGCAGATTTCTGCAGAGCGGCCGGCTGCAGGGCTTGCATCGGGTCGGCGGCACCAGCCAGGGACATTACCAGGAAAGAACGGCGATCCATCCGCCTAAGCTAGGGCCGCCAAGCCTGTAGAACAACCAATGACAGCCGCACACGACTGTGATGATGCGCCAGTCTCGATTGACTCCGCCCGCTCTGCTGCCTATAGATCCGCCTCTTCCAAGCGCCCTGGGCGCAAGCTCCAGGTTTATGGACGTAGGATCATGAAGGTTCGTAGCTCACTCAAGTCGCTGAAAAGTCGCCATCGCGATTGCAAGCTGGTGCGCCGCAAAGGCCGCATCTTCGTGATCAACAAGACCAACCCGCGCTTCAAAGCCAAACAGGGCTAAAGGCCCTTCGATTCGGGTTCCAAAAAAGCGCGCTCCGGCGCGCTTTTTCTTTATCCACAGCTTGAATCACTTCAGTGCCGCGTCGCCAGTTTTCGCGCTGCCCTGATCGTGCCAAACCGCATCCATGGCCGATGACGCAGCAACACTCGAAATTCTCAACAGCTCCGCCCAGAGCCAGCTGAAAACCATCATTGAACGCATCGAGCGGCTTGAGCTCGACAAGACGTCGGTGATGGAGGACCTCAAGGGCGTCTACGCCGAGGCCAAGGGCAATGGTTTCGACACCAAGGTGCTGCGCAAGGTGGTTCGCCTGCGCAAGCAAGACACCGCCAAGCGGCAGGAGGAAGAGGCGCTTCTCGATCTCTACCTCTCCGCCATCGGCGGGCTTTGAAGCCAAAGAAACCGCTCGACCGGTTCGCGGCCGCCAGGGCCGCCGCCAAGCGCGCCGCGCTCAATGCCGTCAAACGGACCCGCCGAAAGGCCGACAAGGCCGGGGTGACCCTCTCTGAGTGGGAGGGCGAATTCCTCGGCTCGGTCGAGGACCGCGTGAAAACCTTTGGCCGTGCCTTCGCTGATCCCGACAAGGGGGCTCCGGGCTCGGTGTTCAGCGCCCTGCAGGCGCGCAAGCTCAAGGAGATTGCCGCCAAGGCCGCCGGCGACACGCGCAAGCCCTGGGAGCGAAAAGCAGAGCCCAGGCCTGGCGAAAAGCCCCGCAAGGGCTTTGGTCGCAAGCCGCCTCCGTAACCCTGATCTGGCTGACAGCACAGGGCGTCAGCTTGGCCGCCGGAAAGCAGGTTGGCTTGCCTTGCCCCGTAAGTCCCAGATCGGCGCAGGGCGCGTCGCTGGGGGTCGAGGATTAGCTCGCCTGCTCCAGCAGCATGCCTTCCAGCCCCTGTTCGCGCACCTTGCGGTATAGGGTCGAGCGGCCGATCCCCAGCCGCCGGGCAACTTCGCTCATGTGGCCAGCATAGACCTCAATAGCCAACTGAATCAGGTCACGCTCGATCTCTTCCAGGGTTCGCAGATGCCCGCGGCCATCGAGGATATGCACGGGGGCCTCGGCCAGTACCTCATTCATAATCTGGGCCGCCGTCGGCAGGGCTGTGAGCAAGGCGGGATCGAATGCGCCGGTCTCGGGCGGCATGGCCACGCCGGATATCACCGGAAAATCGTGCGGTTGCAGGAATGGGGCGTCAGCCAGGACAATAGCGCGATAGATGGCGTTTTCGAGCTGGCGAACATTTCCAGGCCAGTCGTGAGCGGCCAGAATCTGTAGGGTCTCGGGGGCTGCACCGACAACGCGCTTGCCCTCTTCGACATTGAAACGACGAACAAAGGCCTCGACCAGGGCGGGAATATCCTCTCGCCGCTCACGCAGGGGCGGGGCCTCGATAGGAAAGACATTGAGGCGGTAGAACAGGTCCTCACGGAAACTGCCGTCCGCGGCCGCCTTGCCAAGATCTCGGTTGGTGGCGCTGACAATGCGCACGTCGACCTTAACGGAGCGCTTTGCGCCGATGGCGTCGACTTCGCCCTCCTGCAGCACGCGCAACAACTTAACTTGCACATCCAGCGGTAGCTCGCCCACCTCGTCGAGGAACAGGGTGCCGCCGTTGGCCTCCATAAACTTACCCGGGTGCTTTTCCGACGCGCCGGTGAAGCTACCCTTTTCGTGGCCGAACAGAATCGACTCGACCAGGTTTGCTGGAATGGCCCCGCAGTTGACGGCGATGAACGGCTTGCCGGAGCGGTCCGACGCGCCATGAACGGCGCGCGCGATCAGTTCCTTGCCAACGCCGCTTTCGCCGGTGACGAGCACCGGGATGGCGCTTTTCGCCGCCCGTTCGCCCAGGCGCTTGACCATCGACATGGCCGGGCCCGAGCCGATCAGGTCCGCGAAGGTGGTCTTGTGACTGACATGTTTCTTGAGGCGATCGACCTCGCCCTTGAGGTCACCCATCGATAGAGCGTTGCGCAGCGAAACGACGATTCGCTCGGGCGATGCCGGCTTGACGAAGAAGTCGTTGGCGCCGGCCTGCATGGCCTTGACGACCGTGTCGACGCCGCCGGCGGCGGTCAGCACAATCACAGGCTGGCTAAAGCCACGGGCGCGCATTTCCTTCAGTGCATCCTGGCCCGACAGACCCGGCATGTTGAGATCAAGCAGGATCACATCAGCAACACCACCGGTGGTCAGATGATTGAGGGCCGCGTCGCCGCTCTCGGCCTGCGCGAAAGCTAATCCTTCCCGTTCCACAACAGCCTTGGTCAACCGGCGTTGGGTCGGATCGTCGTCTACAACCAGGACCGTTTTGGTCATTTTAGGTCTGCCCGTAATGCCGCCAGCCCCGGTTCTGGAGCTTGGCCTTTTAAGGAGTTGGACCAACTTGATACAGGCAGTCGGTAAAGGGCGAGCTAAGAGGATATGAGCCGGGAGTTAATGCCGGAGGGGCTGACACCGGCCCCATGTTGGGGCTTGCGCGTTGAACGCTAGGCCCTCTGGTCCTATGGCATGGCCATGAGCGCTCAAGTCCCGATCATCGACGACCTGCCGCGCTGGAACCTCGGCGACCTTTATACGGGCCGGGAAGATCCGGCGATCGAACGCGACCTGGCAGAAGCCGAACACGCCAACGACGCCCTAGCGGCGATGCAAGGCCAGTTCCTGGCCGCCCAGTCAGACCCGGCCGACTTGGGCGCACGCCTCGATAAGGGTATCCGCCTTTACGAGCAGGCCACTAACAAACTTTGGGCCGTCGGGGCCTATGCCTCGCTGTCATCCTCAGTGGCGCAGAATGACCCCGCCTGGGCCAAGTTCGAGAGCGACCTAAGGGGCCGTTCGGCCCAGATTGGCGCCAAGACTCTGTTCTTTACGCTGGAGCTCAATGCCCTGCCGGGCTCCGCGATCGCTGCCGCCCTTGCCGCCCACGTTGGCGCGGCGCGCTGGGCACCCTGGCTGCGTCGGGTGCGGCTGAGCAAGCCGCACGAACTGAGCCACGAAGCCGAGACCATGATCGTCGAGCGCAGCCCGG
>Ga0114974_10004866_pt1 | contig 10024 bp, 9 predicted proteins | sample S_130206_EF_Meta_FD_87318 | JGI IMG/M metagenome (GOLD analysis project Ga0114974, IMG submission 87318) | Freshwater microbial communities from Lake Simoncouche, Canada to study carbon cycling - S_130206_EF_MetaG | ecosystem: Environmental > Aquatic > Freshwater > Lake | place: Lake...
CAAGGGGCTCCATCGTATTTTTCAATCGAACCGGAACTCCTTTTAATTTTGCTGGTGTAATGGTGCTTGGATGCAGGATTTTGGCCCCAAAATAAGCTAATTCTGCTGCCTCTGCAAAAGAAAGTTCCCGGATAGGGAAGGTGTTCTTAACGATGCGCGGATCATTATTGTGCATTCCGTCGATATCCGTCCAAATCTGAATTTCCTCCGCCTGAACGGCTCCACCAATTAAGGAAGCCGTATAATCGGATCCTCCACGCTTTAAATTATCTACTTCACCCGCCGGGTTGCGGCAGATAAACCCTTGCGTCACTAAAATTTGCTTGTCATTTACTGGCGCTAAAATCGCAGCTAACTTTTGTTCGATTTGAGCTAAAACAGGTTCGTTATCCTCATCGATAACCATAAAATCTAAGGCGGGCAACAAGGTGGAGCTAACGCCCTCTTCTTGTAAGAACGCCTCGAAAATTTGAGTGGAAAGTAATTCGCCTAAAGCCACCATTTCCTTTTCCTGCTTTAGGGTATAGGGTGCTGTGGCAATTAATCCATCAATAAAGGCAAATTCCTTCTGTATGATGGCTTGACCCTTACCTAATCCGGCTGGGGTGGAATATAACTCAGTCAAAAATTGATCGTAATGCGCACGTAATTCATTCGCCTTCTCTTTTGCCTCCGCCACGTTTCCTGCATTCAAAGATGCTGAAATAGAAAGTAAGGTATTCGTACTGCCAGAAAGGGCAGAAAGTACAACGATTTTCGGTTGACCATCCTCCGTAATTAGCTGACGGATTGATTTCATTCGCTCTGGTTTTCCGACGGAGGTACCTCCAAATTTCCAAACTTGCATGTCTTCTCTTATTATAGTCCTAACATTTTGATGGCTGTTATGGCCGCCTCATCGCCTTTATTTCCATGTTTGCCTCCCGCACGATCCATCGCTTGTTCTTGCGTATTCGGAGTTAAAACCCCAAAAATCACCGGTTTATCAAACTTCAAACTGACATTCGTGATTCCATCCGCCACCGCTTGGCAGATAAAATCGAAGTGCCGAGTTTCACCTTGAATCACACAGCCTAAACAAATGACCGCATCAATGTTTGATTTTTGCGCCATTTTTTGCGCCCCTAAACTTAATTCAAAGCTACCAGGAACCTTAACACTAGTTATATTTTCTTCTTTCACCCCCAATTTCAACAGCGTATCATAAGCACCCGTATACAAGGCATGTGTTACGTCCGTGTTCCATTCTGACACCACGATGGCAAATGTTTTATTCGAAACATCTGGCAAATGGTCTGTTGTAAAATCGCTTAAGTTTTTAAGTGCTGATGCCATGGGATGGGGTTAAAAAAACAAGGGATAAAAGCTCAAGCTCTTATCCCTCATTACATAATCTGTTCTATAAATTATTCAGAGATAGAGCTTTCTAAAATCGCTTTGTATTTCTTTGCTGGAATCGATTCAGCCGATTGGCCGTATTTCTCCACAATGATGGAATACGTATCTACTGCCTCTTTTGTTTGTTTATTTGCTTCGTAGGCATTCGCTAATTTTAACAAATACGTAGGAGTAAAGAATTTATTAGGCTTGTTTTCCGCTGCTTTCTTGTAGTAATCAATGGCCTCAGATAATGATTTCTTCTCTGAATACGCATCCCCGATTAAAGAATAAGCACGTGCTTGCACTAATAAATCAGAGCTCGAAAAGTTTTTCAATTTCTCAATTGACTGATCGAATTTACCCTGCTTTAACAAGGTAATTCCTAAATACAAGTCAGCAAGGTTTTGTGTATTTCCACCAAACTCATCCGAAACTTTCGCTAATTCTTTCGCAGCAGCAGCTGATGAATCTGATTCAAAAGCATAAACGGCTTTGAATAATTTCTTCTCGCCTTCTGCGTCTTGTGTCGCAGTATACCATTGGTAACCGAAATAAGCCGCAACGACTAAGACTATACCTCCTAAGATGGTTGCAACGCTAGATTTATTCTTGTCTACTAGTTCAGTAACTTTAGAAACTTCTTGTTGAAGAGCTTCTGGGCTCTCAATAATTTCAATCGATTCTACTTTTTCTTTCTTTGCCATAAGGTCATTAATTCGTTTGGCATATTATTATAGGTGCCAAAGGACTGCAAAATTATAAAATCTCTTTCATTTTTATCCACATTAATGGAATCTTTTGCATTTTATTTTTCAAATTTGAGGTAAATAAACCTATATGTCCTTTAATCGCCTAGATCAAATCCACAAACTCAATGAAACATTCGATATTTGTATTATCGGTGGTGGTGCGACAGGGGCAGGCGTAGCGCTCGATGCAACGTTAAGGGGATATAAAGTTTTATTGATTGAAAAAGGAGATTTCTCCAGTCAAACCTCCTCTAAGTCGACGAAGTTAGTACATGGAGGAGTTCGTTACCTCGAGCAGGCCGTCCGAAATCTCGACTGGCATCAATTCAGAATGGTGTATAAGGCCTTGCACGAACGCAAAACGCTGTTACAAAATGCCCCCCACTTGGCTCATCCTTTGGGATTATTAACTCCTTGTTATACACACTGGGAACGCTGGTATTACCGGATAGGGATGTGGCTTTACGATAAAATTTCTGGTAGCACGAACTTGAAATCAAGTCGCGGCTTAAGCAAAAAAGAAATTCAACACGAGTTTCCTTCCATCGAATCGAAGCACTTAAGAGGTGGCGTTTTATATTATGATGGACAGATGAATGACGCGCGCTATGCCTTAGCTATTTTGAAAGAGGCGGAACGTTTAGGGGCTTGTATTTTGAATTATGCCTGTTTGAATTCGTTTGAATTAGGCCAAAAGAGTTTAAAGATCAAGAAAGTAGTATTCAGTGATTTGCTTTCTCAGGAGTCCTATACCATTCCGGTCAAAGCCGTTGTGAATGCGACAGGGCCTTTTACGGACTCGGTGCGGGTGCTTGCAAATCCGCGTTTGAAACCTCGAATGAAGGTGAGTCGCGGGGCGCATATCGTGTTGCCTGCTGAGTTTTGGCAAGGAGAAACCGCCCTTTTAATTCCTAAAACGGATGATGGTCGGGTCATATTTGTGATTCCCTGGAGAGATTATGTGCTGGTGGGAACGACGGATGATCCGGATACCTTGTCGGAAACACCTCGCATTTTAGATGCGGAAAAGGAGTACCTTATTTCGTATTTTAATCGCTATTCATCTAAGAAAGCCTCATTAGAGGATATCAGTGCTACATTTGTAGGCCAAAGACCTTTACTCCAAGTGCAGCTCGATTCTGCCATGAACTCCGATACGAAATCCTTAGTGCGCGATCATGAGGTGGAGGTGGATGGTCGTTCGAAATTAGTTAGTATCATGGGTGGGAAATGGACGACCTATCGCGTGATGGCCTCCGATACACTAGAAGTTCTTGAAAGGGAGGTATTGCACGTTGCGGTGAAGCCTTGCGTAACGAAGAATCATGTCTTAGTTCCTGAGTCTATAGTCGTTTTACCTGCAGATATTGCCCCAGATATTCGGAAACATTTAATCGACCTATACGGACCCAAAGCCGGCGACGTCTATGCATGCGGTTCAGAACGTTTATTAGCAGGCGAACCTTATCTGGTGGGGGAACTCATCTATGTTAAAGAACAAGAAATGGCAGTGACTTGGGAAGATGTTTTAGCCCGCCGTTGGGGGATCTCCATGCGGGATGAAGCAATGGCAGAGCGATTAAAGGCCATAAAAAAAGAGGCTTTCGCCTCTTGATTTTAATATTCGTCCTCGTTAAAGAAGAAGTCATCTTTGGTCGGATAATCTGGCCAAATCTCTTCAATACTTTCAAAAGGTTGACCATCATCTTCCAATTCTTGTAGGTTTTCCACCACTTCTAAAGGAGAACCCGTACGGATTGCGAAGTCAATTAATTCATCTTTAGAGGCTGGCCAAGGCGCATCTTCTAAATAGGAGGCAAGTTCTAGTGTCCAATACATAATTTATAGCTAATAATATTTTGCGTAATAAAAGAGGGTCATAAGTTTTTTAAACCCTTCCTAACTGCAAAAGTAAAATAAAAATGTATTTATGAAAGATTTATTTTTTAAATTTTCATTAATTATCAAAACCTTGATTTAATCTAGCTTATATGCCTAATTCAACCCCTGTTTCTGTCGAAGTTTGTGCTTATTCTTTATTTTCTTGTTTAGCGGCAGATAGAGCAGGTGCCCAACGAGTGGAACTATGTGCGTCCCCTTGGGAAGGAGGAACAACTCCGAGTGCCGGATTAGTCGAACAAGCCTTATTGTCGACTTCCTTAGAGATTCATGCCATGGTTCGCCCTAGAGGGGGAGATTTTGTATACGACGCAGTTGAGAAGCAAACGATGCTAGCGGAGGCTCGCTCTTTAATAGCACAAGGAGTGCACGGGATCGTTACAGGTGCCTTATTGCCATCGGGGGATTTGGATGTGGAATTCATGAAGGAGTTTAGAAAAATTGCCGGTGATCGGGAATTGACTTGTCATCGTGCTATTGACGTGTCGCGTGAACCTTTGGTCGTGATGGAGGAATTGATTTCGATCGGATTTGATCGTATTTTGACGTCTGGAGGCAAAAATAAAGCCTTAGATGGAATCGAAAATCTAGCTGAAATGGTAGCTGCCTCTAAAGGTCGAATTCAAATTATGGCTGGTAGTGGGGTAAATCCAGTGAATTGCTTGGACTTTGTTCAAATCGGGGTAGATGCTATTCACTTAAGTGCTAGAACCGTCCGGAATTCTGAAATGGAATACCGACGTCCAGGAATATCCATGGGAGGGATAGCGGAGATTTCGGAATTTGAGGTAGCCTACTCGAGCGAAGAAATCATTCGAGCGGCTATCTCCAAAATTCAGGAATTATTCAGCGAATAAATCCGTGGTTTGCCATGCTTTCTCTGGCATGGTTGAAATATCATATAAACCTACTTCTGTACGCTTATAAGTAGGTATTTTAAATTCGGCATCAGACATCATACTATGTTTGAACTTCTCGATCATTTGAGCAAAACGAGCTTCTTCAGAATCAGGAGAAACAGTCGCCAAGCTATCTAAATCGCCATCTAGTTCGACGCTATCTCCAGGATTTAAGTAGACGGGAGCCATTCGCTTCACTACTTTGCGCATGCCACCATCCATTCCGCTCGAATCTTGTTCGAATCCAGCTGCAATCACAGTTAAATAAAGATCATCACCTAACTCCTCGTCAGTAGAGAAACCGAACTTAACCATATCTGCTTGCGCATCTATTCGTTCATTAAGGTATTCGATAATGGCGTCTTTTTCCCAAATCAACAAATCTTTTGTACTACTCGTCGAAACAGTCACTAGAATACGTTTAGCACCTTTGATTTCTTGGGAGTTCAATAGGGGCGAATTCAGGGCTTCTACAATAGCCGCTTTTGCTCTCTCTTCACCGCTTCCTAAGGCAGAACTCATCATGGCTTGACCTGCTTTTGTCAAAACCTTTTTCACGTCCATAAAGTCCGTGTTGATATCACCAGGTTTTGCAATTACATCGACCACTGATTTAACTGCCTTTGCTAGTACGTCATCCGCTTTCGCAAATGCGTGTTTTACAGCTAAATCCTTGTAATGTTCTGATATTTTATCGTTCATGATCACTAAAACCGTATCGCAATACTCTTTCAGTTCTTCAATCCCGTCTCTTGCATATTGAATTTTCTCTTTTCCTTCCCAGTTATAAGGGAATGAAACCACCGCTACAGTTAGTAAATCGCGTTCTCTGGCAATCTCTGCAATAACTGGGGCAGCACCCGTTCCTGTTCCTCCACCCATACCAGCGGTGATGAAAACCATTTTAGTCTCGTTAGAGAGAACGGCCTTAATCTTTTCTTGACTTTCTAAAGCCGCCTGCTTTCCCACCTCGGGGTCAGTCCCTGCACCTAAACCCTGTTCCCCTAATTTAATCTTAGTCTTAACTGAATTAGATGCTAAAGCTTGAGAATCTGTATTGCAGATAATCAAATCAGCGCCTTTAATCTTCAGGTTATCCATGTGCTTCACCGCATTGGATCCGCCACCCCCGATTCCGATCACCTTGATGATGGACTTAAAGGATGTTTCTGGTACTACTTCGATTTGATGGTCAAAAAAGGAGGGATTTTCGCTACTCATTATATAAGGTCAAATGTTCTTAAATGTAAAAATAATAGAAATCTGCAAATATTTTAGTCATTTCCCCAGCGCCATTCATTTCCTAATTCTAGTTCATGGCGTAGGTTATGTTTGATGAAGAATTCTTTGGTCGAATAGAAATCTAATTTCTTAGCTGGAATTTGTTCCGCATTGGCTAAACCATACAGCAGCATCGTGGTATATTTCACGGTATTCTCCATCTCTTTTTTATTGACTAAACTAAAATCATCGCAATTAGCATGGTAACAATCTAATACATTTCGGGCCAATTTCCCCATGGGATCCGCAGCTGGAATTCCCTCCATTAAGAACGTTTGATTGTCAGAATGTAGCCCTGGAGAATTCGTTAAATGATTGCCAAAATCCCCATCAATTGCCTTAATCTGATCTCCAATTGATTTCAATATAGACATCATTTCATCGCGGCCACCCCCATTAAATCCATTTACATCGTTAGTCATGTCTAAATTAATCATATAAACGACGTCATCTAGTTCACCTAATTTTTTCGCGCGCTCCACATAGGCCTTCGAGCCTAATAAACCTTCTTCTTCTCCCATGAAGGCAACAAATTCAATTGTACGCTTACTGCTTAATCCTAAAGCCTTAAAGGTTCTGGCTACATCAAGTACAGAAAAGGATCCAATACCATTATCAATCGCACCCGTGGCTAAATCCCAAGAATCCAAATGGCCTCCAATCACGATTTTCTCTTTTCTTAATTTAGAGCTTGTCCCTTTTAATGTCGCTACCACGTTACGGGCCTTAATCGGTTTGCTCACATTATGCATTTCAATCAAGCTTAATAAGCCTGGTTGATCCTTCATCCATTTTCTAATTTCAGTTCCATTTTCTAATGAAATACATACGGCAGGGATGCTAATTAAATTTCCAGTAACCGAGGCTGTACCAGTTAGTAATACCTGGCCTTTGACTGTATTGACGAAAATCACTCCCATCGCACCATGCTGAATGGCCAATGCCGTTTTTTCAGAACGGTGTAGATTTTTTGTTCCGGCCGCAGCCTCTAATAAGCCGATGTTAGCTAACACCACTTTGCCTGCCACCTCTTTGCCCGTATAATCGGCATCTAATCCGTTTCCTAAATCGATAATCGTCCCTTGAATATTGGCATCCACCGGAGTCATAGCCAAAGAAACGACTGGAACTTCCCTAAAATCATCTGATTTAGGTGGAGCGATGGACAAAGTAACCGTATCACGCGCCCATGCTTCTACTTGAAATCCTTGGAATTTAGTATCCTTAAACCCATATTCTTTCAGCAAACGAAAAGCATATTCTTCTGCCTTTTTTCCTTTCTCGCTCCCTGTTAATCTATGTCCTATGGTCTTACATGCGTCTTCAAGAGAGCTATAGGCTTTTGAATGCATTTCTACTTCTACTTTAATCTTTTTGAAAACATCTTTCAAATCATCCTCTCCTTCAAGTGACACGAAGGAAGACGTAAAAATAGAAACGGAGAGCGCTAAAATTCCAAGGGTAAATTTTCTCATGTGGGATTTTTAAATAACTCTTTAAATTTAGCTTTTTTCGCGTAAAATCACAATCAGCCAGACCAATTTTCCCGATCTAAATTTCGGTAGGTAATTGCTTCCGCTAGATGCTTGCTTTGGATGTCAGTGGATTGGGCCAAATCTGCAATCGTTCTAGCCATTTTTAAAATCCGGTCATGGGCTCGGGCAGATAATTGCAGTCTCTCAATAGCATTTTGAAGTAAAGACGAGGAAATAGGGTCTAGCTGACATAGCGCCTTTACTTGTTCGGAATTCATCTCTGCATTAGTTCGGATGGAATTCTGTTTTTGAAATCGTTCATTTTGCTTATCTCTTGCCATAATCACTCGTTCTCGTATGCTTGAACTTGATTCACTAGCTTTCGCATTAAACATTTCTGGGTATTTCAAGGGAAACACCTCTAAATGCATGTCGATTCGATCAAGTAAAGGACCAGATATTCGATGTAGGTACCTATCCACTTGGTAAGGCTTGCAAGTACAGGGCTTTTCGGGGTGATGGAAATAACCACAAGGACACGGATTCATAGCAGAAATCAGCAGGAAATTGGCGGGGAATTCCACCGTACCATGGGAACGAGAAATAGGGACCTTTCTTTCCTCCAAAGGTTGCCTTAATAATTCTAACACGTTACGTTGAAATTCAGGTAGTTCATCCAGAAATAAAACACCCTGGTGGGCGAGGGAAATTTCTCCTGGCTGAGGGTTTGCGCGGCCACCGATGAGAGCGGTGGATGATATACTGTGGTGAAGTGCCCGAAAGGGTCTTTCAGTAATGAGTGGATTCTCAGAACTTAATTTTCCTACGATCGAGTGAATCTGAGTAGTTTCGATAATCTCGCTGAGACTCATGGGTGGCATGATGGAGGGGATTCTTTTAGCCATCATCGTTTTGCCAGCACCAGGTGGCCCTACGAGAAGTAGATTATGACCACCCGCCACAGCGATTTCAATGGCTCTCTTGGCTTTTTCCTGACCTTTGATTTGTGCGAAATCGTCCGCATAATGCCGTGTTTTTGGCTGAGCTGGAGGAGCTTTTACAGCAGCTTGAGTCCGTCCGTGCAAGAAACGAATCGTATCCCGCAGATTATCCATCGCATAAATGCTTAAACCTTCTATTAGAGCGGCTTCGGCCGCATTCTCCCTCGGAAGAATGAGGGATTTGATGCCTTGTTTTTTGGCTTCGATGGCCATGGATAAAGCCCCTTTAATCGGCCTAATTTCACCGGTTAGAGACAGTTCTCCCATGATTAAATAGTCAGAAAGGCTAGACATTTTGGTCTGTTCAGACGCTTGAAGCAGCCCGAGGGCAATGGGGAGGTCGTAGCCTGATCCTTCTTTTCGGACGTCTGCTGGGGCCAGATTGATGACGACTTTTCGGCGTGGGAAAAAATAGCCGATTTACTTGATGGCAGATTCAACGCGTTGAATAGATTCCTTTATGGTGGAATCGGGAAGGCCGACTAAATAACATTTAGAGCCTTGTCCTACATGGGTTTCGATGGTGATAATGGAGGCATGAATGCCCACGAGGGCACTGCCAAAAGTTTTCGCTAACATAGTGGTCGTTTAAGTCACAATGTTAACCTAACCTTCCCGAATTAAATATCAGTTAACTGGATACCGTCAAAATTTACCAAGAACTTGGTTTTTACCCCAAAAACCAAAGGCTGGTTATTCGGAATATGTCCAGCTGGAAAATCGAAGGCTATAGGGAATGAAGTCCCTGCATTATGTTCTGCCACTAATTCGTAGGCCGTTTTGCCGATGTTTAAACTTGCCTCGTTGCAATCAGTAAAGCCACCTATGATTAGGCCGGCTAGGTTTTGGAAAAATCCGGCCCTTTTTAATTGCAATAATAGGCGATCTACGTGGTACAAACGTTCGCCTATTTCTTCGATGAATAAAATTTTACCATCCGTCGAAGCGAAGGTGGGTGAGCCCACTAAGTGACATAAAAGAGATAAATTTCCACCTATGATTTCCGCGGAGGCTTCGCCAAATCGGTTCAAAGGATGTGCCTCAGCTGATAAAGAATGTTTCCCCTCGAATAATAAGGAATGTAAGTTTTGTAAGGCGGATTCTCCGCCTTTTTGGCAAAAATTATGCGGCATAGGTCCATGAATACTCGCGAAACCAAGGCGATCTACTTCGCATAAAAGTGCTGTAATATCGGAAAAGCCAACGATCCATTTGGGAGACGAAATAAAGCCCGAAAAATCCAGCGAATCCAGCAAACGAGAGGATCCATATCCACCACGAATGGGGAAAATGGCCTTAATCGAAGGGTCGTCTAACATTTGTTGAAGATCGGATAAGCG
>Ga0114974_10004867_pt1 | contig 10024 bp, 7 predicted proteins | sample S_130206_EF_Meta_FD_87318 | JGI IMG/M metagenome (GOLD analysis project Ga0114974, IMG submission 87318) | Freshwater microbial communities from Lake Simoncouche, Canada to study carbon cycling - S_130206_EF_MetaG | ecosystem: Environmental > Aquatic > Freshwater > Lake | place: Lake...
ACGAACTCTAAAACTTTAGCCAAGCATATTGCCACACAGCGTAAACATGTTAAAATAAATACGGTTCAAGATTTTAAAACATTTACCGCACCTGTAGTAAAAGGAAATCCTAATAAATATTGGGCGCAGGTTTTTCAAGCCATTCGTATTGAAGTAAATGAAGAGATGCAGGTATTGAATGAATTTCTTGCACAGTTGCCGGAAGTCATAAAACCAGGTGGACGTGCAGTGATTATTACTTTTCATTCGATAGAAGATAGAATGGTAAAGAATGCTTTTAAAGTAGCGCCCGAAGAAGAAAATAAAACAAACCCATTTCTCTCCAACCCTAGAGAAGTGATTTGGAAGATCATTACAAAAAAACCTGTAGTGGCTTCTGAAAAAGAGATGAAAGAAAACAATCGAAGCAGAAGTGCAAAATTGCGCGCTGCCGAAAGATTATAAACCGTATGTCCGTACCCGAAAAACAAGCCCCTAAGAGTGCCATTAAAAGTATTCTTAACTACCAGTGGATTGTCATGAACATTCCATTCTTTCTCTTCTTGGCATTTATCGCTATCCTTTACATAGCGAACGGACATCAGGCTGATAAAACGGTTAGAGCAATTAATGCGAGTCAACATAATTTGAAGGAATTACAATTTGAATACAAGACTTTAAAGGCAGAATTAATGGGTCTCAGCAGGGCAGCGCAAATTGAAAATGCTATGAAGCCCTTTGGATTAGGTGTATATACTCAAATGCCTATTCATATTCCTTTAGAAAATAGAATTCCCGTACCTCAAACTCCTACAAAATAATGGACGTAAAACGCGACATATTATGGAGGGTTTATCTTAGTTATGTACTCATAGTTATAGTATGCATTGCTATTATAGGCAAGGCATTTTATATTCAACAGGTGCAGGGTAAATATTGGAGAAGTTTAAGTGACAGTTTACATCAAAGAATTATTTCTATCCCAGCTGAAAGAGGTACTATTTATAGTGATGATGGTCAAATGTTAAGTACCAATATGCCCAAGTTTGACATGTTAATTGACTTTAGAGTGGAGCCTTTACATGAGAATAAGGGGAAATTATTTAGAGAAAAAATTGATTCCTTATGCGATTCATTAGCCATTTTGTTCAATGATAAAACCTCGCTTCAGTATAAGGAAGAATTAACAAAGGCCTATGAAGCGAGTGAACCTAATTATGAGTTTAAAAAGAAAATTGATTATCATCAATATTTAGCATTGAACCGTTTCCCATTATTTAAATTAGGCAGATATAAAAGTGGATTAATATCTATTGAAAAAAATACAAGATTAAATCCTTATCAAAATTTAGGGTACAGAACCATTGGATTAGATAGAGAACAAAATAAAGTGGGATTAGAAAGTGCTTATGATACTGTGCTAAGTGGTCAAAAAGGTAGACAATTGGTGCGCGCGATTGCAGGAGGCGTAACTATACCTGTTCAGGATGGGGAGTATTTAGTAGCACCACAATCTGGAAAAGATATTGTTACCAATATTGATGTATTTATTCAAGAGGTTACTGAAAAAGCTTTGAGTAACATGATGATTTCTAATCAAGCTGAAAAAGGCGTGGCGATTGTAATGGAAGTGAAGACCGGAAAAATTAAAGCCATGGCCAATTTAGGAAAATTGGATAATGGTAATTATTCAGAAATTGAAAATTATTCAACACAAGTAAGGGAGCCTGGTTCAACATTTAAGTTGGTTACTTTATTAACTGCCTTAGAAAATGGGGCGACATTAGAAAAACCGGTTAATATTGAAGGGGGATTGTGGAGTTATGGAGGACAGCCAATCAGAGATGCAGAACCCCACAAAACGCATCAAACTACCTTATTACATGCGTTTGAAGAAAGTTCTAATGTGGGTATGGCAAAAACTGCAATAGAATATTTTGTACCCAATCCATCAATTTATTTCAAACAACTTTCAAAATTAAGGATGGACTCCATTTCAGGACTTGATTTAAATAATGAAAACAAACCAGTTATTTATAGACCTGGTACAAGTTCTTGGACGGCTACTACTTTACCATGGATGGCTTTTGGCTATAACATAAGTGTTTCACCCATTCAAACGTTAACACTGTATAATGCAGTTGCCAATAATGGGGTAATGATGAAGCCTTATTTGGTGAATGCAATCAAGGAACAAGGTAGAACAATAAGATCCATTGAGCCAAAGGCTTATCCAGGAACCATTGCTTCCTCCAACACCATAAAACAATTGCGTATTGCTTTAGAAGGTGTGTGTATTAACGGAACGGCAAATAAATTATTTACAGGAAGTTTATATAAAGTGGCTGGTAAAACGGGTACTTCTTATGTATCCGGTGGAAAAATTACCTATAAGGACAATCAGTTTCAGTCCTCTTTTGTTGGATACTTCCCAGCGGATAATCCTCAATACACCATTGTAGTTGTCATTATAAATAAGCCAAATATTATAAATCACTATGGAGGTTCAGTGGCGGGTCCTGTGTTTAAAGAAATTTCCGACAGACTTTACTCAACATACATTCAAAATAAATTAGAGCTTCCTACTACTGTTAAAGTAAAAGATTCACAAAGTTTTGTTTTTGCAACTTCTAAAGCAGCTTTAAAAACAATTGGGAAGCATTTGTCTTTAAAGTATACCGATTCGTCTACTAATAATGATTGGGTGCAGGTGCAAGGAATGCGTGAAACCATTTCCTCAATTAATAGAGTGGTCAGTACTGGAACCATGCCTAATATTATGGGTATGAAGATGCAAGATGCATTATGGATTTGTGAAAAAAATGGATTAGAAGTGAAAGTGGCTGGGAAGGGTAAAGTATCTGCTCAAAGTATTGCGGAAGGTCAGGTTATTGCAAAAGGACAGCAAATCCAAATTCAGTTAAATTAATGAAAGACTTACAATCTATATTATTTGGTGTATCATTAAGAGAAGTAGTGGGTTCAACCCAAGTACAGGTTGCTGATATACAAATTGATTCTAGAAAAGTAAGTGCCAATGGGGTTTTTGTGGCCATTAAAGGAGCACAAGCAGATGGTCACCAATTTATTGCTATTGCTATTGAAAAAGGAGCTACTGTTATTGTTTGCGAGCAATTACCCTCAACCATTAATGAGCACATTACGTATTTAGTGGTAGCCAATGCATCGGAAGCGGTTGCAATAATGGCGCATCAGTTTTACAACGAACCTTCTCTTAAAGTAAAATTAGTGGGCGTAACGGGCACCAATGGTAAAACAACAGTGGCCACTTTACTGTTTAAATTATTTTCTGCATTAGGATATCAATGTGGTCTTGTTAGCACCGTGCAAAATCAAATTGGAGATACTATTATTCCTTCAACGCACACTACCCCCGATGCTATTCAATTAAATGCCTTATTGGATAAGATGGTCCAAGCAGGTTGCACACATGTATTTATGGAATGCAGTAGTCATGCGATACATCAGCATCGTATTACTGGATTACAATTTACAGGGGGTGCATTCACCAATCTTACTTTAGATCATTTGGATTACCATAAAACATTTGAAGCTTACTTGGAAGCAAAAAAAGCATTTTTCGACGCTTTGCCTTCAACTGCTTTTGCAATTTCAAATGTAGACGACAAGAATGGTGCTAATATATTAATGGATACCAAGGCAAAGAAGTTAACCTATGCTATACATGCACCAGCAAACTATAAAGGTAAAATTTTAGAAAATCAATTGACCGGTTTAGTGATGCTAGTAAACGATGTGGAGGTTCATTGCAGATTGATTGGCACATTTAATGCCTATAATTTTTTAGCAGTATATGGCATTGCGCTTCAGCTAGGAGAAGCATCGGAAAAAGTATTAATTACATTAAGTGCTTTAACGGGTGCGGAGGGAAGATTTGAATATGTAATAAGTGAGCAAAAAATTATTGGAATTATAGATTATGCGCACACGCCAGACGCCTTAGAAAATGTTTTAATAACAGTCGCAAAACTTAGAAAAGGAGACGAGGAGGTAATCACGGTTGTGGGATGTGGAGGAGATAGAGATAAATCCAAACGTCCCATCATGGCACAAGTAGCTTGTGATTTAAGTACTAGGGTGTTTTTGACCAGTGACAATCCACGTTCGGAGGACCCCAACGATATATTAACGGATATGGAGCAAGGTTTAACAAGTGCTGCCAAAAGAAAGTATATCAAAATTGTAGATCGCAGAGAAGCAATTAAAGCAGCAATCAGTTTTGCAAAACCGGGTGATATTGTTTTAATCGCAGGCAAAGGGCATGAGAAGTATCAAGAAATTAAAGGGATAAAAACACATTTTGATGATAAGGAAGAATTACAAAATCTATTTAAAGAACTAGCTAAATAAAATAATATGTTGTATCATTTATTTTCGTGGTTGGATAAAAACTTTCATGTACCAGGACTTGGTGTATTTCAGTTCTTGACCTCTCGAATTGCAATGGCAATTTTATTGTCTTTATTTATTGCAACCGTTTTTGGTAAGAAACTTATTTTGTTTTTACAGAAAAAACAAATTGGCGAAACGGTAAGAGAATTAGGATTGGCAGGGGAGCAACAAAAAAAAGGTACCCCAACCATGGGGGGCATTATTATATTATTAAGCGTACTAATTCCAACATTATTATTTGCCAATTTGGATAAAGTATATATCCGATTAATGATTTTATGTACGATTTGGTTAGGCGTGATTGGTTTTATAGATGATTATTTTAAAATTAGAGCCCGTAAGGAAGCGTTAAGTAAAGGGGAGACCTATAAGAAGCAAAATAGTGATGGATTGGCAGGTATCTCAAAAATTATTGGTCAAGTGGGTTTAGGCATTATTATTGGAGTGACCTTATATTTTAGCAACGCGGTTACTGTGGAAAGAGAGATTATTTCAAATACTGCTGTCACAGCAACATTGCAAAAAGGAGAGCGCTTTGCAAAGGATTCAAATATTATTGTCAGAACTATAAATGGAGTAGAACGAAGGTTTGTAAAAGTAAAGACACCTATTACAACCATTCCTTTTGTAAAAAATCATGAGTTTAATTATTCTAAATTATTAAGCTGGGCTGGGCCAGGTGCTGAAAAATTTACTTGGATCATATACATTTTAGTAGTCACTTTTATTATTACAGCTGTTTCTAATGGCGCTAACATTACCGACGGATTAGACGGTTTGGCTGCAGGAGTAAGTGCGATTATTGGCGCTGCATTGGGCATATTTGTATATGTGAGTGGTAACTATGTTTTTGCCGACTACTTAAACGTAATGTATATTCCAAATCTAGGTGAGTTGTCCATTTTTGTGGGTGCCTTTGTTGGAGGGTGTATTGGCTTTTTATGGTACAATGCTTATCCTGCACAGGTGTTTATGGGAGATACTGGAAGTTTAGCGTTGGGTGGTATCATCGCCTCTTTAGCCATTATTGTTAGAAAAGAATTATTAATTCCTATTTTCTGTGGTGTGTTTTTAGTAGAAAACTTAAGTGTGATTTTACAAGTAGGTTATTTTAAATACACTAGAAAGAAATATGGGGAAGGTCGTCGTATATTTTTAATGAGCCCTTTGCATCATCATTATCAAAAAAAGGGATTTCATGAAAGCAAGATTGCAGTTCGTTTCTGGATTATCACCATTTTGCTTGTAGTTGTTTCCATCTTAACTCTTAAAACGCGATAACCCTTGGCAAAGAAATTAGTCATATTAGGTGCAGGTGAAAGCGGAATAGGAACTGCTTTATTAGCAAAGCAAAAAGGCTATGATGTATTTGTATCTGATGCTGGTGCTATCAAGCCCAATTTTCAAAAAGAATTAGAAACGCAACAAATTGAATTTGAATCTGGTTCACATAGTGTTGAAAGAATATTGGAAGCTGACGAAGTAATGAAAAGTCCTGGTATTCCAGAGAAGAATGAATTGGTAATTGCTATTCGCGCAAAAGGGATACCGGTGATTAGTGAAATTGAATTTGGATATCGTTACAAGGGGAACGCTAAAATTGCTGCCATTACGGGTAGTAATGGAAAAACAACGACTACCTCCTTGTTGTTTCATATTTGTCAAGTGGCCGAAAAGGATGCAGCCATGGTTGGAAATATTGGGTTTTCTTTTGCAAGACAAATTGCCCAAGACCCAAAAGCTTTGTATGTGATTGAAGTAAGTTCTTTCCAATTAGATGACATTCATTTTTTCAAGCCCGACATTGCTATTTTATTAAATATTACGGAGGACCATTTAGACAGATATAATTATGAATTTGAAAAATATGTGAAGAGCAAATTTAGAATCATTGAAAACCAAACAGAAACCGATTGTTTTATCTACTGTATCGATGATGAAATTATCGTAAAACACTTAGCACTACTAACCTATAATACTAACCCACTACCATTTTCTATGAAACAAGAAGTAAAAAAAGGAGGCTACATCAAAAACGAACAAATGATGTTAAAAATCCAAGAAGAACGTGTGTCTATGAGCATTTATGATTTCGCTTTAAAAGGGAAACATAATGCCTACAACACAATGGCTGCAAGTATTGCTGCCACGACATTAGGAATTAGAAAAGAAAAAATTCGTGAAGCCGTAAGCAATTTTCACAACCTGGAACACAGAATGGAATTTGTTGCAACGGTTCGCGGCGTTGATTTTATCAATGATAGTAAAGCAACCAATGTAAACAGTACCTGGTATGCACTAGAAAGTATGCAGAAGAAAACTGTACTTGTCCTAGGGGGTATTGATAAAGGAAATGATTACTCCTTAATTGCTGAGTTGGTTAAAGAAAAAGTAAAAGCAATTATTTGTATGGGTACAGACAATGCAAAAATTAAAGACTTCTTTAAAGATCTTGTTCCTGTGATTGTTGAAGCAGATAGTGCAAAAAAAGCGGTAACGGAGTCCTTTAAGTTGGCTGAGAAAGGAGATGTTGTTTTATTAAGTCCAGCTTGTGCAAGTTTTGATTTGTTCAAGAATTATGAAGATAGAGGTCGTCAATTTAAAGATTCTGTAAAAGAATTATAATCATGCTTAATCAAACTAAGGATAATTTATTTTCTCAAATGCCTTCAATTAGTGGGGTTAAAGAGCATTTGGGACAAAGAACCAGAGGTGATAAGTACATCTGGGGCTTGTTTATTGTACTTGCACTTGTATCAATACTAGTTGTATACAGTGCAACGGGATCCTTGGCGTATAAATCATTGGGTGGAAACACCACAAAGTTATTGATTAGACAATTAGAGTTCACTTTAGTAGGGATCGTAGTTATTTTTGGTTTACATAGGGTTAACTATACTATGTTTTCAAGAATCGCATCTATCTTATATGCTTTATCTATTCCATTATTAATATACACTTTAATATGGGGGACTAAAATTAATGACGGAAGCAGATGGATAAAACTTCCTATTATACATTTAACATTTCAGTCTAGTGATTTAGCCAAATTGGCCTTATTCATGTTTATCTCTAGAACTTTAAGTAAGAAGCAAGCAGTGATCAAGGATTTTAAAAAAGGGTTTTTGCCAGTGATTATCCCTGTCATGCTTACCTGCCTTTTAATTATGCCTGCAAATTTATCCAATGCATTGCTTACGGGTGCTTCTTCATTATTATTAATGTTTATAGGGCGTATTAGTTTAAAACATATTGGATTAACTATTTTGGTTGCCATGGTCCCTTTACTTATTATTATAAGTGTGGCTGTTGCAACACATAAAGCAGGTAAGGCACCAGTAGCTGAAGTGGAAAAGCCAATGGTTGCAGAAAAAAGTAAAATATTTGTTCGTTTTAATACTTGGGTAAGTCGTGTTCAGGATTTTATTTATCCAAATGAAAAAGAAGCACCTTATCAGGTGCAGCAATCGAAAATTGCGATTGCAAATGGAGGTATTTTTTTTGGTTTAGGTCCAGGTAATAGCCATCAAAGAAATTTTTTGCCGCAGGCTTACAACGATTTTATTTACTCTATCATTATAGAAGAGTATGGTTTAATAGGAGGGGCGTTTATCATTTTTGTATACCTCGTTTTTTTATATAGATGTATCAGAATTTTTAGAAAGTGTCCTTATGCTTTTGGTGCATTCTTGGCTCTGGGGTTAAGCTTTACTTTAATAGTACAAGCCATTGCTAATATGGCTGTGACTGTAGGTTTAGTGCCTGTTACAGGCGTTACGCTTCCATTAATTAGCATGGGAGGCAGTTCCTTTGTATTTACTTGTTGTTCCATTGGAATCATATTAAGTGTAGCAAGAAACGTAGAGCAGTTAGAGGGAAATGCGCCCGAGGAGACAGAGATTGAAATACCTGAAGAAGGTGAAGAAAATGAATCCGTTCAAAATTCAATACCCAATCATGCCTAAACAATTGCGCATCATTATTGCTGGAGGTGGAACTGGAGGACATATCTTCCCAGCCATTGCTGTTGCGCAAGCGATACAAAAAATGCAGCCGGATGCGGCTATTTTATTTGTGGGGGCAAAGGGTAAAATGGAAATGGAAAAAGTACCACAGGCAGGCTATGAAATTATTGGTTTAACCATTGGAGGCTTGAATAGATCAAATTTATTTGCCAATTGGAATTTGCCTTTCAAATTGGCTAAAAGTTTTTTCCAAGTAAGGAATATATTTAAAAAATTTAAACCCAATGCCGTTTTTGGAGTAGGTGGTTATTCGAGTTTTCCTGTTTTGAAGTTTGCGCAAACAAAAAGTATCCCCACATTTATACATGAGTCAAATGCTTTTGCGGGGAAGTCAAATTTGTGGTTAAGTAAAAATGCAACTCAAATATTTACAGGTACAAAAGGGATGGACGCTTTTTTCCCAGCTGACAAAACGATCGTGACGGGCAATCCAGTGAGAAAAAATATTATTGAAGCGACCATTACTAAAGAAGCAGCCTTATTGCAATTTGGATTGTTGCCATCCCGTAAAACGGTGCTTATCATTGGAGGTAGTTTGGGAGCAAGGTCAATTAATCAGTGTATACAAGCTAACCTGCCTGAATTTGCAGATACCAATATTCAGTTGATATGGCAAACAGGGAAGCAAAATGCAAGTGAATACGCGCGAACGGCAAGCAGCTTTTCCAATGTCTATGTAAGTTCTTTTATAGATAATATGAGTGCCGCGTATACGGCTGCAGATATTTTGGTAAGTAGGTCTGGTGCAATGGCGGTTGCTGAAATTTGTATCACTGGGAAGCCTTGTGTGTTTGTTCCTTATCCGCTTGCTGCAGAGGATCATCAAACATATAATGCAATGACTTTAGTGAAAGAGGGTGCAGCATTAATGGTAGCGGATCATACCGTGAATGAAAAACTAATGTCAAATATCATGCAATTGATTCAAGATACAGCGTTGACGGATGCTATTCAAAATAAGATAAAGCATTTTGCAAAATTAAATGCTGATACCATGATTGCAGCATCTATTATTAAAAGTGTTCAAGAAAAGTAATTTAAATAAGTTATTATATGAATCCACTTACAAATATTAAACGCATTTATTTTATAGGAATAGGAGGTATTGGTATGAGTGCATTGGCAAGATATTTTAATACACAGGGTGTTGCGGTAGCAGGATATGATAAAACCCCTACTGCGTTAACTGCTGATTTGGAAAAAGAAGGGATAGCAATACATTTTGAAGATGATATACAAAAAATAGACAAGGAAGCTACTGTTATTGTTTATACCCCTGCTATTCCAGTGGAGCATACCGAATTAAATTATTATAGAGATAACGGATACTTGGTGGTGAAGAGAAGTGACGTATTGAATTGGATTACAGAAAATGCTTTCACCATTGCCATAGCGGGAACACACGGAAAAACGACCACCACTTCTATGACAGCTCATATTCTTCGTCATACTGGATTTGGCTGTAATGCTTTTTTAGGCGGCATTGCGTCTAATTACAATACTAATTTTTGGAGTCATGAAAAAAATGTAGTGGTAGTGGAAGCAGATGAATATGACCGAAGTTTTTTAAAATTAGCACCCAATAT
>Ga0114974_10004868_pt1 | contig 10023 bp, 13 predicted proteins | sample S_130206_EF_Meta_FD_87318 | JGI IMG/M metagenome (GOLD analysis project Ga0114974, IMG submission 87318) | Freshwater microbial communities from Lake Simoncouche, Canada to study carbon cycling - S_130206_EF_MetaG | ecosystem: Environmental > Aquatic > Freshwater > Lake | place: Lake...
GAGAGACCTGGAAAATTCAGAAGCGAACGAGACTTCTATGTCGGTTGGAACGGATTTTTTTTGAATTTCATTTTTGAATTTCATTTTTTGTTTGTACCACACGCAGCGCCTCGGAAAAACACTTCGATTTACGAGGAAAAAAATCGATGACGTGGCAAAGGAAATCGAACCTACGTATACATGGTCGAGGAAGACACCCTACCTTTGCATGCCCAGCAGTGCGCTCGCGCCGCTGCCACCGAGGATCTGTGTGCCGATACCTTGCTGACCGAGCTAGCCTTGCTCGGCAAAATCAACATCCTCGGTGCTGCAGCACAAGTGACACCCGGCCGACGCTTTTCCTTCGAATGGGCAATCGGTCAGTGGTACGACGGTATAATAATGCGGGAAGGCCGCGGGCAGGGATGGTGGCATGTGAGGTGGGACGACAACAGCATGTCGGTTGTGCTTCTCGGCGACTCCAACACCGCGAGGTGGTCGATTGCTCCGTACACACACAGCAGCGACTAACGACCTATCTGCTGTAGAACACAGAGCTAGCGACAGTACATTTTGGGCTTCAATAAACAAACAAAACCAGTGGCACGTAAATTTGAACACTGCTGTAATAAATGCTTGTTATCCTACTCTCGGGCATCACACAAACACTTGCACCCAAGACGTTACAATCGCGCGGCACTTGGGGCAGGTCGTATGCCTGTCTTCCGCGACGTCCAGGCTGCTCTGCTTGCCAAAACAGCACACGCACACCGCGCAGTGCCCGCACGGCAGGTACGTCGCCATGTTCCCGATGTCCGTCGCGGTCAGGCAGATGCAGCACTCGACCTGCTGCGTGGGCGCCTGCGGCTGCGCGGCGGCCTTGGCGCGCGTTTCCGGAAGAGGCTCTGGCGGATCCCACCACCGTGCCGGGACGGGCATCGTCGCCACGAGCGGCTCGTCGTCCAAGAACTCGCACAGCCCATCGAGCTCCTCGCCCTCCTCGCCCACCGTCGCGGCCATGCCCTGCTCGTCTGGTGCGATGTCGTTGTTGTGAAGTCTTCTCGAGTGACTGTCCGCAATTTTGGCCCGTCATAAAAAAATTGTTCCTCCTCCTCATTTTAGGTGTTTACATGATTTCGTAAATGACACGGGATTTTTTTTTACTACACACTATAATTGTTTGTACCAGCTGATAGGAATCCTATCACCTGGTACAAACAATTATAGTGTGTGGTAAAAATCTTTTCGCAATTTCTCAGAAAAAGGTAATCAGGACCAATTTTTTTTTGACACGTCATCACGCCTATTTCTCGCGCCCCTCAATTTTCCACGAGAGTTACGGGCAGCACACGCAAGCATGAGCATGAACGTGGCATTTGCTGCGGCCATGCTCCGCATGACGCAGCACATGCAGGACATCGGTGTCTGCGTTGGTGATGTCGTAGCTGATAAGGACAAGGGCTTCAAGTTCGTCGATGTTATCATGAAGTTCAATCACCAGGAATTCTCTGCTGCCAAGTGGACTCTGAGGACCAAGAAGAATGGACCGGAGAACGTGCACCGCGATCCGATCAAACAGGCCAGCATCGACAAGCAGACAGCCGAGTTCAGGGCCCTCATCAAGCCGACCAGTTTCCTTCGTACCGATGGAGTCACCTACATCGCCGACGGGGTGACGCTCGAGGGAATCTTCAAGGCCATGCTGCTCCTGGACGGACCGACTGCTAGGGACTTCAGGGCTGCCAACTCCGACGTCTTCATGCGCCACCTTGCCGGCGACGAGACCTTGGATCTCGAGCGCCTCGCCAATTCGATTTCGACCGATCCGATCAAGGCGGCCTTGCGCGAGCGGCTCCTCGCGAGGCGCGCTGCCGGCGCGCCCGTCGCTGCGCCCGTCGCCCGTGCTGTCGTTGTCGAGCCCGTCGCCAGCCAGGTTTGCCATTCAGTGTTTTCATGCTTTGTCAATTTGACCATGCACGAAAAGTGGTGTGTTCGACCTTCCAGACTTTCTGGAAGGTCGAAAAATGGTGTTTTCGACCTTTGTCAAATGAGTGGTAAAAAAACTTCTAGTACCGGATATCAAAATTTGTGATATGAAAAAACACATAATTCCTTCTCTATTTTCTGCAAAAAGCAGTCGCAGGTACAGGCGCCCGTCGCCCCTGCCAACGGCGATGACATCGGCGGTCCGCTGCGGCATGTCGGCCAGAAACGCACGCGTGAGAGTGACGACACCGAGTTCAACTCCGAGCGCGAGTATAAGAAGCTAGACATCCGTGAGAAGAACATAGCCTTGACTAAGCAGGAGCGCGAGACAAAGATCGTGTTTGACGAAAAGGAGCGCGCGAACGAACTCGCGTTCGACAAGAAGAAGCTATTGATCCGCCAGCAGAACGTTGCCGTAGCCCAACAGCAGTTGGACATCCGCAAGACGAACATCGAGTTGGACAAGCAGCCGAACGCGCGCGCCCCTGCGCCGAAGCAGCCGAACGCGCGCGCCCCTCCGCGCCAGCCGAACAACGTTGGCCCGGCTGCGCGCCAGCAGCACAACGCGCGCGCCCCTCCGCGCCAGGAGCACAACGCGCGCGCCGCCCCGCCCAATCAGTCCGGAAAGCGTCTCCTAATCGTTCAAGTGATCGAGGACATGAAGCTCGACAACTGGATGCGCGAGCCCGATTTTTGCAACATCGGCCGTATTCTCGTCCAAATGTATCGCGATTATTATGGCGTGCGCCCCAAGCAAGACCGTTATTACACCAACATGTACTTTGTGACCGACCGTCGCATGATGGAAAAGGTTGTCGTCGAGTACGACAACAAGAAAGGAAGCCGTTAGTAAGTGTCATGCCGGTGCAGTACGGCCCATGCCGCTAACAACGATGTTTAACCGTGTTTCATTAAAACAAGGAACTTTGAACGTGTCTAGCACCCCACACGCAAAACCTGATTCCTGAACTTCAGGAATCAGGTATTTTTGTACCTGATTCCTGAAGTTCAGGAATCAGGTATTTTTTTAAGCTCGTCTATCTACTCGTCTATCTACTCGTCTATCTACTCGTCTATCTACTCGTCTATCTACTCGTCTATCTACTCGTCTATCTACTCGTCTATCTACTCGTCTATCTACTCGTCTATCTACTCGTCTATCTACACGCAAAAACAAAGTAGCCAAGAGCACGGGCGCCGCACGCTGTGTCATGTCCGTCGACCGCATTTGGTACCTCGTGCGGCAGCCGTTTATTTTCCCAAGCACGCCGCGCGTGCAGCACCAGTGCAAGTGGGAGATTTTTGCGTACGGCCGCGCGGGATGCACGCTGTGTGGCGCGCTGCATGTCTGCGACCAGCTCACCTGCAAGCAGCAGATCGTGACGGACGACAGCATTTTGTGCTCGATCACGGGCTCGTTCCTCAATAAAATCTACGCGAGCGAAACGTGGAGTGACAGAAGTATATGCACTTCCATCGACAAGAAACACACGACGGAGCTGAACTACGACATCGAGACGCACCTGCACGACCTGCTGCTGTCGAACAACGCCAAGTTGTACGCGCAGTTCGAGCAGGACAACTACTTGAGTCGCGTGTCCTGCGCGCTGCAACGCTGCAGCACCTCGCAGCACTGCGACTGCGTCGCGGACGTGCTCGCGAACGTCGTGCAGAAGGTGCAATGGCGCATCCCGCTCGAGTTCTTTGCAACAGAGCGCGCCGCCTTGAAGAAGCGGTGCGTCTCCGCCATCAGCTCGAGCGCCGCGATGCTCTTCAAGAACAAATACTTCAAAATTTGCCGCGTGAACCAGAAGCCCATCGTGTTTGGCCTCGTGTACCTGCTGCGCACGGGCGTGACAAAGGACGGCAAGGTCGTGCTGCCGGCGCTGCACGAGCTGTGCTCGATCCTGCCGCTCGAGGCGCACCTCAAGGCCTTTTTCGGTGTCAGTCCTTCGAGCATCACCGACACCGAGAACCGCCTCAAGTTTGTGATTCGCCAAAACACAGGGGCGTAGCAAAAACATATAAGAGCATCTCCACACAAGACCATGCTAGTCACAGAAGTCGAGATGCTGATGAGCCACGCGAGCAGCACCGAGACAGCTAAAATGCTCGAGTGGCTCGCACACAATGAAAAGTTCCTCTTTGACAACATCCAGCGAGTCACCTATGGCTTTCCCAGCAGGATGGCTGACTGGGACGGTGGGCTCATTCGCATACACTGCAGGCGGCAGACGGGCCGCTTCATCGACTTCCGATTCACACTGGCTACGTATATCTACCCACACTATCTAGTCCAAATTCTGCACCTATTGCACTGGAAAGTCAAATCAAGATTCAGAGAGGGTCGCATGGACGAACACGCTGCTGAACCTCGAGTAATCCGCTGGGGTCCTTGGACCCACGTGGGTGATGTCGACTTTCCACTCTGGGATGCGCACGCTGACAGAGTCAGACAAGAGGGCAGAGCACCACACAGGTAACAAGCACAAGACCAAGACACAACAAAGTGTATCGCATTTTTATTGTGTCAATAAACGCACTGTACTACAAGAGCAGCACGATCGTCTGCAAATGTGTTTAACCGTGGGCCCTCTCATCTTCTCTTCTGCGCTGCGCTGCACGCGAGCAATCGAGCACAGCGCGAGCCTGTCTTGTCTTCGCCGTGTTGAGGTCCCAGGAGCACGACATCCATGCCGGCAACTGCCTCTTGTGCTTGGTCATGTCTATTATCATCTGCAGCAGGTCCGGCAGCAAAGCCGCGACGGGAGACTCTTCGCCCAACCGAGGGTGCAGGCCCATGACGACCGCCATGATGTAGTCGGGCTTGCACAAGCTGCACAAATACGCGGGCGTGCAGCGCTGCACAGGCTCGTTCAGAAGCGCATACTTTACACGATTCTGCTTATCGTGAAGCTCTGCCCGCATTGCGCGCAGCTGTCGTTTCATCTGTGCCCGTGAAGGTTTGCACTTATTCAAAACCCAAAATGGCTCAAAAAAATGGCTCAAAAAAAATGGCTCTTCGAAAATGGCTCTTGGGTAGATCCGCGTTCGTTGGTGAATTTCCCCGACCCTCTCTCTCTCTCTTTCTCTCTATTTTTATATATATATATATATATATTTATATATATATATATATATATATATATATATATAACTATATATAAATAAAAAAAAAAAGAAGATGAGAGACCTGGAAAATTCAGAAGCGAACGAGACTTCTATGTCGGTTGGAATAGATTTTTTTTGGCGGCACTCTCCAGCGCGAGGAACCTACGGGCGGATGGCAGGCATGGAAGGCGAACACGTAGACGTGCTGGAAGCTGTGCGCACGCGGTTGCTCATGTGGACGGATGCAGACACGCTCGCTTTGCTCATCCTGCAGCTGCGACACACACACGACCTGCACGCGGACGTTGTCTGCACGGTGCTGTCGCTTGTGCGCTGCATTTCGCTCGCCGATGCTTTGCGCATGACGGGGGCGCGCCTGTTTGTGCATGCCTGCACCTTCAGGACCCACGAGGTGTTCCCGAGCCCGCACTCGACGTGCACGAATTTCTTCTACCTTTCGCAAGCAGCCGAGGCAGACGCGCAACTCACAATCAATGCGCGTTCGCACTGGCGCGGGACCGACGGCAGGGACCTGTGCTACAAGGTCTCGGTCGCCCTCGCGGACGTGAGCATGTGCCTGGCGGCGGACGGGCAGAGTCTGCAGATGAGCGTCGCGCGAGTACACCTCGTGACGAACGCGCTGTCGCACGACGAGCTCACGGAGGACTTCCTGCGCGAGATATCGCGGCTGAGGCTGTCTGCCGCCTTCGACGCGAACGGCGACACGCTCCACGTGTTCGACGCGTCCTCGCCGTATGGCTTCGGCGTGCTCATTCGATACAAAGCTTCGGACGAGCAGGAGTAGGCACGAGCACGTGTGTTTGAATTGTTTTGATAGAGTACTCAAATAGAGCAAACACTGAGCTACGCATTTGTTCTCTTTGACTTGTTTTAAGAAATGCTCAAACGCGAGCAAACGCAATGCTAGACTCACTGCCGCACGACAAACACGGTCACAAGTCCCGTCGGCGGTGGGCGTGCGACAAAGCCAGACCCGATTACGCGAACTACCGGCGGGCCGACGCTAGTGCTGCGGCTCTGGTTCGACGGCGTCGGAGAATCCGGCGGCGATGGAGCCCACCCCCGTTGCACTGCGCCGAAGCTGCCTGCCTGCAGGCGGCGGAACGCGGCCCCGACGCGCTGCTCTGCCTCGCCGGCCTCGGGCGAGTTCTCCATCACATTTGCCTCGCGCTGCGACTCAGTCTGCCTTTCGAGGAAGGAAACGTACGTCTGCAGGCTGGAGATACGGCTGTGCAGGTTGAGCATGTTCTGCGGCGTGAGGGTTAGACCGGTCACGTCGACGACGCGCTGCTGCTCCTTGGCGTGCTGCTGCTTCATGTACTCCTTGTAGAAGTCCCGGCGCACTCTCGCCGCGATCTTCGTCTTGAAGCTGCCGTGCCAGTGCTTGCCCATGTGGTGGATGCGGCTGATGGACGCGACCATGTCCGCCTGCATGTATTTCTCAAACTCGATGCAGCAGACGCTCATGTTGAACAGTCCAAGCCACTCCTCGACGGACTGCATGAGCACCTGCTTCTTCGTGATGACGATCGCTTCGAATTCCTGACTCTCGATCGGCTTGACGTAGGCGGAGTACAGCAGGATTGGCTCCAATGTCCACGCAATCGTCGTGAGCAACGCATTGCGCTTCGGCATGCTGCCGAATGCGACAAAACAAAACATCAAGTATTCGCTGGTGGTGCGCCTCGTCGAGCTCTGCGCGCTGCGCAGCGCGTCCATGCCCTCGGCGATTGCCTCCATGTTCTCGCACATTGGGATCGGCGGTTTGAGAGGAGCGGGCGTGCTGTGCGCCATCATGCTGTGCGCCATCATGCTGTGTGCCGTGCACGGACTGGTCGTACACATGCCCCATTTGGCATTTTTTGATCGCGCGTGTGTTAGATCAGATCAATAAAAAAATGCCCCTTCGCAATAGAAATCGCGTTCGCTTCTGAAATTTCCAAGACCCTCTCTCTCTCTCTCTCTCTCTATTTTTATATATATATACATATATAACTATATCTAAATCAAAAGAAGAAGAAGATGAGAGACCTGGAAAATTCAGAAGCGAACGAGACTTCTATGTCGGTTGGAATGGATAGGGTTTGAAAAAATAGTACAAACAGAAAAATCGATCAATCGTTAGAATAAAAACGCACCGCTTGGTCAAATTGACCAAGCGGCACACGCAAAGATGTTTTTGAATTTCATTTTTTGTTTGTCCCACACGCAGCGCCTCGGAACGCTACCATCTTGCGTATCTCATGCGTGCTGAAAATATTGCACTCCGCGAGTATCTTGATGTCCGCGATGCTGCTCACTTCGAGCTTGTTTGTGGGCAGCAGGCTGCACACGACGGCGTCGGCCGTCTTGAAATTGGCCTTGTACACGTGCGCCAAGAAGTCCTGCAGGACCTGCGCGACGTGCAGGACGCTGTTGTATTGCTCGGTGAGGCTGCCCGGCGTCGCGCGCGAGTCCTGCTCGGTCCCGCGCGAGGCGCCCGCCTGCGGCACGTTGAAGTGCGTGTACACGCTGTCGCGGTAGTGCTGCTGCAGCTGCGTCATAATGTCGCTGTGCACGGTCGGGGCCGCTATCTGCGTGACTTGGCTGTTTGGCGGCATCAGGCTCATGCCGAGGTTCTCGTGCGCGCGCTGCACGTTCGAGATCCAGCACATCTGCGCATCGTTGACGCTGTTCAAGACCGCGCCCGACTCGGGGCTCAGCAGGACCTGCGTCTGCGCGTACTCGTTGCCCGTCTTCCCGCCGACATTGTAGCGGCGCGAGGCGTCGAGCAGGTCGATGCCAGATTCCGTCTGCATCTTCACGTCCACCGTCTCGCTGACGAGCACGACGGTGCGCAGGCTTGACTTGACGCACGACGCGACCTCGGACCGCGCGACGTCCGCCTGCGTGTAGTACGCATGCAGCGTGTCGAGGGGGCTGAACATCGGGCGGTACAGCGGATTCACGGCGTAGAAGACGCGCACGTCCAGTTTCCCGATGTCAAAGTCGACGCCGCGCAGCACGTACTTGATCGGCCACGTGCCGTGCGCGAGCTCGGCGTCCGTCTTGAACTGCGCCTGCCACGTGAAAGAGCCGAGCGGCAGCGTCCTCGGCACGGCCTCGCCGTGCACGCGCTCTATGTACCACGGGATGAAGCGGCAGCTGTGCAGGTACTCGATGCATTCGCGCGCGAAGACCTTGTACCGCAGCTGGATGTGCCGGTGGAACTTGCCGGTCACCGCCTGCCCGTTCTCCGTGAAGACAATGTCGTTTGTGAGGCAGTCGTTCTGGATCGAGCTGATGCACTGCCGCACACTCGGCTCTGCCACGAAAGTGGCGAGCGCCGCCACGTATTCCCGGTCGCTCACGCGTCCGTCGTGTCGCCCCTCGCGCGTTCTTTTCATGCCGCTGTGCGCGCCTTCGTAAATACACTTTGCCGGCAAACTTTTATTCGCACACGCTTCTCGAACTGCACGACGTCGCGAGATGCTATTTAAGATAACGAGACGGATCGCATGCAGTGCGACGGCACACACATGAATTTCACGAAACAAATCCAGCTTTTACTCGCTACGCGCGAGGAGGACTTCAAGGAACTGTCCAAGAAAATAGCAGAGGTGCAGCGCCAGCACAACAGCAAGCTCGACACCCTCAATGAGCGCATTGTGCTGCTCGAGAGGCGCGTCTCCGGCGTCGAGGCTGCGTCAAAGCTCTAGTTTTGACTCGTTTCAATGCACAGGCATCCTCCTTGAATGCAAGTGCAAGAACACAGACACATATATAACATATAGCCACACAGCTTGCATGCCCCCGGTGAACTTCGTCGTTCAGCAGACTACAGCAAACGGTGACATTATTGTTGACAAGTGGGCTTGCGCCATGACAAGACCAGATCAAAGCTTCGGTTATGTCATGCGCAAGATCTGCGAAATCAAAAGATGGGAGCCGCAGAGATCGTATGCGGTGTTCGGGGACTACGACTACATATGGCGCGGGACGATCGTGCACGAGTTCGCCCCAAACGGTGATAAAGTTCTGCTCTCGCAATTTCAGATTGCGGACGGGGAAGTCCTGCGAATAACCATGCAGAGGAAGTGGATAAACAACACCTTTTGACGCGTCTTGATGAAACGCAACGGCAACAAGACAGATGCATATATAAGTACATGCACGTGACCACATACATGAGCCTCGGTAACTTCCACGTTCAGCAGACCACAGAACACGGCGTCATTATTCCTGGCGAGGAAGCGTACGCCAGGACTCGACCACACCAAAGCTTCATACATGTCATGCGCACGCTCTGCCGACACAAAGGATGGGAAACCTACGATTCGCCCAGCGTCTTTGGTGACTACGACTACCTTTGTGGCGGGGCGATCGTGCAGGAGATCGCACCAAACGGCACCAGACTTTTGATGGGGCAATTTAACCTTGCGCCCGGGCAAGTCCTGGAGATAAAAATGCAGAGGAAGTGGATATACAGATGGGCGGCAAGCACAAACTGAAGCAAAAAGACGCGGAGTACGCTCAAATCGTCGCGGAAAGACAGCATCTGCCACTTTAATCAAAAGTCTAGTATCGGCGCATGGTAGACAACCCATTGAGACTGCGAGTTGCGACACAAGGGCAAGTTGGCGCATGGCTGCGCGACACATGCATTAGCCCCCGGACAGTCCATGCTGATGAATTCGCGGACAAACGCACAGAAGGATGCCTCGTCGTCGTCCTCCGTGTTGTTCTCCTCGTCCTCGAACATTTCAAAAGCAAAGGAACGCTTCTCGAAAAGACATCGCACAAAAAAAATATGCCTCTTCGCAATAGAAATCGCGTTCGATACGATATTTCCAAGACCCTCTCTCTCTCTCTCTCTATCTTTTTTATATATATATATATATATATATATATATATATATATATATATATATATATTATATATATATA
>Ga0114974_10004869_pt1 | contig 10023 bp, 4 predicted proteins | sample S_130206_EF_Meta_FD_87318 | JGI IMG/M metagenome (GOLD analysis project Ga0114974, IMG submission 87318) | Freshwater microbial communities from Lake Simoncouche, Canada to study carbon cycling - S_130206_EF_MetaG | ecosystem: Environmental > Aquatic > Freshwater > Lake | place: Lake...
CAACCGTCATATTTTGGCTGTGATCAATGAGTCCTGACCCTAGTGTTCTACCTGCAACTCCAAGTTGACCTAATCACGTTTTTCCGCTAGAGTCCGCCCCTGTCCACACGAGAACACGATGCCCCATCGCGACGCACAATCCCAGACCCTGGCAAACCACGGTATAACCTCAATGGCTATCGCGCGACCTTGATAGCAGGCCGATATATTTCCGAGGCAATTTTTTGCTCGTGGGCATTGTGGGGCCGCTTTATGCAGATGAGGCTGAGGGTGATGCTGGCCGCAGCGACTTTGCTTGCACTGTTCCCAGAAGCAAAAGCCGAAACACCTCGTGGCTGCACCAGTTCTGTTCGGGGTGCTTCAACATCCGGTAAATGCGACAGCTCTTCCGAACCAAGCGCCTCTGAAGCCGCTTCCGATCAAGTCCTGCAATTGCAGGAAGAGGCTCGTTTGGCGGCAGCCCGACTAAACTTTCCTTTGGCTGAATCCGGCTTGCGGCGCGCCATTGCCAAGCTACTCGACGGAGGTGGTACTACCAACGTAGGTCTTGAGAACAATCTTTACCTCGATCTGGCCATCGTTGTTGCCGCTCAGGGCAAGTTGGATGAAGCGACCACGCTTCTGGCCCGTGTTGGGCCACAGGTCGAGGCTTCAGGGGATCGTCGCGATCAGGCCCGACTGGCAGGCTATAAGGCTAAGGTAGCTGAGCTGAACGGCAATCGCGAGCAGGCTAAGGCCTTTGCCGCAGATGCGGTCGAGCAATGGCGAGTGCTGGCTGAACCAGCAGATCACAGTGTGCCGGCTCCCGATGCTGATGGTGAACTCGCCATGGCCCTCAACTCAGAAGCACGGCTGATGCTGCGCGACCGAGAAATCGCCGCTGCCGCCATTAAAGCCTCCGAAGCCCTTCTGCTATTCAACAAGGCCGCAGGGGCACCGCGATGGTGGCGGGCCGAGATTCTCGCAACTTTGGGCGAGGTCAGCGTCGCTGGAGGTCGGATTTCAGCGGCGGAAACCTATTTCAAGTTTGCCATTGACCAGCGCCGCACTGTGTTCGGTGAAGGGGCTGATACTTTACGGATGCGCCTCGCTTTGGGCCGCGCTTTCGCCGCGGAGGGGCTATATACTGCCGCCATTGTTACTTATCGAGAAGCCTTCGCGGTTCAACGCGCCGCGCGCCTTGGCAATATCAAGCTAAGCGAAGAACAGCTAGTTCCGCTGGTAGATGCCGTTTATGCCTATGCCCAACGGGTAGAGGATCCATCTGCTCGGCAGGGCCTGTTTACCGAAGCCCACGAGGCTTTCCAACTTGCCGCAGACATGGAAACGGGCAGGATCATTGCAAGTTCGGCCGAGCGCATGAGCACGACCTCGCCTCGTCTTGCTTCGCTTCTGCGAAGCCTTGATGATGCAGAGCTCGTATCTGGTCGTCTAGCCTCAGAACTTGCCCGTCTCCAAGCGTTGCCTCAGATGGAACGGAAAGTCGCGGTTGAACAGGAGACCGGTCAGACGTTGATGGAGCAGCGGGCCAAAGTCGCCGATATGACGCGTACCCTGGCCACTGAGTTTCCCGACTATCGCCGCCTTGTCGACCGCCAGCCACCCACGCTTGATGAACTTCGCAGCCGGCTGCTTCCACACGAAGCGTTGGCCAGTTTTCTCATCGGCAGAGACAGAGCCTATGTTGAAATTATCCGGCGCGAAGGGATCGCCGTTGCGCCGTTAGGTTTGAACCGGGACACGCTTGCTATTGCCGTACAGAGGCTACGGCTGGGCCTCGAAAGTAGCGGGGGGGCGGCCGGAGAGTTCAGTCTTGCCGATGCCCATCACCTCTATCGCGACCTGCTGGGCGGTGTGGAAGGCTCACTCAATGGGGTCACGCGGCTTATCGTCGTCCCCGCGGGAGCGCTCAGTGAACTGCCGTTCTCCATTTTAGTAAGGGAAATGCCCACCGTTCCAGGAGCTGAAGTAGCCCACTGGCTGGTTCGCGATATGTCGATTGTCAGGGTCCCGTCCACAACCAGCTTCGTTGCCTTGCGCGCGACCCGGCCGGTTACCCGGCCCAAAAAGCCGATTCTGGCTGTCGCCAACCCAGATTTTCTGGGTGCCTCCGGCACTCCTGTTACGCCGCAGAGAGGCGATGCTCAGACGGATCCATGCGGAGATGGGCAATGGGGGCTCTCGCGTGAAATCGGCCGTCTGGCGCCTTTGCCCGAAAGCGCCGAAGAGGCCGGGGCAGTCTTGCGGAAACTGGGCGGTGACAACGATGACCTACTGCTCGGCGAAACGGCCAGCGAGCAGCAATTACGTTCTCGCCAGTTAGCTGATTATCGCGTCCTTTATTTCGCCACTCATGCAGTTCTACCGGGCGAGCTTCGCTGCGCGCGTGAGGGCGGCCTGGTGCTGACGCCGTTGCGGAACCGTGCGGATTCGTCGGGATTACTGCTCAGCGCCGCCTCGATCGCGACCCTCGGCCTGCGAGCCGAACTGGTCGTGCTTTCCGCCTGCAACACAGGCAAGCCAGAACCCGGAACAAATGGGGGACTTTCGGCACTGGCCACGGCCTTCTTCCACGCCGGCGCGCGCGGCTTGCTGGTCACCCATTGGCAGGTGCCCTCGCGCGCCACCAGTACTCTGATGATTGACCTGTTCGCGCGTCTTCAGTCCGGCGCGGAAGGGGCCGGCATTACAGTCGACAAGGCGCTACGCGCTGCGCAGCTCAGGCTGATCGCGGATCCTAAAACCGCCTCCCCAGTTTTCTGGGGCGCGTTCGAGCTGTTGGGCGATGGAGAGGCTAAGCCTATCGCGGGAGAAGCGAGCTCATGAGGCTTCATTGCGCCCTCATCATCGCTGCGCTCCTTTATGCCGGGAATGCCTTTGCTGCGCCGATGACCGTTGTCGAGGCGCGGGGTGGCGCGGCTAGGCCTGGGCAGCGAATTGAGAGTAGCGCGGCTATTACGCTTCACGAAGGCGAAAAGCTGGTCCTGATTGCGCCGGATGGCCGGGTCATCGCACTTCGCGGACCCTACTACGGGCCCGCCCTGCGCGGTTCTGGTTCAATCCAGGATCCCCGAAAAGCGCTCAACGCGCTGCTCGCTCTGCGTAACGAACGGAGAAATTCAATAGGCGCAGTCCGCAGCGCAACCGAGGCGGCAAAACTGCCTGAGCCCTGGTGGATAGATATATCCCGTCCGGGTGAGCGCTGTATTCGTTTGAACGACAAGGTCATATGGTGGCGGCCCAATGCCGAACAGGCTGACAGTTTTGCGATCTTGCCGTTGGACCGTTCGTGGAAAGCAGACTTCACATGGGCAAGCGGACAAGCGTGGATGCGTGCACCCCGCGTAGCGGAGCTTGAGAGTGCTCGCAACTTCCTCGTGCGTCAGGGCCGGCGCGAACTTCCGATCCGCCTGAACGTGATCGCCAATGGCGTCGACGAGCCAATCGTGGTTGCCGCATGGATGCTGGAAAAGGGCTGCATGCAGCAGGCCGATGCGCTATTGCGCAAGGTGCAGGCTAACCTTGAAAGTACCCCGCCGACGGAGACTGACCCGTGAGCCGGCACAGCCGCGCCCTCCTCGCAAACGTCACGATAGTCACGGGCGCGGCGTTGCTGGCGTGGCTTCTGGTGAGGCTAGTGGCTCCCGTTGCAAACCTCGAGCAGCGCCTAGTCGACATTCGTATCGCCACCATGGAGCGCGCCCAGCCGTCTGCGAGAAGCTTGGCCGTAGTTTCTATCGACGAGCAGACCCTAGCGAAGCTACCCTATCGCTCGCCTTTAGATCGGGGCATGCTGGTAGATGTTATCGAGGCGGCGCAGGCGAAGGGCGCGCGCGCCATCGCGGTCGACGTACTCATAGACCAGCCGACCGAACCAGGAAAGGATGCTCGTCTTCGCCAACTGATCCGCTCGGCGCGCGTGCCGCTGATCTTTAGCTTTACGGCAAACCCGCGTATCGTGACGCCCGAGCAGTTGGACTACATGAGGGCCTTCGTTCCGCCCAGTCAGCGAGCAGAAGCTGCCCTGCTAACCGATCCCTTCGACGGCGCTGTGCGGAAGGTCAATCCTGGTGGGTTCGTCGTTAACGGCCGGCGCATCGACACTCCCGAATATCCGGCCGGGTTTGTCCGCAAGGTTGCTGCGGCTGTTGGCATCGCAGCACCACTGGAGCCAGTGGCGATAGCCTGGCGCGCGCCGCCTGATGCCGAAAATCCGCCGTTTCCGACATTTTCGGCTTCCTACTTCAATCATGTTCCCGACGAGTTAGTCAGGAATCGTGTGGTCCTGATCGGCGCGGTCCTATCCATGACCGACCGCCACCTGACGCCGTTCGCCATCGTAGATGACGGGGATCGGGGCATGATGCCGGGCATTTTTGTCCAAGCACATAGCCTCGCACAGGTGCTCGAGCGGCGATCGGCTCCTGACATCCCCCTTGTCGCCGCGATTGCGATTTACTTAGCTGCGTCCGCTTTAGGTGCCGGCGTTGGCTCGCTGCGCCGGGGCATGGTCTTAAATGTCGTGGCGGCGCTGGGCCTTGTCGCCCTTTACTGGGCGGGCGGTATCCTCGGCTATTCAGTTGGTCTGCCAATGATCCCACTGTTTGGGCCGAGCATGGCCCTGGTCATCTCCTTGTGGTTGACGGACCTGCTCATCGGCAGCGCTGAGCGCCGCCAGCGCCGCTTCATACAAAGCACGTTCTCCCGCTATGTTTCTCCCGACGTGGTCAAACAGCTGATGTCCGAGCCGGATTCGGTGCGGGTCCATGGGACAAAGCAGATCGCCAGCTTTATCTTCACTGACATCGCCGGTTTCACCACCCTATCGGAGGCCCTGCCAGCAGAGACCTTGGCCGACATGCTTAACCGCTACCTGGACGGAGCCTGCGCGATCATCCTCGCGCATGGCGGCATGATCGACAAGTTCATTGGCGATGCGATCATGGCAATATTCAATGCTCCTATCGCGCGGGCCGACCATGCAGCCTGCGCAGTCCGCTGCGCCCTGGCGCTGGATCGCTACGCAGAGGAATTTCGCCGTGATTGCAACCGCGATGGGGTGCCGCTCGGCGTAACCAGGATCGGTGTTCACCTCGGCCCTTGCGTCATCGGGAACTTCGGATCCCAGGCTCGGATGGACTTCACCGCACTGGGCGACACGGTAAACATTGCAGCCCGGACCGAGGGCGCCAACAAATATTTCGGGACAAGGGTCTGCTGCACCGAAGAGATCGTCGCCGCGTGTCCGGACCTAGCATTCAACTGCATCGGCGAGGTGGTGCTCAAGGGCAAGCAGCAGGCGACCGCGCTCTATGTGCCGGCTTCAGGTTCGGATTCCATCGACCAGGTCTTCCAAGTGGAATATGCCGCGGCCTATCGCCTCCTGCAGGCCGGAGAACCCGAGGCGCGCGCGGCCTTCGAGCGCCTGTGCGCCGACTATCCCGACGAAGGCCTCGTGGCTTTTCATGCTGCAAGGATCGGGGCGGGTCTGCTGACCACCAGGGTGGTGATGGAAGATAAATGAAACCAGCCTCTCTAAACCCGTTTTGTAACGCGCTCGCCTCGGGCAAGGCCCGCAATGTCGTCCTTTTCAGTCTGTCGGCGCTTGCTTCAGTCTCCACGCCAGAAGCCGGCCAAGCCCAGAACGCCGGCTTGCCGCCTCAGTCCGACATCGCCCGCCAGCGCCTTGAACCAGCCCCAGCGCCAGCTCCAAAGGAGGACTTCAACTTAACCATCGAGAATCCCGAGCGAAGCGCTGTGGCCCGATCGATCGATGAAGTTGAGTTTTCTGTTCAGGCGATTGCAGTACATGGCGCAGACCATATCGGGACTGAGCAAATCCGAGCGATCTTTGCGCCGCTTGAAGGCCAGACGATCCGCCTCCCGCAACTGCGCGAAGCTGCGGCTCGCCTTGAGGCAATCTACCGTGCTGGCGGTTGGTTCCTTACCAGGGTTTTCATCCCCCCACAGCGCGTCAGCAACGGGGTTTTGGAGGTCCGTGTAGTCGAAGGGTACATCGGTTCGGCCCAAGTCACCGCGCCCAACCGCGCAAGCGAGCGGCTCGGTCGCTCGGCCCTTGCTTCGGTCTTAGGCAAGCCGATGCCGACTCTTTCCGATTTAGAGCGCCCTATCCTGCGCCTCAATGAGGTTCCCGGCCTGTCGGCAAGCGCCGTGCTTCATCCCGGGGCCACCTTGGGCAGTACTGAAATGCTGCTTACCTTAGCCCGCTCGGCCCCTAGCCTGCGTGCAGTCGTAACCAATACCTCGTCGCGCGAACTCGGGCCGATGACCTATGGGCTTGCCGCAACTCTGGCCCAACCCTTTGGCCGCCCGGGCAGCCTTGACTTGTTTGCCTTGGCAGCCGGTGAGGCTATGCGCGAACTGCAGTCGGGCGGTTTCAGGTTGGCCATACCAGTCGGTAACGGTGGGCCGGTAATTAGTCTTGTCGGGCTGATAGCTCGCGGACGACCAGGAGGACAAATTAGATCGCTCGCAATTCGCAGTGGCCTTGAGAGTCTGAGCGTCCGGCTGGGCGGGAATTTGTTCATGCAGCGGAGGTTGAAAATCCGCTGGGAGGCGGGCCTCACAGTGACCCGCTCCCGGGTCGATGCGCTAGGGGAGCTCCTAAGCTACGACCGTAGCTCCGTGGCAGAGTTGAGCCTAACCGCGGAACGCGACGATTGGATGGGTGGCGACTTGTCGGTAACGGTATCGTTAGCTCGGGGCCTTGACATCCTCGGGGCCAACCCCGGTAATGCGCGCCTTCCGTCGGTGGTCGGATTTAACCCCCAATTCACGCGTTTCGCCTGGTCCGCAAGACGCGTGCAGCGGCTCAGCAGGGTATTTTCCACGACAGTTGAGGTTCAAGGCCAGGTTACTGGTAGTACGCTTATTTCAGGAGAGCAGGTTGGCTTTGGGGGGGCGACAATAGGACGTGCCTTCGATCCATCGGCAGCCTCCGGTGATCGCGGGATTGGTACCATTGGCGAATTGCAGTTGGCGCTGCCAGGCCTATCGCACGGACCTCTGGGAGGGGTTCAAGCCTATGCCTTTGCGGATTATGCACGGGTCGTCCAAGCGAGGACCGGAGAGGCTTTAAGCCTCGGGTCAATCGGCGGGGGCTTACGCTTCGACCTGTTTAGGCGGACGTCGTTGGACTTGCAACTGGCTCAGGCAATTTACGGGACTGGCCTAGCTGGCGGACGCCCGACCCGGGTCAATATCAATGCAATGCTAAGGTTCTGAGGGGGGATGATGGCTAGTAAGACTGCGCCCCTGGCCGCGATTGCCGAAAAATTTCGCTATAACGCCCTCTGCATCAGCTTGGGTACTGCCGCTAGCTTCGGCGCCGTGACAGCGGCTCATGCCCAAGTCTTAACCCAGTCCGGTCCCGTAGTCGTGGCAGGCGCTGCAACCATCGGCCAGGCCAGCGCTTCCGGGCAGATCATCACTCAGGCTTCCACTCGGGCTATCCTTGAATGGGGTGACCTTTCCGTTACGCAGGGGAAAACATTGCAGTTCGTCCAGCCCAGTGCGGACGCAATTACCCTAAACCGGGTAACCGGAACACTTCGTTCGCAGATCAACGGAACGATTTCGGCGAACGGCCAAGTCTGGATAATCAATCCAAACGGCGTGTTGATCGGAAGCTCCGGTCAGGTCAACGCAGCAGGTTTCCTCGCCACGACTGCGAACATTTCAAACTCTGATTTTCTTGCGGCGCCAGCCTCCTATCACTTCAGCGGCAGTTCCCAATCCAACGTGGCCAATGCGGGGGTCATCCGTGCCGATAGTGGCTACGTGGTGCTGGCAGGCGGTACGGCCGAAAATCAGTCCAGCGGCCTAATACAGGCGCGCCTAGGCACTGTGGCAATTGGCAGCGGAAGCGATTTCACCATAAACTTCGGAGGCGGGAGCCTGATCTCATTCGCTATCGGGCAGCAGGCGCAAGGAAATGCTATCACGCCAACGCGCAGCGTCCGCAACGATGGCGCAATTCTAGCTGATGGCGGAATGGTAATGCTAACAGTCGGCGCCGCAAACAGTATCGCGGCTGGGGTAGTCAATACGACAGGGCTAATCCAAGCCAATTCGGTCAGTGTTAAAAACGGCACGATTGTTCTCGAAGCTCCTGCCGCGGGTGTGATCCAAATGACGGGTCAGATTTCCGCAATGGGGGACGATGCGGGAGAAATCGGAGGGCGGGTGCAATTCTCCGCCTCGAATATTACGATCGGCAGCTCCGCCATCGGAAACCCATTGATTTCTGTAGCAGGTGCCGCAGGCGGCGGGGTTATCTCGTTTCAGGCACCTTACAATCCCGATGCCTTCACCTTAAGCTCGATAGTCCCCGAGATATCGATAGGTTACCAGGCAACGATAGACGCCAGTGCAACATTGCAAGGCGATGGTGGGTCTATCTTCGCCTTTGCCGATCCTCACGTAGCTGATACGTTGGTCACACTCAATGGGACATTCCTTGCTCGTGGGGGCACCAACGGAGGCAACGGCGGTCAACTAACTGGCGCAGGTTACAGGCTTGAATTCTCGGGGGCGCATACCTCGGTTGGCGCAACGGCCGGCACGGCTGGCAAGATCGAGTTGCAAGCTTCTTCTTTCTCCATCGGGGCCAGTGCTAGCGCCACAGATCCTGGCAATACGTTCAATGGAGTGATCGCAACCGACACTACTGCCCTGACTCAAGCGATGCTCACGAGCTATGTCCAACCAGATGCCCTCATTTCATTGCTTGCAGATGGTGCGGATGTGTCGCTCAGAACAGTCGACCCTGCTACAGGTCTGCCATTCGTGCCCGGAGCCGGAGGGATCACCTTTTTCGGCCCACTTTATCTCGAATCGGCGCAAGGCGGCCGGCTCAGTATGTTGGCCGCGGCCGATTTGATTTTTGCTCAGGGTAGTTCGATCGACGGAGCAATCCAGCTGCGCGCCGGAGGCGTGCGCAGTGTTTCGGTTTTGGGATCGATCGGCTCGACACTAAAGCTTTCAGGAGTTGACATCTCGAGCCTCGGAACGGTGCAACTCGGCTCCGACGCAGCTATTCATACGAGTGGCGACATACACATTGCTGCAAATAATAGGTTCCTCAACCTCTCCTCCAACCCCCAGGTCCTCACCTCGTCTCAAAGCAACTGGAAGATTTGGAGCGGCAATGTAGATCCGTTTGGGATGAGCTTATCGGATCAGATTGGAAATCTTGCTTACGATTATCGCGTTTACAACGTCCCTATTGATTTCCAACAACCTAATTTTTTTTCAGCGCTGGCCAACCCGCCCAGTACGACGGGTAACGGCTTGTTCTACCAGATCGCACCATCCCTGACATTGCAGGTTCAGGGGCCGTTATCTAAGGTCTATGACGGTACGACTAATATTACTGTTAGTTCGGCGCTGTTAACCTTCAACGGTGCGGTGAATGGCGATCTTGTCAGAAATGCAAGTTTTGGGCTTACAGGGCAATTCAACAATCCGGGAATTATAGCTTCAAGCGTATTGCTGTCTTCCCCGCTCTTACAAGCCATCGACACTTCGAACAAGCCCGTGTTTGGATATCGCCTTAGTGATGCTCCTTTGGTTTTTGGCGGTAACATCACGCCGCGCCAGCTCACGGCCTCTCTTACCGGCACGGTCAACCGCGCCTACGACGGCACCACTGCAGCGCCGTTGACAGCCGCCAACGTTGTTCTTGCCGGCCTGGTCACGGGCGAGAGCGTCACTCCGGGCAACATCACCGGCAGCTACGCTGCGCCCAATGCCGGAACTGGCCTCACGGTCACCGCCAACCTCGCGGGCTATACCGCCGGCACCGGCACCTTGCTGGGCAACTACGTCCTGCCCCAGGTGGCGACCGGGACCATCGGCACCATCACGCCGCGCCAGCTCACGGCCTCTCTTACCGGCACGGTCATCCGCGCCTACGACGGCACCACTGCAGCGCCGTTGACAGCCGCCAACGTTGTTCTTGCCGGCCTGGTCACGGGCGAGAGCGTCACTCCGGGCAACATC
>Ga0114974_10004870_pt1 | contig 10023 bp, 9 predicted proteins | sample S_130206_EF_Meta_FD_87318 | JGI IMG/M metagenome (GOLD analysis project Ga0114974, IMG submission 87318) | Freshwater microbial communities from Lake Simoncouche, Canada to study carbon cycling - S_130206_EF_MetaG | ecosystem: Environmental > Aquatic > Freshwater > Lake | place: Lake...
ACCCGTCCCGGCAAACCATTTCCCATGTCTCCCCCCTGGCCCGCGCCCTCGTCAACAAGGTGGTCGGCGATGTGGTCGAGGTGAACAGCGGGGATGTGGAGGTCGTGGAGGTTCACTGACCGCCATGGGCGCCTCGCCTCAACCCGCGCCCAGCAAGGGCCAGAAGCCGTCGAAGGATGACCTGTTCGGGAGATCGCTTACGAAGGCGAAGAGGCGGCGGGCGTCGGCCTCCTTCTTCGTCAACAGCGCGCAATCCATGAACTTCGCTTCGATCTGCGCTGGGGTCATCTGATTTTGCGGGGAGCCGCTGGCGTACCAGACCTTTTGTTCCAGAACTTGGCCATTGGTCAGGGTCACGCGCACCCGGCCCGGAGCCTCCTCCACTTCATCGGCGAATTCGGCGTCCACATGATGGGTGATTTTCGTCGAGAGCGCCTTCACCTGCGCGTCGCCGATGGATTCCATGGTGAACGTGCGCAGCGACGGCGGGCCATTCAGGATGGTCCAGGCGCCGATATAGGGCATGCTGAATTTGGCGCTCTCGATCGTGTCGGGATAGGCGTCCTTGATGCGCTGGGCGGCGTTTTTGGTGATGCCGGCCTCCACACGCGCGATCTCGCCGACGCGCCCGCCCAATTGCTCGCGCAGGAGCAGGGTGGCGTCAATGGCCGTATGCCCCAGCCCCCCGCAGGGATAGCGCTTCAACTTGTAGCCGCGGGTCAGCAGATCATATCTGGTTCCCAAGTCGCCGAAGGCGCCGTCCGTCTGGGGCAGGGCGCGATTGAATGTGTCGAAATAGCCGCTCTTGCCCTCCAGCGCCGTCCTGCTGGAGGTGAAGCCCTTGGAGGCCAGAAGCGCGGCCATGATTCCATTGCGCGCCGCGACCCCTGAATGGAGCGGTTTCGTCATGGTGCCGAAATTGGCGGAGACGCCGCCCGAGAGCGAGGCGGCGATGCCGATGGCGTCCACGATGGCGGGCGCGGGCAGTTTCATCAGCCGTGCACAGGCCGCTGCGGTGGCGACAGGCCCGACCATGCCCACCGCATGCCATCCGCCAAGGGCGGAAATCTTCGGCATGGTGCGCACCAGCCGGGCGGCGACCTCGGCCCCGATGATGAAGGCCGCAATGACGTCAAGCGGGGTGGAGCCAAGGGTCTCGGCCATGGGCAGAAGCGCGGGGATCACAGGGGAAATGGCCTGGCCGCTCGCATAGCTGAAATCATAATCCATGGCATGGGCCGCGACCCCATTGGCCATGGCCGCAAGTTGAGGTGATGTCCGCAGGGCGCTGCTGGCGATGGTGGCGCGCGGCGCGCTCTCCTCGGCCATGATCATGTTTCGTGCAAGGGCGGCAACGTCTTCATGGGCGCCGCCCAGCATGACGCCAATGGTGTCAATGAAGGCGATCCTCGACCGCGCCACCAGTTCCGGCGGCGCGCTCTTCAGGTCAAACGCGAGGGTGAATTGGGCGATGGCTTGCGCCAGCGCAGGCCCGTTCGCCGCAGAGGCGCGTTTCGGCTCCTGCGCCAGCGAGCCGTCGCCGGATGTGATGACGAGGCTCGCCGCCGTGGTGGCGAGGAAAAGGCGGCGATCCAGCCCCGAGGCGCCTGTCGAATTGCTCATATGTCCCTCCCGGCTATCCAGGGGTCTGTCGCCCCGCCGCCCATTCGAAACATATGCGGGGCCGTCTCGCAACGCCATAGGCCGGTTTTGGCGGCCCTTCCGGCCCGCCAGACCCCGGTCGTGGGCCATTGCGGCGAATAATTTGCTATTTTCTCTGGAATAGCGCGCGCGCGAAGCTTAACATGGCTCCCAAGTCCGAGACTTTCGGGCAAGAGGTTGCCCCGGTTCGCCTGGGCTGACGCGGGAGGAACAATGTCTGGAGCCCTCGAAGGGATTCGGGTCATCGAATTCGCCAATTACGTATCCGGGCCATATGCGGGCATGTTGCTCGGCGATATGGGCGCCGACATCATCAAGGTCGAGGAGCCGACCAAGGGCGATCCATTCCGCGGCTGGGGCCGCGTCGAGTATTCCGCCACGTTCGGCTCGGTTAATCGCAACAAGAAAAGCGTGACGATCGATCTCAAGAGCGAGCAGGGCAAGGCTGACGCCCGCGCGCTGATCCTGTCCGCCGATGTGGTGATCGAGAATTTCCGCGTCGGCACGATGGATCGGCTGGGGCTGGGTTATGACCAGTTCCGCGAGGCCAATCCGGGGCTCGTCTGGTGTTCGATCACCGGCTATGGCTCGGATGGCCCCTACGCCATGCGGCCGGGTTACGACACGGTCGGCCAGGCGGCGAGCGGATTGCTGAGTCTGCTCACCGACATTTCCGATCCCAAGCCCATGGGCATTTCGCTTTCCGATCATCTGGGCGGCATGAACGCCGCGAACGGGATCCTCGCCGCCATCATCGCGCGCGGGCGCACCGGCAGGGGCCAGCGGGTGGAAACGTCCCTGCTGGAATCCACGCTGTCCTTCTGCGGCGAAAATGCGGCTCGCTTCTTCGAGAATGGCAAGGTGCCCGGCCGCGCCACGCGCACCCATCAGGCGCAGGTCTACGCCTTCACGGCCGCTGACGAAAAAGCCTTTGTCGTGCATCTGTCCTCACCCACGAAATTCTGGGTGGCCCTGACGGAGGTGGTGGGCCATCCCGAATGGGTCGAGGATCCCCGTTTCAAGACCAAGGAAACGCGGGGCAAGAATTACGCGGCCCTGAACGCGGGTCTCGCCGAGATCTTCCGCACCAATACGCGCGCCCACTGGCTGGAGCTTCTGCTGGCGAAGGATGTGCCTTCGGCGCCCCTGAACACGCTCGACGATGTCTTCTCCGATCCGCAGGTGCAGCACCTGAAGATGCGGGTGGATGTGCCGCATCCGAAACTCGGCACGGTCGGCTATGTGCGCAACGGCGTGCGCATGTCCGATACGCCCAATTCCGTGCGCGTCTGCTCGCCGGAGTTGGGGGAGCATAATGACGAGATTCTCCTGCCCCTGCGGCAAAGGGGCGCCTGAGTGGAGGGCTTCAAGATGAAACGATTTTTCCTTTCGGCGCTGCTCCTGTCCCTGCCTCTGGCGGTGCAGGCGCAATCGCCGGCGGAGTTCTTCAAGAACCGCAAGATGACGCTGGTGACCTCCGCCTCGACCGGCGGGGGCTATGATCAATATGCCCGTCTGGTGGCGCGGCATATGCCCAAGCATCTGCCCGGCGCCCCCACCATGATCGTGCAGAACATGCCCGGCGCGGAAGGCATCAAGGCCGCCAACTATCTTTATACGGTGGCGGCCCGCGATGGCAGCATCGTCGGCGGCTTGCAGCGCAACAACGGGCTGACGAAATTCTATCATCCCGATAACGCCAACGCCCAGTTCGATGCGCGCAAGTTCATCTGGTTGGGGTCGACCCAGCAGGAAATCGGTTTCTTTCTGCTGCGCAACGCCACCGGCGTGAAAAATCTGGAGGATTTGCGCAACAAGGAGGTCACCATCTCCTCCAGCGCCCGCAATTCGCCAAGCTCGATCTACTCGCGCCTGCTGAACGAGTTCTTCACCACGAAGATGCGCGTGATCGAGGGTTATGACGGATCGCAAGCCGCCTTGATGGCGATCGAGCGCGGAGAGGTGGACGGCCATATTTCCGGCGGCACGTCAGCAGCGTTCCGCGCGCGTTACCGGCCCTGGGAGAAGGCTGGAGAGGTCTTTGTGGCCATGCAACTGGGCATGGACCGGGACAAGGAATATCCTGACGTGCCCACGGTGCTTGAACTGGCGCCCAATCCCACGGCGCGCGCCATTTTCGAGATCGCCTTCGTGGAACAGGTGATGGGGCGGCCCTTCGTGCTCCCGCCCGAGGTGCCCAAGGACCGCGCCGATGTCCTGCGTGCGGCCTTTGACCTGACGATGAAAGATGCGGGCTTCCTGGAAGACGCGGCCAAGGTGGGCGCGGAGATCGATCCGGTGTCCGGCGAGCGCATCAATGAACTGCTGGACAAGGTCTATTCGGCGCCTGCCGAACTGACCCAGCGCCTCCGTGAACTTGTGCAATAGGGGTTGAAATGAACGCATTTACCCAAAGCCCGCTGATCGAGCCCTCGCGCGAATTGCGCGACACCTGCGCGATCGTCGGCACGGCCACGAGCCGCCTTGGCAAAGTGCCGGGCACCTCGAGTCTGGATCTCATGGTCGAAGCCATTCGCAATGCGCTTGACGACGCGGGGCTGAAAGCCAGCGATGTCGACGGCGTGCTGTGCCGCGGGCCGGATGACTCTTATTCGCATCACCAGCTTGTGGCCGAGCGGCTTGGCGTCAACGCCCGCTTTTCCACCACGCTCACCAATGGCGGCGCAAGCCAGATCATGTCGGTGGCGCTGGCGGTCATGGCGATCCGTTTCGGCATGGCCAACACCATCGTCTGCGGTTTCGCCCGGGACACCTGGTCGCGCACCCATGCGAATGAAGAGGTGCGGGTGCGCAACGAGACCCGCCCCGAATCCATGCTGGCGCGGGAATTCGGCCCCGAATATGGCTATTACGGCGCCACCGCCGCCCATGCCTTCGGCGCCACGCGGCACATGCATCTTTATGGCACCACGCGCGACCATTTCGGCGAGATCGCCGTGGCCTTCCGCGAACATGCCCTGCGCAACCCGCAAGCGCAGATGAAAAAGCCGCTCTCCATCGAGGATTATCACGCAGGGCGGCTCATCGTGGCGCCTTTTGGCATGTTCGATTGCAGCCTGCGGTCGGACGCCGCTGGCGCCGTCATCGTGACGAGCGCCGCGCGCGCAAAGGATTTGCGCCAGCCCCCGGTGCTCATCAAGGGCTTCGGCACCCACAACAACACGCGCGGCTGGTTCGCCGACGACAATATGGTGGTCACCGCCGCCAAGCAGGCTGGCGAGGCCGCCTATCGCATGGCGGGCCTTGGTCCGCAGGATGTGGACACCGCGCAGATCTACGACTGCTTCACCTATATGGTGCTGACCCAGCTCGAGGATTACGGCTTCTGCAAGAAGGGCGAGGGCGGGCCTTTCGTGGCCTCCGGCGCCTTGCGCCTTGGCGGCGCCTTGCCCTGCAACACCTCTGGCGGCCAGCTTTCGGAAAGTCATTGCGAGGGCATGTTGCAGATCGTGGAAGGGGTGCGCCAGATGCGCCACACCTATCCCGAGCATCGCCAGGTGAAAGATGCCGAAATCGCCCTGATCTCCGGCCACGGCGGCAATCAGGTCTGTCATTCCACTCTGATTCTGGGACGCGCGTGATGACTGAGACGCCCCGCAAGCCAAAGCCCCGTCCCGCCCCCGAGTCCTTGCCCTATTGGCAGGCGGCGAAAGAGCATCGCCTCGCCTTGCCGAAATGCGAGGACTGCTCGCAATTCTGGTTCCCGCCCTCGCGCACCTGCCCGCACTGCCTGTCGACGAATGTTTCGTTCCAGAATGTTTCGGGTCGCGGCAAGGTCTTCAGCTTCGTCACCTTCCACCGGGTCTATCGCCCCGCCTTTGCGGAAGATGTGCCCTATGTGGTGGCGCTGGTGGAGCTGGAGGAAGGTCCGCGCGTGCTCACGAACATTCTGGGCGTGACCCATGAAGACGTGCGCTGCGAAATGCCCGTCGAAGTCGTCTTCGACGATTATGATGAGGAAGTCTCGATTCCGAAGTTCAGGCCTGTCGGCGCCTGAACCTTGCATGACGGCGGCCGCCCGCTTGACCGGGCGGCCTTTCAAAAAAGAGTGGAGGGCGCATGTCGTTCAAGAAAATCACGAGCGTCCGGCTGATCGCGTCGGTCTGCGCTCTGGCCTTTTGTCTGCCTGCTATGGCCGAAGAAGAGGGCAAGGCCTATTACGCGGGCAAGACGGTCAGGATGATCGTTGGCTCGGGGCCGGGTGGAGGCTACGATACATTCTCGCGCATGATCGCGCCTTATCTGTCGAAGGTTCTGGGAACTCCCGTCATCGTTGAAAACCGTCCGGGCGCGGGCGGCCTCGCCTCGATGAACTTTCTTTATCAGGCGCCGCCAGATGGGTTTGCGCTGTCGCTCGCCAATGGTTCGGGCGCCGCTTTCGCGCAGATCACCGGCCAGTCGGGCGTGCGTTATGATCTGACGAAATTCGGTTATCTTGCGACGGTCGGCGCGCCGCCGTCGATCTGGCTCCTGGGGCCGGATTCGCCTATCAAGTCCGTTCAGCAGGCCGTCGACACCAAGCAGAAATGGCGTTGGGCGGCCTCGGGCGCGACCTCTGGCCTGGCGATCGGCGCGGCCTTCACCTGCGAGGCCCTGAAGATGGATTGCCAGGTGGTGGCGGGCTACACCGGCAGCAACCAGGCCGCGCTCGCCCTCACGCGCGGGGAGATGGACGCCATGTTCCAGGCGGAATCCTCCGCCACCCATTACGTTCGCCAGAAAGATGCGGCAGGCATTGCGACCATGTCGCGCATCCGCTCGCGCTTCTTCCCGGACCAGCCGACCATTTTCGAAGCTGTGAAGCTTGATGCGGATCAGGCCTGGTATTTCGATTTCTACGACAAGATCAGCAATCTCGGGCGCGTCATCATCGTTCCCCCGGGGATGCCCGCCGAGCGGCTCGCCTATCTGCAAGCCGCCATCAAGGAAACGTTGAGCAATCCACAACTCATCGCCGATGGCGAGAAGACGGAGAGGATCATCGAGTATCTTGACCCCGAGAGCACGCTCAAGAATGCGCTTTCCGTCATCGCAGATCCCACGCCCGCGCAGAAGAAGCGTGTGCAGGACATCATCGCCCGCGCGCAGAGCGACGAAGCGAAGTGATCATTCTGCGCCTGCAACTCTCTCCACTGGCGGGACAGCCATGAAAATCTGCCGTTTTGATTTCGACCGTCTCGGCGTGTTGGACGGTGATGTGGTGATTGATGTGACGGCGGCTCTCGACGCCATGCCCGCCCTGCGCTGGCCCTTGCCGCAGGGCGATCCCTTGATCCAGCATTGGCCTTTGCTCAAGGCGCGGATTGACGCCTGCATGGGCGGGGCTGAGCGTATCGCGCTGGCGGATGTCGCCCTGAAAAGCCCGATCACCAGTCCCTCCAAAATCATCGGGATCGCGCGCAATCGCCGTGGCCTGGCGGATGAAAAGATCGACCTTGGGGTCGTCTCTGGCGCCGCCCGGCAGGATGACGATCCCATTCAGATGTTCATCAAGGCGCCCAGCGCCATCGCCGGTCCTTCTGATGGGGTGGCGCTGCGTTTTCCCGACAGGCGCAGCGATCCCGAAGCCGAATTGTCGATCATCATCGGCAAGGCGGGCTCCGACATTTCTCAAGACGACGCCATGGATCATGTGTTCGGCTATTGCATCGGCTTCGACATGACCCTGCGCGGCAAGGAAAGCCCCAGCTCGCGCAAATCCATCGACACCTATGCGGTGCTCGGCCCCTGGATCGTGACGCCTGATGAATTGGGTGATCCCGATGCCGTGGACACGCGGCTTGAGGTGAATGGCGAGGTCATTCAACGCTCGAACACGCGGGAACTGGCCTTCAACATGCGCGAGATCATCGCCCATGCCTCCACATTCTACACGCTGCTGCCCGGCGATGTGATCATGGTTGGAACGCCCGTGGGCTTTGCGCCCGTTAGGGTTGGCGACACGGTTGTGGCGGACTTCGCGGGCATCGGCCGGATGGAAGTGCTGATGCGCGCGCACGGGCGATAAGGCGCCCCGCGTTCAGCCAGGCCCCGCCAGCAAGCGCACCGTGCGGATGACGGCTTCCGGATCAGCGACGCCCTGACCCGCAATGTCGAAGGCGCTGCCATGGCCGACGCTGGAGAACAGCACGTCTGAACCAATCGACAGGGCCGAGGCGTGGCGGCCCGCCATGAGCTTCACGGGGATGTGTCCCTGATCGTGGAACATGGCGATATAGGCGTCGCAGCCGCCGTTCCCCAGCATCACATCGGCGCCGACGGGACCGACGATGTCGAGTCCCTCGGCGCGAAGCTTCGCCACTGCGGGAACATTGACGCGCTCGTCATCATCGCCGAACAGGCCGCCTTCGCCTGCATGGGGATTGATGCCGAAGAGGCCGATGCGCGGCGTGTGGACGCCCAGCGTCGCCAGCGCCTTGACGCTGGCGTGCACGGCGGCCTCCACCAGCTCCGGCGTGATGCGGGCCAGCGCATCCGCAAGACGCTCATGCAGGGTGACGTGGAGGATCCGCAGACCCCCGCCCACCAGCATCATGAAGACGCGCTCTTCGGGCATGTGGGTGAGGCGCGCCACAAGGCCCGGATAGCCGGTGAAGGGAATCCCCGCGCGGTTCACGGCTGTCTCGTTATGCGGGCAACCCACGACCGCATGGGCCTTGCCCGCGCGCGCAAAATTGATCGCCGCCGCCGCATAGGCGACCATGGCGGCGCCCGCGCAAGCCTCGATCTGGCCGGGCTTGAACTGATCGGGCGTCATGGCGTCGACGGGCAGGATCTCGATGCAGCCGGCGCCCGGCGCAGCCCCCTCCCGCGTGTCGCGCAGGGCGAGATCGGGGAAGAGGCGCTTTGCGTAATGTTCGATGATGAAGCGGTCGCCCACCAGGATCACGCGCGGGCCGCCCTGCATGAAGGCGACCGCCGCCTTCACGGCGATCTCCGGGCCTATGCCGTGGGGATCGCCTAAAGTGATGGCTATGGGCAGGCTGGCTTGCGTCATGGGCCGGGACTCAATCCGTCGGCATTTCCGCGAGCAACTGGCCATAGCCCGTCACGCGCTGGCGGATGGAGAGCCTGCGCTGGATTTCCCAGGCGCGGGCGGGAATCGGATGGATGACGGGCACGCCGCAATCCTGCTCCAGCTCCTCGATCATCTCCATCACGCGCCAGCCCGAGCCCAGCAGATAGATCGCCTCGGCCTTGGGTTGGCGCAGGAAGGCGCGCTTCACATGGGCGTAGACCTCATAGGGCGAGAGCTGTCCCACATCCTGGAAGGGAACGTCGAGCCCCTCCATGCCCTTCACGTCGAAGCCCGCCTCGACGAAATATTTGGCGAAGACATCGTTGATGGCGCCGCTGAAATAGGTGGCGCCCACGAAGCTCTTGACGCCCAGCGCCTTCATGGCCCGCACATGGTTGCTGCCTGAGGTGAAGACCGGGATATTATACTTGTCTTCCCAGCGCGCGATGACCTCGCATTCGCCCTTGTAGCCCAGCAGCATGAAGGGCGGCGCGCCCTCGGGATGCAGCAGATCGACCTTGGCTTCCGCCAGGCGCTCGAGCATGGGCTCATAGGGGTCCACGGCGCGCTTGAATTCGTCCACGGTGCCCTTGCGGATGTCGAGAAACAGGGGCAGCAGGCACACGCCATCGGGCAGGATGCGGACCAGCTCTTCAAGGCCGCCCGGACGCAGCGTCGGCTTGATGCAGCCGACCACGCCTCTCCAGCTTGTATAGGCCATTTCATCTCTCCATTCGGTATGGTTGGGCGGCCGCGATGCAGCGCTCGGTGATCAGGGGTAGAGGTCGCCAGTCTACTCTGCGCCCTTGCGGACGATGTCGACATAGCGGCGGATGACCTGCGGCGGCGTGTTGCTCATCTTCTCGATGATGGCGCGCACGGCGGGACCGTCGATGGGGCTCAGTTCGAAATTGGAACGCGCGGCGTCTTCCAGAAACAGCTTGTCGCGCGTCATGTCCATGAAGGCCTTCTGGAGGGCGGCGACGCGATCGGCCGGCACATTCTGGGGCGCCAGAAAGGGCAGGGCGATGAAGAAGGAGAGTTCCGCAAATTCCAGCAGGGCGAGATCATCGGGGTCGGTGAGAAGTTCGCGTCCGGTGGGAATGTCGCCCAGTTGAGCAAGGCGGCTGGTGCGGCCAAATTGCATGAGGGGACGCACTTTCTTGCCGTTCCAGAGAGAAGGCTGGGCGCCGCGCACCGAACCAAGCCCGATCAACTGACCGTCCAGCTCCCCGCCCTGCATGGCGATGAACATGGGCGCGGCGCCGGGGTAGCCACGCACCAACTGGACATTCAGCCTGAACAGATCGCGCGCCAGAACG
>Ga0114974_10004871_pt1 | contig 10022 bp, 8 predicted proteins | sample S_130206_EF_Meta_FD_87318 | JGI IMG/M metagenome (GOLD analysis project Ga0114974, IMG submission 87318) | Freshwater microbial communities from Lake Simoncouche, Canada to study carbon cycling - S_130206_EF_MetaG | ecosystem: Environmental > Aquatic > Freshwater > Lake | place: Lake...
AAGCTCTTTGATCAGTTGTAAATGATGTAAGAGCATTTGAGCCTTGTAATTGTGTTAAAGCAAGTGCTAAAGATTCAGCTTGACTGGTTTCAGTTGTTCTAAATTGGTCAGCTGTAGCCATTCCCTCTACTTTTATATAATAAAAATTAGATCTATATTCTTAATTTAAGAATATAGATCTAATGTGCAGCTACAACTAGAGCGATAAGATTAAGCACTAGACTTTATAGAGAGCGTGCTATAATAAAAAGACTTGCGATCGCAACTACATTTAATGTAAAATAAACCGCAACTAGATTCTGATTTGCACGATTTTTCTCTTCTGTATAATCAGTCATTTGTCTAAAAAGATCATTTGATTTATTATAATTTGTTAAAATATCAGCTTGTTTTTTAAGACTTGCTGTGCTTGTAGCAATATTTCCATTTAGAGAGTTAATCTGGGGCTGTAAAGTTGATAAATTCGCAATATTCTTATTTGAAAGATAATGAATGAATGATAAAAGTGTATTTACTTTTTGATTTAATCTTAGGGCATCATTCTGTAGATCAGTCAACTCATTTCCAAGAGTACCTGTTGTAGAAGCATTTGAATATTGGGATAAAAATTTATTAAGAGCAATAAAATAATTTCTCTGATAATAACAATATTCAGTTGCAACTATTCGTAAAAAATTTACTATTTCATCATTATAGGCTGCGACAGGATTTAATGTATCAGGGCTGCGACCAACATTATTATTTATATTATTAAGATTTGGATTGGTGGGTATTATATATTTTGTTTCACTACCAACCGTATAAGATATACCCTTTAAATAATTATATCTACTTGTAAGCCAAGTATTTCTCCTTTCAGGATCATTCAAGTCAGAAAATTCCATATATGTATTTCCAGTCCATCCAGAATTAGTATAAACTCCTAGTAGGCCACGATTTGCAGAAGGAGACGTAGTATTATTAAAGGGATTTAGTAGAGTTGTTTTAATTTCATCATAATTAATAGTGTTAAGTTCAGTAGTAGTAATACTGCATGTATTTAAAATACTTGATAGATCAAACGGGCTAGATCCCATCCTTTACTTTAAATATACATAAAAATACACATATAACCCAATCGCATATAAGGTAAATGTTCCAACTATACCTAAAATAATGGAGCGGGATGTGCTTGCCGATAAATAAGATGAAATTTCACTAAGGCTGAAATATTCAGCTGCTATATCTGCGCTCAACATAAAAAAATCTTTTAATATAAGACCTGTTACAAATAAAATGAAGAAACCTATACCAATAAGAAGTGCAACACTAGTTGGTTTTATAGGTCTTGTAAATCCTAGTTTTCCTGATAACCCTTGAACATAACTTTGATCTTTTGTAGAAGATACTATAGAATCTTGTCGGGACGTTGAAATATCAAGATCAACTTTAACTTGCTTTAAGTTTAATAGTTCAGTATTTATATTACCTGTTGTAGTAGTTATACGATTTATATCATTTGTCTCGTCGGAATTTGTTCCATTATAATCAGCCAATGAGGCAGTCATATCTTTTGTAAGTTGTTGAGTGTTACTTAGCATCGTTTGAATATTTGACCAGTTAGATGTAGCACCCAAATAGGATGGCGTCAGAACATTTGAATTACTAACTACATTATTAAATCCACCTGATTTGACATATTGGCCAAGATTCGAATTAAATAATGTTATATATGTTGGAAGATTATTTGCAATATTATAATTTATTTGACTATTTCTAGTAGTATAATTGCTTAAATCTTGGGTAATGGTGTCACTCGTAATGGTGCCACCCATTATATCCTATTATGTGGGGCAGACCTTATAAAAAATAATAATTTTTGATTTAAGAACTAAGTTCTAAGGAACACATGTGCGATAAAGCTCATATTCTCCTGCACTCGGACTGGGTCTGATAATCTTCACAATATCTCCTGGCACAACACCAAGGCATCGCGCAACCATATCTGCATGATAGCGGATCATTGGAAACTGACTGGCCTTCTTTGAATAGAACTTCTTTAGAAGATCGGCATGCTCCTCCTTTGGAACGACCTCGAACTTTGGCTGTAGAATATGATCCATGGGGTAATTGACCATGCTCGGCATCCAGAAGAACTGGATCTTGAGACCATGTGTGTTCCATGCATCGAGTGATGCAGCATGAAAGGTGTCCACGATTTGTTCCATCGTAATTACAATAATTTCACTGGTTTTAGGATCAATATTCATATCTTCGGGCTCCATGATGCTGCGAATCAGTGTCGGAATACTTTGCTTAATGCGAGTAAACCTATAGAGAATATAGGCCTTCTTATTGGAATCGAGTCCATGAAATAGCTCCATTTCAAGAGCCTTGTCCTTGTTCATTAGAACTGCGATCTCATCTGGTCCAAAATTCTTATAGGGTGTTGTATTATAGCCACGATCTTCCATCATTCGTAGAATATTGACACGGCTGCGATAACATATGTCTTGCGTATTCTGCGAAGCTTCCATTATTAATCCTACTTCAAGGATTAATAATTGAATTATCAATTTTTAGGTAATTAGAGCCTATTCCATCTTTTCAACAGTTACTATACTATTATATTGAACACGTTCAGAAGGTTCAGAAGGTTCTTCTACTTCTTTTTTAGAACTACCTCCCTCCACGATTTGCACTTTTCTTTTAGTTGTTCCTACTGGTCTACCAGGACCAGCCTTCTGTGTTTCTACAAGACCTTCTGCAATCATCGCTGGTTCACTAGTATCTACCATAATTAAAGGGGCATTTGTCGGCTCATCTGGGACAGCTTGTATTTCTGTCTTCTGCCCTTGCTTCTGCTCTTGCTTCTGCTCTTGCTTCTGCAATAGCGAAGGTGAAGGCGAAGGTGAAGGTGAAGGCGGCAACTCCGTTTTTACTTCTTCTTTTAAGATAGAAGGTGGTGGCGAACTTGTCTCATCTTCTTCTTCTACAATCGGTATAACAAACTCCTTAACTTCATTGGTCTCCTCGACACCCTTCTCCTTTTTAGAATCCTCTTGAAGATCAAAGAGACCTTGCATCGCACCCTCAATATTAAGATTCGCATTCATTACACGCATTTCTGGCACACTTATTTCTGCAAATACTCTTGTTGGTAAAGGCATACTAATATCCTCAGTATCATCTGCAACTCTGCCCTCAATATCTCTCAAGCCGTGGAGTTTAGTCGTATCATAAGAAGTCAAATGTCTAGAACTTATATTTAGGAAAAACTCTAATTCTTGCATATAGAGTTTTGAGGCATAAGGCATTTCAATCTTACTGAAGTTCGCAGCAGATCTTATCGCAGGCGGAACAGGATCCAAGGTATTCGCAGAATCACCAATAAAGCGTATGGGACCGTCGCACATGGTGCAAATGAAAAGACCCTCCTTCTCATTATATATTGGTATAGTTCCACAGCCATTGCATATATAAAATGTCGAGCCATCACTTCTCTTCATATAAGATTCTTGAATAAAGCTTGTTACACCATGCCCAGCAATGGCGTCACGTTCCATCTCGCCAATCTTAAGGCCTCCCTGATTTCCACGCCCACCTGTCGGCTGATGCGTTCTCTGTTCTCTGCGACCATCTCCACGCGCGTTCCATTTATCCTCTGTCATATGCTTGAGACGCATACTGTAGACATTACCAATAAAGATGTCTGCCTCGATTTGTTCTCCAGTCTGCCCATTGTATAAGATTTGGTTGCCAGTTTTCTCAAAGCCGACATCTTCGAGATATTTGCCGATGATTTCGTGGGGACTGCCCTCGTTCATCCACGCCGTCGCATTCGCAATTCCTCCATATAAGGCCGCCGCTTTTCCAAAGAGTTGTTCGTGAAGCTGGGCGATCGTCATACGGCTTGGAATGGCGTGGGGATTCATGATCATATCAGGAACAAGACCGTCTTCTGTTCTTGGCAAGTCATGGCCTCTAAAGGTCATCCCAATTGTGCCCTTCTGGCCATGTCTGTTCGAATTGCCTGTCCAGAATCCTGTGCTGGAGCCCTCGCGTTTAGCTAAAAAGACCTGAGAAGGCACTGAAAGACAGTAGACTTTTGTGGGAGCGCTTTTGTGTTTTTTCACTTCTTCAATGAAAAATCTGTTCATCTTTTCGTCATACATATAATAGCCATGGTTTTGTAAAACGTATAATAGACTTGCGTTAACAAGCTTAGTATCTCCCTTCTTATCACCGATAAATACTCTGTGATCCTTGGAAACCATATGACTTCCACGCTGAGTAATTATTTCATAAAGGTCTTCGTCATAGTCAAAAACGAAGGTCTCAGTTGGCTCCACATATTCTAATCTATAGGTTTCTTGATTGAGTTGTGCGACTTGGTGGTCACGAGTTACGTCGGCAATCTTTATCCAGCCCTTTCTGGTAAGAACATCGTGATCGCCAGTTAAACAAAATTTATCTCCAAGTTCTGGCTTTCTGTCCTGCACAACACGAACCTTGACTAGGCGTAGGCCGAGATTATTCACGGTCACAACAACCGAATCAACGCGTCCACGAGTCCACACTTGGACTGTCAAAGACGCATCCTTAATTTTACCGCCTTGAACCTGCATATAGCGGCCGACAATAACTGTCGTTTCTGTCACATATTCGCCGATACGAATCAAGCCACTGTCATCGAGTTTACTGTAATCTAGCGCAGGATCTAAATCTAGCCATGCGTGAATTTGACTGGGATTTCCAATACGAGTCCGTGACTTCGCCTTTTCGTCGTCTTCTTCAAAGGCTTCGTATGATCTATAATTGATTGATCTATATAGGCCGCGATCAAGGGCGTCTGTATTCATTACAATGCCATCCTCTTGATTATAACCTGTGTATATACCCATGGCAAGAACAATATTATGACCATAGGCCATCTTTCCAGAACCAATATAGTCTTGATAAATCGTGCGACTTAATGGGGCCTCGCCATAACAGAGAACATTCGCCGTATTATCGAAGCGATTCTTCCAGTTTGTCGCATAAATGGATAGACTCTGTTTACTTTGACTGGCAGATAAGTGGTTTCTTGGACTCTGATTGTGATTACAGAATGGAATCATATTTGCTAAAACACCTAGAATTGTGGTTGGGTGAATCTCCATATGGGTCGTTTCACGAACGATGTGCTCTGGTAAATTGGCAATGAGGATTTCATTCTGTTCATAAGGATCTACGTATTCAACTGTTCCAATGTGAGGAGATAATAGCGTAATATATTCATCGAATTTTGCATCTGGCTTTGACTCTAGCGGATCATAAAAGCGCGTGCTAGTAAGGGCAACATCCTTTCTTTCAGGTAGAAAGCCGATCACATTCTCACGCCAGTCCTTCGAAATACGCTCTGTATTTAATGGGAGGACCCATAGAGGTCTGAGAGGACGGCCTTCGTCGAAAAAGAGAAAAACTCTTCTTTGGGGAATGTTGAAGCCGAGAGAGCAATATGGGGGTAGACAGGCTGTGCGCTTCATGAGTCTTAGAACTTGCGTCAAGGCCTGGGGCGTGGCAGTATAACCTAGAATACCATTATTCAAATATACAGGGACCATTACCGCCGCAAGTTGCGGTGTCACTGATCCACAGGGTAGAACCTTGCCCTTTGTATAGAGCCATTCGATTATAGAATCTGTGTCTGACCCTGTGCTAATAGAAGTGAAAATCGCGAGATTCTTTGTAATGCCGATTGAGCCACCACTGGGCGTCTCAACAGTGCAAAAGAAGCCATATTGGCTTGGATGTAGGCGACGAGGGCCAGCGAGTTTCATACCAGTGTCGAAATCCAAGACGACACGTCTGCAATGACTTAGAAAGTCTAGATAACTCAGACGACTCATTGCTTGTAGAACTCCTGATTTCTCTTCGCCAACCTTACTGCCACCGACTATCCACTTGCCTTTGAAACCGCGCATTAGACCCTGTGTAATGAGATCTGACTGAAAGACTACACGTGCATTGCCTGGGCTGAAAATATTGAGGAAATTCTCGCCGCCATAGAGACCCTTGTTGTAATTATACTCCTCACTTACCTTGAGTTTCACAGCCTTGATCCATTGGCCATATACACCCTGGAAAAGCATTTGTAATAGGAAACCGCTGCTAAGAAGCCGTTGATTTCTCGTATCATCCTTGTTAGTCGGTTCTTCGATTCCCTTCACAACTCTTAGAATCTGGCGTACACAGGCTGCTAAAAATGTGGCGCGGGCCTTGTCCTTATCTTCTACGTGGGGGAAAAGCATATTGTGAATCACATTAAGAACGTGGAATTCACTGAACCCCTTTGTTAGAGTCTTGATATAATGGATTGCACTGTAAGTATCAACAAATGGGTAGGCGGCTGTAATAGAAGGAATGAGCATTTCACTCAGAGCCTTGGCCTCAGGACTCTCCAGATCAGGGAAGATAAGTTGTAGAATATCCTTATCAGATTGGATGCCGAGGGCGCGAAATAGAACAAAAATATTAACAGGTTTTCTCACGAAGGGCACACTGACTTCAAGAATACTCGGCAAGAACTTTGTATCTTTTCTATTAGCCTCATTCTTTTTAGTACTATCTAAGGTTCTTTCGCGAGTCCAATAGAATGCGACGCGTTTTACAACACGAGTCTTGGAATTAAGAGAGGTTATTGTGGCATAATGGCTGATTTTGTCGTCACGTGCTTGTTCAGAAACATATAGGGTGTTGAAAGCGCCTTCTTGCCGAGTAATGAGGATCTTTTCACTGCCGTCTACCACAAAATAGCCGCCATAATCTTGCGGACATTCGCCAGCCTCTTCTAAGAATGAATCGGCCTTGCCATTCAAAATACAATAGCGACTTTTTAACATAAGAGGTATCTTGAACATAGGAAATTGTTCGAAGCGTATATTATGCACTTGCTCATCATCTGTTAGTTTCAAGGTAATGCGAACATCAAGGGTTGCCTCCACACTAAGAGAATATGTTAAATTTCTGAGGCGCGCCTCATTGGGATACATAAGGCGAATATCCTCGCCCTTCTCTAGAAGAATCGTTGGCTTACCTATAAGGATTTCACTGCCGTCTTCGCCTCCAACAAAGATCTCAACTCTGTATTTATAGGAATCTCCATCAGGTAATTTATCTTTTAAAATAAGAATTGGATTATTGGCCCTTATTATATTTATCATATCACGTTCTAAGAACTGATCATAAGAGTCAATATGGTGTTTTGTAAGAGGAATATCTTGTGTTGTAAAGTAACTATGAATCATTTGCTCGGCGAGTTGCCGAGCTTGGATAGCCGTTAATTGGCCTGTCTCCATTCCTATTTGTAGAATTGAGTAATTAACTTAAATAGGGAACGGCGGTTTCAAATAATCTTATATATTTTTTAGTATATGAGATTATTTGATATATTATTTTATTTATTAACGCCCTGTAGTGCTTGTTATGGATTGTGGATTGTAGTCCTGTCTTTCTGCAATAGGTAGGGGCTGAATTCCCTTAGCGGGATTATTATACTGCCATGTTCTCTGAGAAGGATCGCCACCGGGACTTGCTGGATGTCCCTTATATTGCATTATCTGTTCTTGGTGAAATAATGGGGGATTTTGAGATGCCCATGGTCTTTGTGCAATTGTTCCTATGCCACTTATAAATTCTGAGAAGGGATCTGCGCCACCACGCTTCTTTAAAGTTTTTCTTCTCTTGCCGCCAACCTTATTACTTCCCATATCAGCAGGTACAGTGACCGTGCTATCGATTTTGCCACAGTTTGCAATATTATCAGACATGGGCACGAAAAACCCCTTTGTTAAATATTCAGGGAAGTTTCCATAGGGAATTTGGGCGCCAGGCTCCATGCGGTAGGCAAGGGGGGCGGGGCTGCCGCCACCTCTCTTTTTTTTGAGCGTCTTCGACTTAAATTTACTTATATGATTAAGATAGTCCTTTGCGACCTTCTCAGATAAAGGCTTGTGAAAGGTAGCTTGCCACTCAGATTGGAACTGTTTTACCGAATTTTTGGATTTTGCAAGTGATTGTGCATAATTAGTAATATGGGTCATCGCCTGTCTGAGCTGAGGGATTCCCATTGAGAATTTACGATCTTTTGACTTTCTTTTTGTCATAGCCATATTTGCCACCTATATAATGACTCTATTTTTTATTAGAGCTGAATAATGATGTTAAATTATATGTTGAAGAGGATTTCGAATTTTTAGATGCATTAGAATTTACAGCTTCAGTTATGGCGCCTGTAACAGAACTGGCCACGTTACTTATTGAACGCATTCCAGTATTTAATGCACTTGTGATAGGATTTGTTGCAGTGGATGCTGGAGGTAGAGGTGAGAAAGATGTCGGAGGTTCAGAAATACCATCAAATGTGGCGAAACTAGATGATGTGAAAATTAATATGAAAAGAACAAGGAGCATAAAATATGGCGCATATTGTTTTAATGTATACTGCCATGTGCTGTAACGATATTCATTGTAAAAAAGTGAATAATGAGTTCTTAAGACATATACAAGAATTATCATTGAAAGAAATAATACAATTGGCACCGATAAGCGGGGGACTATTAAAAATGAAAAAAGACCCGCTATTAGTAGGACAAATAAACTAGGAATAAATAATTCCATCTCTGTTACCTATTAATATAAAAGTTCTTAACTTAAGAATTAGACTTTAGTTTTTAGATCTTTTCAATTAAATCGCGATGAGTTAGCAAATGCTTACGGCAGCACTGGCGCGTGATACCAAGTTCATCCATAGCTGTCTTTTCTGGAGTGTCGGGCAACTTAGCACCATCAAGAATCATAGGAGCATCAGGAAGTCCACGTTGTAGTCTTAGGGCAGCCACACGTTTCTGATACCAGCGATATTTGTCTGCAAGAACAGTTCCGCAATTCATGCAACGAATTGGAATGATCATTTATTTCTGATTAGTATTATATTGTTTTTGATTACTCAATTTTTGCGTTGTCTCTAACGCGTATTGTTTATAACAATCCTTTCCGAGACATCAGGAAGAAAGATATGAGCTCAGTTCTATACCAGAGTTTTAACTCCAATGGCAGCCCTGCTCTAAGAAGCGACATCAACGGCCTTCGCAACCAGTTTAACAACCTCAAGAAGGATATGGATTTTCTCCTAAAGGTTCTTTCTGAGAAGTCACCTGATGTTGTAGATGAGTATAAGAGACTAAAGAGCCAGGAGGCTGAGCTTGCACTCGCCGCTGCTGCACCTCCTCCCCCGCAAAATAGTCGTAACGCGGTTAACAGTCTTCGCCGTTAAAGTCTGGTGCTTAATCTTAAGCACTAGCAATAAGGATTAGTCATTAATAATCATAAATTATCTAAAAATAGATAACTCATGATTTCAAGAACAAAACAATATCCTTTTTAGTTAAACTAATAGAATAATCTTGGTGAAGTTTGACTGCTAATAGGGCTGGTGCTAGGCCAGGATTTTCCTTAATACATTTAATAATTGCGGCTCGTTCTTCGTCCTTGTATTTATTTTCCACAGTCTTCTTAATAATTTTTTTGACAATTTCGCGTTTTTCGCCCTTACTTGTCTGTATGACTTCTTTGATCTCCAACTCCTTTGCATGGTGTTTATCGTGGCAGATCTGGCACACAGTTATTAAATTTCTAAGACCATTCAAATTGGTCCCATCCTCATTTCGCGAAGCGATCGATTTTACTCGTTCTTGGATGTGATGGACTTCTAATTCACTGTGAATATCCTTATTACAAACCTCACAGACCTTTACATGATGGCTAGTATTATACTTACTCTTGGTTTCTCCTTGTCCAAGAAGTTTGGCCCGTATTTCATAGGCTCTTTCAAGAACACCCATAGGAATGTGTAGAGCCTTCGCGACTTCGAGTCCATAATATGTCTTGCCATTGCCAGGCTTCAGAGTTCTGTGATAAATGAGGGCATCTGATTTGGGATCATATTCAACATGTAGATGAAAAACTTTAAGAATAGGATTCTCAATCACTTCTGTGCACTT
>Ga0114974_10004873_pt1 | contig 10021 bp, 8 predicted proteins | sample S_130206_EF_Meta_FD_87318 | JGI IMG/M metagenome (GOLD analysis project Ga0114974, IMG submission 87318) | Freshwater microbial communities from Lake Simoncouche, Canada to study carbon cycling - S_130206_EF_MetaG | ecosystem: Environmental > Aquatic > Freshwater > Lake | place: Lake...
ACGCAACCGTTGCTGTTGCTGATATAGTGGGTAACGGAGCTAAGTGAGAAATATCCGCATCAAGAAACCACGCCGGTGCGGTATCCTGGATTTCAAACATCCACTCAAGGACTGCCGCCTTTTCATACATAAAATCGGTCCATAGATTTGCGTAGCGGATGCCTTTGATTTTTTCCATTTGTGCGCGGTTGAGCCCCGTATAGGCATTGAGCGCCTTTCGTCTATGGATGATGCCTTTGAACCGTGCCGTTTTAATAAGTTGCTCGGTTGCGTCATCCGTGTAGACGAAGAGCTCTGCGTTGGGATGCCATTGCTCCAGCGTCTTTAGGAAATGTTGAAAATCTTGTGCGGTATCTGCGCCGGTGACAATTAGACCAATCCGTGGATGCGCCATTATTTCGAACAATGGTTGTAAAGTTTAAATCGCTGGATAATGTAAGGATGAGATCAAATAACGCTCCCGAAAAATGGGCTGGCAAATTAATGAACAACGCGGAAATGGGAAATATAATACCTACAAAAAGCCGTAATAATACAGCATTAGAGAATTTGAATATTCGCGTGCCTCGGTCGTGGCTACCGCCCCCACCGTCTAGCGTTCCGCCCACCGTTCCTATGGAACCATTAGGACCATTGGGCACGCGTTCAGGATTAGGTATGTTACCGAATTTGAAGACCCCGCTTATATCTAAAAAATCGTTGGTCTTCCACGCAAATGCGCCCGAATGGGTGCCGCCAGTCGCGCCTTTAGCGCCTTATGTTGCGCCGAAAAAGCGTCCAAGTCTGCCCCCGCCTCCACCTAACTCTCTTAATATTATGGAACTTGTTGAGTATATGAAGGATGAAGGGCGTATTTATAAAAAAGACTATACACCTGAAGCATGGAAAGAACTTGGTAATCTTATCGCATCGGTTCGTGATGAATATGATATTCATTTATTTTATAAAGATGGTAGAAATGGTCCATATGTGGAAAATCCTTATTATTATATTGGTCATAGAACTACGCGACGACGATCGCCGTTTGGAAACATGGGGCAATCTAATAGGGGAGTAAATAGAACTTACCGCGTTCGTGAGCGCCGACGCAAACAGACCCGCCGCTATCGTTGACCAAATTTTATTTGTAGTCTAAACACAGAAATGCCCCCTTATATTGGTCAAGCTGCTCAGGCTGCTCCAGTGCCACCCGTGCCAGTAGAGGAATTATTAGAATGGTTGAATAACCAACCTGAAAATGATGGTCGAGGTATGTATTCACCGCGCCAAGGTAGATGTTATGAAATTCCTGACGTATTGCTTGTAGGACGTGGGGATGATCTTCCTACGCCCGAACGCCCTATAGTTCTTCGCGACGTAGACAATCTTCCTCCGCAGGGACCATTTTATTTAGGTAAATACGGAGTTAGGCTGGAAAGAGCAGAAGGTGGTTTAGTATGGTCAAATCGCAATTTTGAAAATAATTCTACAAGAATGTTATCTAATCAGTTTGGAGAACATAATATAAACTGGGATGATTTTATACGAGTAGTTCCGTGCCATGATGATGATGAACCGATGATGGGAGGCAGAAGATATGGTCGCAAAAGTCGCAAGGGGGGCAAGGGGCGCAAGGGGCGCAAGGGACGCAAAAGCCGCCGTCATCATTAGACCGCGGTCTAAACATTGGTAGCCAAGATAAATTCACAGGTATGTCCTACACCCCTGTGAAATCACGCGAAAATTTACAACGGTTTACAAAAAATTATCTCGAATTGGAAAAATACACGGCGTTTAATAGTTTACTCAAACGTATATGGGATGGGGTGCGTAATACGGTAGCAGAAGGAAAAACAAAATATATATTCAAACCGGATAATTTAGAACATATATTATTTACACAAAAATTTGTGCGTTCTTATAATAATCTTATTACGCGCCAAACTATTCATTTAGAATTTTTGGATATTCTTCGTAAGGAATATCCAGATTGTACTATTGACTATTGTGAAACAAAAGGGCACGAAGGAACGGTTGTTGAACGTATATTTGAAATTGACTGGTCGGTTGACCCAAAGCCAAATATAGTTTAGTCGTCAGACATTCTAAAGCGTTTCATACGATATTCAAGATTTTCAAAGTGTTCATACGATGAAGATTCATCGTCGTCATTCTCCATAATCATAGGATTTGTATTAGACTCTACATCGCTACTAGCGAATGTCATAAGGCGCTTAAGATTGCTATTTGGCGGAGGAAGAAAGAGTTTAATATTTCTGAAGAATTGTGTTCGAGGGTAGGCTGAGGTTTGAGGCTGAGATGGCAAAGGCTTCAGTTCAACAATATTACTGCATCCCTTCTTACAACTATCGCACCAACAGACACATTCACCGTTAAGAAACTCAGTAGAGCAGCCGCAGGTTGCGCATCCATACTTCTTTGGATTAAACGATAATATATGCGCAATCGCGTGAATATTTAGTTCTGTGCGTTTCATAATCCAGTCGTCCTCCTCTGGCTCACAAAAGACGAAACTGTCGGCGGACGGATCCCAATAAATATCTGTAGCATGTTCTTCGTGCTGAATTGAACTAATATACAAACGCCGCTCTTTATTAGACATTTCGAAATTATGTGATTTGTTCGAAATGTAAACACCTCATCAATTTTTAGATTTTTTGAGCACCGATTGTACTCATAGCAGCTGTAATAGCCCCTACCACATCATTATGTGTAGGATTTGTGTTTCCTGATTTTGCTAAATGTATGACTGCTTCGCTAATAAGTATTTCTGTAGCTGGTGACAGATTTATATCTGATGATGATGATGTATCTTGAATAACTTCAATAGTGGGCGGCTTCTCTGGAACGACCGCATACATTTGAAAAATACTAAATCCAGGATCTCGACCGACCCCAGAAGCACAGTGTATGCGATAATACGTATAAGGCGTTGGAATTGTATTATCAACTCTTAATACATTTGGAACTGCTCCAATAGATCCTATCTTGCCGTTTGATGTTGTAAGTATTGTCCAAGATAAGCCATCATTGCTTCCTTCAAATGTAAAATCATTTATCCATTGCTGAGTATTATTTCTCTTTGATATTTCAATATAAGAAATTGCCAGAGGCATTGGGCATTGTACTTGCCACCACGAAGGAAATTTATTTCCTTTCATAGCCCATGACGTATTTTCTTTTCCATCACAAGCTTTCCACGCACTGTAAGTAATATTGTATTCTGTGCTTGCCGAAATTGTATATCCATCTATGGTTGCGGATGTCATAATTGGAATTAGACCATTATTTACTGGTGTTGACGGAGTAGACGCGCGTGCGGGTCCGAAGGAAGGTGCAAAAGGGGCTGGACGTGGTGGAATAGGGGCTAAAACAATCGCAGGCTTTACCGTAACCCCAAGATCTACTGTAATCATAGGTGCTACCACAGGTGCTGCCACAGGTGCTACCACAGGTTCTACCACAGGTGCTGCCGCAACCTCTACCGCAACCTCTACCACTGGTGCTAATAAAGGCTCTACTACAGGTGCTAACAAAGGCTCTACCACAGGTACTACCACAGGTGCTAACAAAGGCTCTAATACAGGTGCTAACAAAACCTCTACCACAGGTGCTGACAAAAGCTCTACCACAGGTGCTACCTCTACTATGGGTTCTGGAATAGGAACAGACATAAGTTCTAGAATGGGCTCTGATGAACTCACTACCGGCAAATTAGATTTATTTTTCATTGTTGGTGTATTTTTAGTGTTTGTGCGTTTAGCATAAAAATCTCTATAACCTTCAATAGCTTGTTTACGCCATTTTAGATGACTACTTGCGTTGTTCATTCTACTGTATATATATATTTTAATACCTGAACCTAGCGTTCCCCAATCATCAGTCGCCGCTTTAGCCGGTCATGCGCCGCCGAATGATCCACATCCCTTGCCGCCAATCGTTGCTGCCGTTGTATTTCCGCCGCTTCCCGCGCCTGTTGGAACGCAGATACCGCGCGGTTCTCCTCCTCTGTAAGAGCCCGCGGTGCGGATTTATACTCTCGCTCCGCCTCTGCCATTGTCTTCGGTCGTCCATCTAGACTAACCCCCGCAATCTCCTGACTAAATGTTGACCCCTCGCTATACGCATATTTCAAGTCGGTATAGCCAATACCACCCGCATTTCCTGTAATAGCAGTTGTCGACTTAGTATATTGTTCGGGACGCCCTGCTCCTAATTCTGTTCCAAATCCAGGGGCTAATATCATTTCCGACGGTGGTTTATACTTTGATAATTGACTATTTGGTGCCGATGCAGTGCGTCGGGCTTCCTCCTCAAAGGTTTTGTTAAAAATATCCGCATTATACTTACCCTTCATAGACGCCTGCGTTCCGCGAGTATTATCCTGTTGTTTCAACCAATCGCCGTAACCATCATCCTTATCGGGATCTGGTAACTTGTTCTCCTCAAACAATTTGTTAAACACATTCATATCAAGTTTCTTCGGGTTGAGCGCGACCGGCGGGGCGTCCTCCAATTTTAACGCATTTTTCGATGCCGGTGCGGTCGGATTGATACCACGTGCCTTCATCGCCGACTCAGGCGTTACCGCCACTGAAAAACGAATATCATTACCATCTTTGCCCGTTTTTGGTATGAGTTTCTCAAGGATTTCTTGAATGTATAGAAAGGCACGAGTAACCGCATCAAAAAGTTCAGGCGATCCACCCTTATCAGGATGGGTCTTGACTGCCGCCCGCTTATAGGCAGATTTGAGCACCTCGTGAGTTAAGGGCTTCGTATCATCAATTCCAAGAAGTTCATACGCTTCGTGTAGATAGTCCATCGCCCGTTTTGGCGGTGGCGCCCGCGCCAACGTTGTTGAATAGGACGGAGCATCACTAATACGCATAACCGGCGTGGCTTGCCGCTGGGGTGCCTGTATTTGTCTTAATGGTGGCGGCGGCGCTTGTGCTTGCACTTGTGGCCAAGGATAGAATTCGCCTCGCCGTTGCGCAGCGATCCAACCAAGTAAGCCGCCGTATAAACCCATACGTTTCGCAGTATTTACGTATTCCTGACCTTCAAACAAGGTCTCAATCATCTGTATCCGGGCTGGGACGGAATCGAGGGAGCTCAGGTTTTGCCATATACGAATATGCCGTGGGTCTACTGATTGAGCGGCGCCCATTACTTAGAGGGCTGAAGGTTTTCTTGCGGGTTGACCGCGGTCTAGAAATCCGTATCCGTTGTTGCGGGCTTGACTGTTTTGGATAGGAAATCCTCCAGTTGGTCGTTGTGCTGGGTGACGAATTCGGCAACCACCTTGCCGTCTTGTAGCACCCGAAGCGTTGGTAGTTTCTTGACGGCGTCGGCGTCGAATTTGTCCGCGTCCGCTTCAAGATCGTAGAATTTGATGGAAATAGCGTATTTTTTTGCTTGTTCTATTACCTTGGGCTTTACTGTTTTACAGGGATTACACCAGGTGGCGCCGATATACTCTAGTTCGTATGTATTAGGCATTTGGCTTTGATTGATGGGTGTAATGGATGCTCATTTTTTTCCATGGGTATGATAAGGATGTCTGCTTCAAAACGTAAATCTGACGTGTTTAGTTATGATTGCGACGAATTTTTAAAGTTAATCGAAGAATTAGAGCCTTATCATGATACAAAAGAGTCGCGGGTAGGTGAATCAGTGCGTGTTATTGATGCAGTTCAAAGTGAAACTAATTGGGATATACTGAATAGTATTCTGCCATCAAATAGGCGGGGTCGTAGAGAAGTTTCAAATGGGGATGCAATTGCAAAAGGTCAACATGATTTACGATCACTTGCTTTAACCGTTATTGATATTGCCAAAGTAATTATAGGTAGCGAAGATAATCTTGATATTGAAGAATCGATACAAATATGTATAGGAGAATTTATTCGAAAACGTAGCCCTAGTTATTTTCCAGAAAATATCCATTTCCCAGGTCAGCGTACTGTTGCCACATATCCTTCAGATATAGGAAGTGTATTATCTTTTAAGGGAGTGCCACTTTATTATGCCGAGGCTGGAGGTATACCCCCTGTAAATAGATTTATGGCAGACCGTGAAATTGAACCAAAAATATATGCAACAACCGCCGTTGATCCTGGACCTGGCGATTATACGGGAGACGATGTATTAGAATACGATGATATAGCCGACGATATTCTTGGACAAATACATATAGAAGTATCGAGCGCTGGAAAAAGTATAACGTTTGCGAATTTTGAAGGGCACGGATTGATAAATTTTCCTAGCGCGGCGAGCGCCGCAGTGGTTGCTGATACACTAACAAAATATGCGGAAAGACGTGAACGATTAGGTGGCGCAATGAATGCCGAAGTAAGAGACGCTCTTGTATTTTTAGCATCACAAGCAAGTGATCCAGATCCGCCAAGCCGCTGTTCATCAGGCGCTCGATCTGGAAACTCTGGCACATCCACATCCTTATCATCGATGGGTAATGCACCTACATTAAAAGGACTTATAGAAAAATTACTTTTAGAATCATGTACAAAATTAACGGACCTTGACAAAAAATATTATCCTTCTGCTGCAGAACGGAAAAATTTATCGCAGAACTTAACTATGACCCCGCCAACAAAAATGGCACTGAGCAAAGAACAAGAAGCATTATTATTACTTAGTCCTCCAGGTTTTTCAGGATCGACCCCAAATCGTCGTGGATCTCGCGCAGCACCGGCAAAAGGGCATATTATTGAACCTGATGGAGCGATTTCTGCAAATGTATTACCAATTATTGCAAAAACGATTGAATTGAAACTCAAGCGAAATAGACAAAATTTAATAAAACTTGTAGATCTTGCAGCGGCTATTTACGAAAAATTACGCCTAACGGACCGAGAGCACGCGTTAGAGCAAACTATTCGACTTGTTTTACATTTGAAGTCGTATGGAGACGGTTTTCAGTTACGCCAGATTAATCGTGAAATGCTAAAGCCAGAATACAAGGGACAAACACTTATATTAACATCGCCTGATAGAATTCTATTAGGTCTCGCTGGACTTTATGCCGATTGCTACGAATGGAATTTAGTCACATTACAACGTATTGGTGGGCAGATTATTATTCGCAATTATATAAGACCAGGCAAAGTAAAAGCAACAAGAACAACTCTTAAAAAGCGGAATAAGTCGGCTGCTACAGCTCCTGCGGCTGCTGCTGCTGCTGCGGCGGCAGCTCCTGCGGCTGCTGCGGCTGCCGACGGTTTTACACTTATTGATGTGCCAGGCGATGGTAATTGCCTATTCAACGCGGTTGCACAGGCATTACAGGATGGCGTTTTAGATGACGATCATATTGTCGGCGCTGCTCTCCGTGAAGCAGTGGCGAATGAACTAACATATAATCGTGACAATTATCAGCCATTTATTCTTGGATCTATGCGTAGACATGTTGCCTATATCCGTAGAAATGGAGGTTGGGGAGGAGACCCTGAAATTGCGGCTCTAAGACGCATTCTTAATCGTCCTATTAACGTATGGATACAGAATGGGGACCGATTACAGTTATATGGTGAAGCAGATCAATATCATCAAGATGGTATTAATATATTTTACGATGGTGTCGCGCATTATCAAACACTCATGCCGCTTAATCAAGAACTGATAGATGCCGCAGGAGGAAGGGCTGCAGCAGTCCATGCTGCAAGGCGTGAAGAGTTGCCTGTGGCGCCAGATAGTGAACTTGAACATCATAATGTAAAGGGGCGTATTGCCAAAGAAGGGAATATGATTGTTTCTAAATTTAAAAACAAGGCGGCGTCTCTCTTTCCTTCTTCTCCACCTTCCTCTAATGCTCTACCATTACTGCCTTCTTCACCCTCTCGTGCAGTTAAAAATAGCAATAATACATCGTCTCATTTTTCGTTTGCGCAAAGAATTCCTTCACAGCGTCCACGTGGACAAACTGCGGCATCAGAGGCAGAATTTAGAAAAGAATTGGAAAATGTTAATAATAGTATGTCATCCTTAAATGGCTTACCGGCGCTACGTCAACCATTACAATCGGTAACGCGTATGAGTGCTATGTCACCACTATCGCGAAATCTTACCGGCAGTGTATTTTTAGGAAGTCCGCTGCTACAACCTGGAACGTCACCATTAATACAAAGTTCACCGCTTCCAAGTGGCTCACCTATGACAAGTTTTGGTGTAGGTCCACCTATGCATGCGCCTGCTCCTGCCGCTGCACCACGGGCTGCTGCTGCGCCAGCACCGCCAAACGTATCTAGACCCCCATCAAATCCTTCAAGTGCGTCAAGTTTTATACGTCCTTGGCAATCACCGCCACCTTCGCCTTCTAACAATAATAAAAAGGGTGGTCGCCATAGTTATAAACAACGGAAATCACGTAGACGTTTTACGCGTCGAGCATCGTCTCGATCCAGCCGGTAATCTGCGTTGGCTGGATAAGCGGAATGAGCGGTTCACACTCCCACAAAATCTTTCTACCCAATGAGAACAGACCCCATTGGATAGGAAAAGCGTGCGGATACAGTTTCGGCAGCGCTTGAAACTCCTTCGGCAGCAGATGAAACGACGACTGCGGTAACACCATTGCCAACTGCTCAAGTGGCTTTAACGGGGTCCGCGCCGTGTTAGGAACAGCGATTCTGTTGAATGGGGTCGCTTGAAGATAGGCAGCCACCGTTTCCGCCCGCGGCGGCAAATACCACGGATAATACCAATATAGGTCAAACGGTGCGCCCGAATAATACGCCAACGTCCACGCCAGAGACTCCATATAATACTTCACTGCTTTATTCGGATCCGCACCCATAAGTGCCTCATTATCATAAATGGTCTTCCAATCCGGCTTGAGCACCCAACTTGGCTTTTCACGATCCTCTAGTTGGATCTGCGTCGTGAACACTTTTTCCGCTGCCCATACAATCGGCTGATCATTATAACGGGCGATCGCCTGATCCTCTGGCTCCTTCGACCCCGTCATACCTGGACGGCTACTGAGTTTCTTCGCTGTTGTCCGTAGAATCTGCTGCTCCTCCGTTGCCGCCACTCGCTGGAAAAGGTCCGCCATTGCACTAGAGTTGTATATCCACTGGCGCTCCGCCGTTTGCTGAACAAATGGCGTTTGGAGATGGTCTTTGTACATCCGCAAAAGCGCCTCAATACCGTCATCCTTAATCTTGAGCACCATGCCGTGCGGCACAAAATCGTTTCCCAGTAAGCTCATCATTCCTACAAAATCGCGTATAAACTCCGCCTTCGGCTGCGCATCCGTCTTTTGAAACTTAGTAAACAGGGCGTTTGCAAGTTGGTCTACTAGCAGATACAGGAACTTCTCATCACCTACCGCATTTGTTTTCACCGCACCATTGAACTCCATTTCCTCGCGGAAAAGGCTCATGTTAATGCCCAATGTCGCATTTGCCCACAGCGAAAGCACAATAAGATCCGCATCCAAACCGTAAATTACAGCGTTTTTTGGTTGATGTGCGCGAATATACTCCATAATCTTCTGCTCTCCCTCTCCTGGCATGTCCGCCGGACTAGCAATAATACGCTTGTTGGTTTTTGCGTATTTTCTAAGGGCGACCGAAAGATTTTTCATAAACTCCGTTCCTGGTGTAATCGCATTGGTATCCCAGCGCGGCTTCGGCTCATACTTGACCCCCTTCGCCTCGGCACGGATCTTCGCTTCCTCCTCCGCCTGAACCGCTGAGCGAAAGCGCCGCAGCCGCTGCTGCTTAATCTTCGCCATCGGCGCTACCCCGTCCACCGCAATATATAAGGTCGTTGTGGGGTTAACAAGTTTATCCATCTGCTGAATATACGCCAACACTTCCGTAATAAGATCCGCTTCCCATTTTGCCTTAATTTGTGGCGCATACGGCGTCTTTGTTTGTACCTTTCGCACACAGTAGTAAATCGCACAATTCAAATCCAGTCCAAAAAAGTCCGCCTGTGTTGGGCTGGTTGATGTAGTCACTCCCGTAATAGTTTGTATTATGTGCTTATAGAAGGA